>ENA-ORIC01000655-ORIC01000655.1-human-gut-metagenome-genome-assembly--contig:-NODE-655-length-41434-cov-7.425490_pt1 | contig 41434 bp, 61 predicted proteins | sample MGYA00243023_ERZ508732 | MGnify/ENA primary metagenome ERZ508732 (study PRJEB26277, sample SAMN04329767) | human gut metagenome | biome: human-associated habitat | host: Homo sapiens | place: USA... | reverse complement strand
ACCATTTCCTACACGGAGGGCGGCGTGACCAAGACCACCACCCAGGCCGTCACCGTCACAACGATCAGCACCACCCTGAACTCCAACACCTGGGCAACGATCCGGGCGGTTTCGGACGCCGGCGTGGGCGCCAATTACTGGAGCGTGGGCGACACCAAGGCCATCACCATCAACGGCACCGTGGGCGCCACCACTTTCTCCAGCCTGTCCATTAACGCCTTTATTTTGGGCTTTAACCACAACAGCAGCCGCGAGGGCGCCAACCGGATCCACTTCAAGATCGGCAAGATCAGCGGCACCCATGTGGCCCTGATTGACAGCAATTACGGCAACAGCGGTTCCTCTGCCTCCAACTTCCAAATGAACAGCAGCAACACCAACAGCGGCGGCTGGAACGGTTCCAGTATGAGAAAGACCCTGCTGGGCAACAGCGGCACACCGTCCAGCCCTCCCTCCAACAGCCTGCTGGCGGCCCTGCCCTCCGATCTCCGCGCCGTTATGAAAGCGGTGACCAAGTACAGCGACAACACCGGCGGCGGATCTGACACCGCCAGCTATGTCACCAGCACCACCGACTACCTTTTCCTGCTGGCCGAGTTTGAATACCATGGCGCCCGGACATACGCGAACAGCGCGGAAAAGAATTACCAGGCGCAGTACGATTACTACAAGGCCGGAAATAGTAAGGTGCATTACCGGCATAGCGCCACCGGTTCGACGGCCTATGTCTGGTGCCGTTCCGTCTATTCCAGCAGCTCCGGCAATTTCTGCCTTGTCAACACGGACGGCAGCGCCGGCACCGACTACGCGAACTTTTCCGACGGCGTGGCGCCCGGCTTTTGTGTCTAATCGCCGCAGCATATCCGGCCATATCCCGCCCACGGAAGTGGGCGGGTAACCCCGGACAAGCCCGAAAAAGAAAGGAGGCGGCACCATGTCCGTCCTGAAAGACAAGCGAACCACCAGCAAGGCGGAATATGTGAACACCGCCAACCAGATTTATGTGGAAACCGTGGCATTTTTGACGCGGGTTTCCGCCCGATACTCCAGACTGATTGCAGAGGGAACGGCCAAGCTGGCCGGTGAAGTGATCGACCACACCGAAAAGGCAAACAAGATCTTTCCGTCGGATGAACAGCGCAAGCAACTGCGGAAAGGCCATTTGCTGGAGGCGCTGGCCTCCCTGTCTGCCCTGGACGTGCGTTTGACACATTGCTACCTGATTATGTCGCAGAACCCGCAGGGGTGCTTTACCGACAGCAAGGGAAAGACCCTGCCGGCGGGCGAGGCCACGGCCAAGCTGGACAGCATGGCCCAAAGCCTGGGTGAACTGATCAACCAGGAGGAAACCCTACTGCGGAACGTCCTGGAGAGCGACCGGAAAAGAAAATGAATTATTTGGGTGTGTCTTTGAAAACGTGCCGGACGGCAGGGCGGCCCCTGACGGTTCGACGGCCAATGTCTGGTGCCGTTCCGTCAATTCCAGCAACTCCAACAATTTCTGCCTTGTCAACACGGACGGCAGCGCCAACAACAACAACGCGAACAATTCCTACGGCGTGGCGCCCGGATTTCGTATAGCTGAAAAAGCTGGGTCAAATGCAGTAACAGGTGTGAACCAGACCCATGCGAAAGGAAAGACACTTCCCAGGCGAAAGCCTAAAACTGCCAACCGTGAGCCTTGCGCGGACGCTGCTTGCATGGCGGGGCTATTGTGCTAACCCCGTTTCATGCGCCGGGCTTACGCGGTTTAGCTGCACACCGACACCACAACCGCACGGAGGGCGAATACCAAATTATGACCAGCGAGGAGCGCCGCGAGGCGCGATACAGACGCCGCCGTTATAAACGGCAGGCAAAGCGGCAGGCCCGCAGCGACGCCCTGGGGAGCCTGGAAACCGTGTTCAGTTTCCGCACCATGTTTCTGTATGGCCGGAAATGCTGTAACGGCGTCAGATGGAAAGCCAGCACACAGAACTTTGAGCGGCACCTGTTTTCTGGCACCGCAAAGCGGCGCCGCAGGGTGCTGGATCGACAATGGAAACCAGGCAAAACCGCCAGCTTTATCCTGCATGAACTCGGGAAAATCCGCCCCATAGACGCCCCGCACATCGAGGACCGGCAAATATACAAGGTGCTGACCAAGGAGGTCCTGGTGCCGCTATATACGCCGGGCATGATCTACGACAACGGAGCCAGCCAGAAAGGCAAGGGCCTGCATTGGCATTATGGCAGACTGGCCAAACACCTGCGGGACCATTACAGGAAACACGGATTGACCGGGGCCATATTCCTGATGGATTTTCACCACTTTTTCCCGTCGGCGCCCCACGCGCTGCTGTATGAGCGACACCGGCGCCTGATCCTGGAACCGGACCTGCGGCGCATGGCAGATCTGACCGTGGCGGCGGTTCCGGGCGGGGCTGGTATGCCCCTGGGAGTGGAACCGAGCCAGCAGGAAATGGTGGCCATGCCCTCCGCCCTGGATAACTACATAAAGGCCCAGCTGCGGATCCACGGGGCCGGTCACTACATGGACGACTATTACGCAATCCTGGAAAGCCGGGAGGCGGCGGAGCGGACCATGGAAACGGTGATCGCAATGGCGGAGGCCATGGGCCTGCAGATCAACCGTTCAAAATGCAAAGTGGTGGACATTTCCAAACCGTTCCGGTGGTGCAAAGTAAAGTTTCAGCTGACAGAAACCGGCGCCGTGAAAATGCACGGGTGCCGGGACGGCATGAAGCGGGCGCGGCGGAAAATGAAAATGTTTCAGCCGAAAGTGGCCGCCGGAGAAAAGACCACCAAAGAGGTGGCGGAATGGTTGCAAAGCCAGATCGCCTATTACCAGAATTACAACGACCATGGCCGGGTGCTGCGCTTGCGCCGGCTATTCTATGCAATTTATGGAGGTGCAAACCATGTATAAGATCGTGAAAGATGGGACCACCCTGGCCATGACGGAGGCCCCCACCTACATCAAACAGGCAGAAAACGGGTGCTTTGTTCTGTGCCCGGAGGAGGAGGCCCAGGGCGTCGCCCACGCCGGTGTGGCCTACAACCTGCAGGACCATGAAGCAATGGACGGTGTGGAAACCACCGTCATGCTGGAGGTGGCCGACGCGGGCGAAGAAATCACCGAGGCCAAGAACGTGGCCAGCGCCAACGTGGCAATGACCAGCCAGGTGGTGGCGGCGTCGAAGTTGTACGTTAAAGGTGCAACGGAGATCGAGGACACCGTGGCCCTGGAAATGCCGGACCTGTTCCAGACGTGGGAGGAAGTTCTGGAAGAGAAAAGCCACCAGGACTATGGCGTGATCATCAACGACGGCGGGACATTGTACCGCGTCGTAAACGCCGGAGGCGTGGATCCCCTGGAGAGCCAGCCGCCCCATGGTGAGGGTATGCTGGCGGTATATCGACCCATTGACCAGACACACGCCGGAACCATGGAGGATCCGATCCCCTGGATCTACGGTATGGACTGCTACAAGGGCAAGTATTACAGCTATAACGGCACCGTGTACCTGTGCCAGCTTGATATGGCCCCCTGCGTCTATGCTCCCGGAACCGCCGGACTGTGGCAATGGGAGGCGGTGGAGTAAGCCGTGGGGAATATGCAGTACATTGCGGCCCGGCGGGCGCGTTTTGACGGGATCGCTGGCCGCGTAAACCTGAAATACGGGACGGCCCTGGAGGCCGTGGACGGTTTCCTGACATACAACGGCCTGCGCGTGTGCGCGGTGACCTCCCAAAATGCCCATGACTATTTCGCCAGAAACGACGACGGCAACGGCCTGGAGCGGGGCCGCCTGACGGCCTCCGTCGTTGCCCGCCTGTCAAAGCGGGATCGTGAGTATCAAACCCGGTGGGATCGCATTTGGGCGGATCCTCTGTGCCAGAAATACAAACGCGAGGACAGCACGGACTTTTGGCTGTGGAACCACGCATTTTTTGAGGCACCGCTGGAGGATCTGCGGCACATTGCAAGACTGGCCGGGGTTCGGGAGGTGGGCGCATGAATTACACAAAGCTGATCGCGGACCTGTGCGAGATCGTGGACAAGCAAAACGAGATCATACAGGCCCAGGCGGAAACCCTGGCGCAGTTCGACGCGCTGACCATGGCGGAGGAAATCACCGCCATGCGCGAAAAGTACGCCAGAACCATGGGCGAGGAGGTGAACACATGACCATTGAGGAAATGCTGGCAGGCGGCGGTGGCCTGCTGCTGGTGGCCATGACGCTGATCCAAATTTCACCCATAAAGGTCAATCCCTGGTCCGCCCTGGCGCGGGCGCTGGGGAAAGCGATCAACAAGGACGTGCTGGACGGCCTGGCGGAAGTAAAGGCGGACCAGAAAGAGGCCCGGCGGATCCTGGACGACCACATACGGGTGGACGACACCCGGAACGCGGACGCCCACCGCGCCAGGATCCTGCAGTTTAACAACGAACTACTGCGGGACATTCCGCACACGCGGGAGGATTTTATAGAGATCCTGGAGGAAATCGACTTTTACGAAAGATTTTGCGAGGAACACAAGGACTATAAAAACAACCGCTGCACCCACGCCATTGCCAACATTGGCCGCGTCTATGACGACAGACTGCGGAAACATGATTTTTTGTGAGGCGACACCATGAAAACCATAATTGTGGCCGTGGCCGCGTGGACCATCGGCGCGGCCCTGGGCTTTTTCCTGGCCTGGGCAACGGTACGCTATCTGCGCCGGCGGATCCGCGACCTACGCAGGGAACTGCGCGGAGAGCGGAAACGCGGGAAAATGGGGACCATGGACAAGATCCTGGTGCTGGAGGCCGTCGTGCTGATCTGCTACACCGTGGCGGACTTGATCGTGTTCTGGCACGTCGGATCCGAACCCACAACCCTGACGGCCTGCGTGTTCGGCGTCTGCGGCGTGGAAAACGGCGTCATGGGATGGATAAAGACCAACAAGGACAAGGCGGCGGAGGCCGCCAGAACGAGCGGGAGCGGCCAGCAGGCCGCCCCGGAGCCACCACCCACGGAGCGGGCGGAACCCCCGGACGTGGGACTGTGAGGAGGTAAACGACTATGACAGAAAAACAGTTGAGGGCCAAGATCGTGGCTACCGCCACGGCCTGGCTGGGCCGCAAGGAAAGCGACGGATCCCACCGGGAAATTATCGACGTTTACAACGCCCATAAACCCCTGGCCCGTGGCTACCCCGTAAAGTACACGGACGCATGGTGCAGCACCTTTGCCTCCGCCGTGGCCATCAAGGCGGGCCTGACCGACATTATTCCGACAGAGTGCGGCTGCCAAAAGCATATTGAACTTTTCAAGAAACTGGGCAGCTGGCAGGAGGCCGACGACTACACCCCCGCCCCTGGCGATTACATTTTTTACGACTGGGACGACAAGGGGACCGGCGACTGCACCGGATCGGCGGATCATGTCGGCATTGTAACGGTGGTGACCTCCCAGGCCGTAACCGTGATCGAGGGCAATAAAAACAACGCCGTGGAGTACAGGACCATGAAGATCGGCGGAAAGTACATTCGAGGCTATGGCGTACCGGATTACGCCAGCAAGGCCACGGAGGCGGACGCCGGAAACGAAGCGGCAGAACCCGCCACAATGGTCCACACCGTCAAGGCCGGGGACACCCTGGGCCGCATTGCCAGAACCTACGGCACCAGCGTGGCCGCCCTGGTGAAGCTGAACGGCATTAAAAACGCCAACTTGATCCATGTGGGCCAGGAAATCGACCTGACCGACGCGGCGGCGGCGATCCGAAAGCTGGCCAAGGTGGGCGCGATCAATTCCCCGGAATACTGGCGCAACGCTGTGGCCGGCGGGAAAGTCAGATACCTGGACGCCCTGCTGATCCAGTCCGCCAAGAAGATCACCAAAGCCGGAGCCAGAACGGCGACGCCGGAGGAGGGCGTGGCCGCCCTGGTGGCTGCTGGCGTTATCAACACCCCGGCCTATTGGCTGGGCAACTATGGCACATTCCCCAGCCTGGGGGCGCTGCTGTGCGCCCTGGGTGGGGCTGTGAAATAACATTAGGAGGAAAAGAAAATGGAAAACATCATCCAGCATATTCCCGTCGTGATCTCTGCCATTCTTTTGGCAACCCTGATCCTTATGGTGATCACCAACATCATTGTGCAGGTCCTTAAAAAACTGACATGGGACAAGCTGCCCACCAACATTCTGGCCTTTATCGTGGCCATGGCTGTGACCCTGCTGGCGTTCTTTGCCGCCTGTGAGATCCTGGGCCTGACCGCGACCTGGTACATGGTGGCGGCGGCGGTGGCCCTGGGCGTGTTTGTGGCCTATGCTGCAATGTTTGGCTTTGATAAACTGCGCGAAGCCCTGGAGCAGATCACCAAATACAAAAATTAAAAGAACCCCCGGCGCCGTCCTGGCGTCGGGGGTTACGTTTTACTGACCGTCTGGAAAATTGAATGTTTCCGGGCCTACGGTGATTTTGGGGATTTTCAAAAGGCCGCCGTCCTCCCACACGGCCACGTCAACATTGTGGCCCATGTCGCGCAAAACGCTGGCGTAGGCGATCACGCTACCGTAATTTACGCGGTTCCGGTTCGCGTCGCCGCCGTGGGCGCAGTCATTGACCTGGCGGGCGCTTGTAATAATGGCGGCTTTAATGGTGCCGAAAATGGTTTCTTTCATTGTGCTGTCCTCCAGTTGTTTTTGTGAGGCTGGCCCGATCAGCGGATCAGGCCAGCACCTCCAGTTCCATGGCCTCTATTTCCTCCCAGGAGAAACCCAGGCGGTGCATATCGTCCGACACGTCGGACAGGACCGCGCTGGCCTCCATGGTGAGGTTTTCATAGCAGCGGGCCGCGAACATCTTAAAGACTTCCACGGCACGCTCCAGGGTGAAAACCTGGATATTGCCCACGGTGGCACCATATTTTCCGTTTCTCTTAATCAGCATTGTCATGTCCTCCAGTTTTGAAGATTTTGCGGAGCAACCGCCGGAGCGGGACGAACACGGCCACGAATATGGCCACGAAAAGCAGGTATTTCATATTTTTGCCCCCTATTGACATTTTGGTGGATTTCCTTTATATTTGGGGTGCGGGGTTGAGGCCCCGCACCCCTGGCCCTTACCAGTCCAGCAATTTGAGGATTGCGGCTGTTATCAGGCCGGAGATTGTGCCCGCGAGAATGTCCGCTGCCAGGCTTGCCATTCCGTTGGGCCGCGTCGTCGGTTTCTTCCGGCGGCGCTTTTTCTTTTGCTTTGCCATGTTTACCACCCCCTTTCTGATTATTATTATATACTAACGTGAGTATAAAAGCAAGACGGAATACTGCACAAATATACTGACGTGAGATTGTGCAATTTATATACTTGCGTGAGTATAAAATGTGTGGTACAATATCAGCGTGGAGGTGGTCACAATGACAGAACGCAAAGGAACCGCAGCGACCAAGGCGAAAAACAAGTACAACGCCGCAAATTATGATCGGCTTTACCCCTATGTGAAGAAAGGCAAAAAGGAAAGATACCAGCAGGCCGCAAAGGCTGGCGGGTATGAGAGCCTAAACGATTTTCTGGAAAAGGCCATGGACAAGCTGGCCGCCGAAATCCTGGGAGAATAAGACACGGCCCCGGTGCCAGACGCGCCGGGGCATTTTCAACCGTATAAAGCCCCGCCGGAATGGCCATATTTTTCTGGTGCTGATTATTTACACGGGTTCGCGCCGTGCCCCGTGTTAATATACAGAAAAATGCTGACTATTCCCACAACGGAGGGGCGACCCATGAGGGCAAACGAGTTCAACGGCAAACGGAATATATGCGGTGACCGGATCAGGGAGGCCCGCCTGCGGCGGAGGCTGTCCCAGTCCGACCTCTGCAGGCTGCTGCAGCTTGCGGGTGTCGTGGTGGAGCGGGACACGATCAGCCGAATGGAAAACGGCGGGCGGTTCGTGGCGGATTTCGAGGTGGTCACCATTGCGGATATTTTGGAGGTGTCCGTTGAGTGGCTACTGGGCAGAGAATAGACCGGCGTGGAGTGATACCACGCCGGCCTTTTGCATTTTCGGGGAGGTTAGCATGAAAGGATATAAGCACCTGACAGAACACGACAGAAACAAGATCGCAAAAATGAAGAAAGAGGGCGCAACCCTGCGGGAGATCGGCGCGGCCCTGCACGTCAGCGCCACCACCGTATGGCGGGAACTGAAACGCGGCAGCTATACATACATGAACGGCGATTACATCGAAGTGACCGAGTATATACCGGAGCGGTCCCACCAGCGTTATTTGGAAAACCTGGCCGCAAAGGGGCCGGGCCTGAAAATCGGAAACCACCGCAGTTATGCCGACACCCTGGAGCGCCTGATCGTTGACGAAGATTTCAGCCCGTCGGCGGCCCTCCATGAGATTGAAAACCACCCGGAGAAATACGGGGAGTTCGAGATCAGCGTGTGCCGGCAAACTCTGTATGCCTATATCGACAAAGGCGTGTTTTTGCACCTGACCAACAAAGATCTGCCTTTCCGGGGATCACGACGCAAAAAGAAAACCCAGCACGTCCGCAGGTCCAAGTCTGCCCCAAAGGGCGAGAGCATAGAAAAGCGCCCGGAGGAAATCAACACCCGGCAGGAGTTTGGCCATTGGGAAATGGATCTGGTGCTTTCCAAGCGCGGCGGCCACAAATGCCTGCTGGTCCTGACCGAGCGGGTGGCCCGCCAGGAGATCGCCCGCCTGATCCCGGACAAGACCGCCGCCAGCGTGGTCCGCGCCCTGGACACCATAGAAAGAAAGTTCGGCAAACGCTTTTCCGACATTTTCAAGTCCATCACGGTGGACAATGGCAGCGAGTTTTCCGACTGCGCCGGCCTGGAGCGGTCCGTGTTTAAGACTGGGGGCCAGCGCACCAAAATGTATTATTGCCACCCGTACAGCAGCAGCGAGAGAGGCAGCAACGAAAAGCAAAACCAAATGATCCGGCGGAAGTTCCCAAAGGGAACCAACTTTGACAACGTGACAAAAAAGGAAGTGGACGCGGCCCTGGAATGGCTGAACAACTACCCCAGGAAACTGCTGGGGTGGTGTAGCAGCAACGACCTTTTCCAGCAGTTAATTGAGGCTGTCTAAAAATTTTTTACTTTTTGTTACGCTTACCTATTGACATTTGCGCATGAAAATGCTATCAATAAGAGTAACAAAGGGTAACACCCCTTGTTGCTCTTATTTTTTTATGCAAATGGAGGTGAAAAAGCAATGAGCGGGAAATATTTGGGACCTGCTGATCGCCAGGTAATTGCCAAGGAGTGGGCCGCTTATTCGTCCGTGGCCGCGATTGCCGACAAGGTGGGAGTGGCAAAGAAAACTATTTATGAGGAACTGCGGAGAGGCCAGGACGGCAAGCTGGATCACAACCAGCGCCCTGCCTATGACCCGGAACTGGCCCAGCGCCGTTTCCAGGAAAACCTCCGCCGCAGGGGCAAGTGGAGAGTGGCGGCGGGACAGTAACCGCCGACGGAATAGAAAAGGAGGACAACAACGTGCTGGAGTTCAAAAGAAACAGATACGGGAACTGGGTGGCCGCTGTCGGCAAGTGGCATTTCCAGATCAACCAGACCAGAGTGGGCGCAAAGCATAACCCGAAACCGTTTTGGGTGCTGGCCGCCAGAGGATCCAAAAAGGACGTGAAAAGCCTGGACACCGGGCGGCACCGTCGTTTTGAAAGCATGGAGGCGGCGGCGGAGTTCTGCGAGGCCCTGGCCGCCGGAAAGGTGACCCTGGAGGAAATCCAGGCGCAGTTTGACGCAGAGGACGCAGCTGCAGAGCAGGCGGCGATCAAGGCCGCCACCGAGCGGGCCAGGGCGTTCCGGGACAAGCTGGAGGCCCTGAACATTTCATACGCCACCCTGCTGGACCTGATGGACGAACAAATGAACATGGGCGACCTGTCCAACCGGATCCTTTTGGGATATGAACGCGGGGAGGGCCTACCCAATGTGTGACACCAAAACCGCCGTGGAGGCCCTGGCAACCATCCCGGCCCCGGAGATCGACGCGGAGCGGCTGGCAGAGGCCGCCCGCCTGCTTTCGGAGGTGTGGCAGAACATCGTCCGAACCATTGAGGAAGTGGCCGGCAGCCTGGGCAACTGGCTGAAAGCTGTGGCGGCGGAGGTTGAGGCACAGCACGAAATGGAAACGGCCCTGCGCTGGGCCTCTGTGGACAACCGCAAGCTATACAACCGATACCGGCACACAAAGAAACGGAGAACCCGCAAGAAGTACGCCAAGCGGATCCTGAAATGGTACAGGGCGGAGGTGCTGGGCAATGGCTGACATGATCCCGCTGCCCGAAAAGCAGTACACCGTCATTTATGCGGATCCACCGTGGGCGTACCGCCAAGCGGGCGCCACGGACAAAGCGCGAGGCACCGCCGTGAAGCATTACCCCACAATGACCACGGCAGAAATATGCGCCATGCCGGTCCGCGAAATCTGCGGGGGGGGGTCCGCTTGTTTTCTGTGGGCCACGTTCCCGAACATTGGGGACGGCATAAAGGTGCTGGAGGCGTGGGGGTTCGAGTACAAGACCGCCGCCTTTGTATGGGTAAAGAAGTACGCCAAGAGCGGGAAAAACTTTTGGGGCATGGGATCCTACACCCGCGCCAATGCAGAGGTTTGCCTGTTGGGCGTGTCCAAGGACTTCAAGGCAAAGGAACAGATCCGCAGCCATGGAGTACACCAGATCATTGAGGCCCCTTTTGAGGGGCACAGCAAAAAGCCGGACGAAACCCGGCGCCGGATCGTTGACCTGCTGGGCGACGTTCCGCGTATTGAGTTATTCGCCCGGCAGCGGGCCGACGGCTGGGACGCCTGGGGAAACGAAGTCCCGGCAGAATGAGGAGGACGACATGGGAAACTGGTTAGAAAACACCTGGCGGCGGTTCATGGGTGAGGCTGTGACCGCCAGCACGGAATTGTCCGACGCCCTGCACCACGCACCTGAAAAGGCGGCGCAGGAGTTCGTAACCATCGGAGCAGACGGCGCCCTGGGCGGGTACATGGCCAAGGTGGCGCAGAACAATGTGGACATTACCATGAAAACCTTTTTTCTGAATACATACGCGGAGGAGATCCAGCGCCCCGGCGCGGACGATCTGCTGGACTGGCTGGAAAGTACGGACTTTTTCACGGCGCCGGCGGGAGCGAAACACCACGGCGCATTTTACGGCGGCCTGATGATCCATAGCATGAACGTGTGGCGCCGCCTGCAGGAAATCACGATCCGCGACCTGACGGACAGGAACGCGCCGGGGTTTTACACCCTTTCGGCGGAGGAGCGGGAAACCGTGGCGATCCTGGGCCTGCTGCACGACATTTGCAAGGTGGGCGCATACCACACCGAAACCAAGCGCCGCAAAAACCAGGCAACAGGCCAATGGGAGGACTACCAGGCATATACGTTCCGCGATCCGTTCCCCCTGGGGCACGGAGAGAAAAGCCTGTACCTGATCAGCCGCTTTATGAAACTGACCGAGGCGGAGGCCCTGGCCATCCGGTGGCACATGGGAGCCTTTGACGCCGCCGCCCGTGGCGGCAGCAGGGACCTAAACGCCGCCATGGACGCAACCCCGTGGGTGTGGCGTCTGCATGAGGCGGATATGTGCGCCGCCCATATCGACGAAAAGGAGGCGCCCGCCGATGATTAAGCAATTATGCAAGCCCTGCGCCGTTGACCTGGCAGACCGGGGCAAGACCGTGAAGCAGATCGCGGCCAGGTGCGAGAAAATCACCTGTGCAGAGTGTGGCCGCCGCCGGTTCGGGGTTTCCTACGAAGTGACCGGGCGGGCAAGGAGAAAGAAAAAGGAGGCACCGGAGAAATGAGCCAGAAAAAGGAAAAGTACGCCCGCAGCATGGAAAAGCGGGTGGGCAAGCTGGAGGACCGGGTGGACAAGATGGACACCGAACTGACCGCCCACGCGATCCGGCTTTATAACATCGAGGACGACCTGGCCGTGTATAACGCAGCCATGAGCGCCAGGGAGGAAAAGCGGATCCGGGCAGAACTGGCCGCCAAGCGTGAGGCCAGAAACGAAAAGCGGGAGCAGGAACGGATCCACGCCAAGCGCGTGACCCTTGCCGTCCTGTTTGGCCTGCTGGCCATTCTGGTCCTGATCATCATGGCCCGCGCCGCTGACGCGAACCGGGCGGAAGATCTGGCACCCACCCCCACCGCGTCGGTGACTGTTTCAGCGGTCCCAGACCAGGCATTATACATTCTGGCGTCCACGCCCGTGTCCACGGAGCGGGTGGATCCGCTGGAGGGTGTGCCGGTTTGGGAGTGGCCGGAGGACGTGCTGCTGGCCCATGGTTATTATTCCCTGGCTGTCCCCATGCCCTACGAATACCAGGGATATATGAGGCGCTACTGCGAGGAATACGGCTGCCCCTACCCCCTGGCCCTGGCTGTTGCAGATTGGGAAACGCGTGGGCGGTTCAATATGGACGCCGTGGGCGCTGACGGTGAGGTGGGGATCATGCAGTTGCTCCCCGGACCTGATGGAGCATACCACGACGAACTGGAGGCCGCCACCGGCCTGGACCCCACCACCCCGGAGGGTAATATTGCCGGCGGGTGCTACCTGCTGGGGAAATACCTGGCAGAGTTCGGCGGCGACGTTGAAAAGACCGCCATGGCCTACAATATGGGCCGAAGCGGCGCGAAAAACGCGTGGGCGGCGGGTGTCGCCTCCACCGAATACTCCAGAGCCGTGGCCCAGGCCGTGGAACGCTGGGAGTGTACCGTGAACGCATGGAACGGCGTATGAACGGCGCCCCGTCCTGGCGGGACACCGTGGAGCGGTCCCGGCGGGAACGATGGGAACCCAAAAGCCTGGCCAGGGTAACACACCCGGCCCATGGCAGCGTGGTGGTGCCGCACCGCTCCAACCTGGCCGCAGTTATGAACGCGGCGGAGATTTGGGGCTGTGACTGGATGGAAATTAAGGACGCCACCGTGTACGTCGCGGAGCCTGGGGCCGTGGCCGCAAAAATGCCTATACATATTAGATATTAAGGAGGAACGCGCAATGTTAGAGAAACGGGGGCTTTGCAAGGTGCTGAAAAGTACCTATGCGCGGGGCTATGAGTATGTACCGGAGGGCCGCATGGTCACGATCAACGGCAGATCGTGGGCCGTACAATGCGACGCCCGCGACGTGCCGGTGGAGGCGTCGGTGCAGATCGTGGAAAATGTCGGCTATATGCCAACGGATCCCATGCTGGTCCAGAAAGGCGAACCCAACCAAATGATCATGCCGGACGCCGCAAAAATCCGTATGGACTTTTTCAAGGACGAAAGCGGCGAAATGGTGACCATGAAAAAGATCCCGGTTATTTACCGGGACCGTTGGCAGCTGTACCAGACCGAGCGGGGCGCGGTGTATGGGTTCGACACCGAGATCATGCGGATTATTGATTTTAAGGCGGCGGAGCCTGCCACCTACATGGCGGCGTCCGGGGCCATGGGGATCTGGTCCTGCCATGGCGTGGCCGTATATATCGCACCGGGCCGCTTTTCCTGGGAGGACAGCCAGAAGATCCACCACATTGCCGCCCTGGACTGGGAGAACCAGCTGGCCCATGAGGACCCGGTGGCCAATATGTCCCTGTTTGACGGCGACGACGACGTGGCCCTGCTGGGCGCGGAGGAATGAGCCATGACGCAGTTTGAGAAGATCACGGCCTCCCCGGAGGCCCTGGGCGAGTTCCTGGGATCCCTCCCTATCCTGCAAGGCCCCTGGGACGACCTTTTCCAGTCCTGTTTCTGTTCGGAGTGCCACGCGGAGAACTGCGACGCCGAAAACTGCCACCACCAGGCAGAGAGGAACAACCCAACCTGGTGGCTGAAACTGCCCTATACGGGCACCGGCCCCGTGAGAACGGACAGCCCGGACCCGTACAAGCAGCAGGCCGCCGGCCTGCGCCTGGAGGCCCTGCACCAGCGAAACCGTTTTGGCCGCCACCTGCTGGCCATGGAACTGGAGGGCGCAGCGGCCACCATTGAGGCCCTGACAGCGGAAAGAGAGGCAAGCGAATGAACAAGAACGCGCCGGCCTGCCGTACCTGCTACTATATGCGGCTGATCGGCAGGGCGAACATTACCGGGAACAACAGATACCTGAAAGGCCCGCGTGGGGATTGTCATTGCAAGCACCCGGAGGCCCTGGCCGCATTTCAAAAGGTGTGCCCGCGCAGCCCGCGCATGGCGGGATTTATCGGATTTACCGCGCCGGGCGAAAATGTCCCGCAGATCAAGACAAGCCCGAAATGGTGCCCGCTGCGGGATGAAAACTGCCAAAAATAACCAGCCGCGCAAGCGGCAGAGAGGAGGCCACCATGGACGTGACCGTGAACATGACGGCGGAGGAGTTCCTGGACTTTATGGCCTGGAAGAAAGACCACACGTACCACAAGGCCGAAATGGCGGCCAAAAATACGGAACTGGAGTTCATGGCAAAGAAAGTATGCTGGGCCATCGTGGCAGACGCCAAGCGACCCGGCAAGGTCAAAATTGCAGACCAGGACCACGCGGCGGAACTGCTGGAACTGGCCAACGAATACCTGATGTAAAAAGAAAGCCACCTGCGCCTGGTGCTGTCAACACGGCGCAGGTGGCGATATAGACGACGGGAAACCGTCCGGGAATACCTATATTATATCACGATCCCGGACGGAAAGCAACCGGAAAAAGCGGCGGGGCGGGTGCCCCGCATAGCACCGGTAAGAGCAATTAGCAAAGTGACCAGAGAGCCAGAAAGGAGATCACCATGGCCTATGTGCATAGGGTGGTGAAAGCTGGCCAGAGCGTCGAACATAGGAAAATGCAGTCTTTCCGGGTACATACAAAGGGGGTCCAACGGCAACCCAACAAGGGGACGACCTCCGAAAAGCAAGCCAAGATCAACGAGCGGGTGACGGAGGAAAGACTGCGCTGGAAGATCAACGCCAATTTCAGGTATAGGGATCTCCACGCTGTTCTCCACTACTGGGACAAGGAAACGACCTTTGAGCAGGTCATGGAGGACAGGGCGCTTTTTCTGAAACGCCTGCGGAGGATCTGCCAGAGGCGCGGGATCCAGTTCAAGTACATAGCGGTGACGGAAACCAAGCGCATGACCAACCCGCACCACCACGTCATAATTTCCAAAATGGACCCGGAGATCATCATGGAGGCGTGGGAGGGCGTCCCGGCTGGAGGTGGCGGCGTCAGCTTCAAACCCATGGACAATCGGGGGAACCACTACAAGCTGGCCAATTACCTGATGAAAGAAAGCCGGTCCACCATGGAGCGGTACAAGGAACTGGGAAAACGCGGCAAACGCTTTTCGTGCAGCCAGGGTATGGAGGAACCGGAGATCACATACACCGTGGTTTCGTCCTCTGCCTGGAGAAAGGAACCAAAAGCCAGAAAGGGCGCCGCGCTGTATAAGTTCGACGACGGATCCACCTGCAGGAGCGGGTGGCATGAGATCAGCGGCTACCCATACCAAGAGTATTTCGAGGTTTTCAACGAATAGCTACGACGGGAGGAAAAACAAATGAAAATCTACATTTCCGGGAAGATCACCGGGGACAAGAGATATAAAGCCAAGTTCAGAGAGGCGGAACGGCGCCTGCAGGCGGAGGGCCACACGGTCCTGAACCCTGCAAACCAGCCGGCGGGCCTCCGCCCTGCTGATTATATGCGGGTATGCTTTGCTATGATGGAAACGGCGGACGTGGTGCTGTTCCTGCAGGATTACCAGGAGAGCAAAGGCGCCATGCTGGAATGGGCCTGGTGCCAGTACGTCGGGAAACCTGCCTGCTATGACCTGGCGGCATTTGGAGGTGGCCAGAAATGAGCAACGCGCAGATCAGTTTCCTGGATGAAATCATAGTGGACAGTTTCGCCGGCGGCGGTGGAGCCAGTACCGGCATTGAACTGGCCACGGGGCGCGTGGTCAATGTGGCGATCAACCACGATCCTGACGCCATCCTAATGCACCGCACAAACCACCCGCACACCGAGCATTACCAAGCCAGCGTGTGGGACGTGGATCCCGTGGAGGTGTGCAGAGGCCGCAAGGTGGGCCTGCTGTGGGCCTCCCCTGACTGCAAGCATTTCAGCAAGGCCAAGGGCGGCAAGCCCGTGGACAAGAACATACGCGGCCTTGCATGGATCGTCCTGCGCTGGGCTGGCACGGTCCGCCCCCGCGTGATCATGCTGGAGAACGTGGAGGAGTTCCAGACCTGGGGGCCTGTCCGCAAAGGCAAGCCGGTGAAAAAGCTGACCGGCAAGACGTTCCACAAATGGCTATCCCAACTCCAAAACCTGGGGTATGCCGTGGAGTGGCGGGAACTGGTGGCGGCAGACTATGGCGCACCCACCACGCGAAAGCGGTTTTTCCTGATCGCCAGGTGCGACGGTCTGCCGATCACATGGCCAGAACCCACCCACGCGCCGGCAGACAGCCAGGAAGTCAAGGCCGGGAAGAAAAAGCCGTGGCGCAGCGCGGCGGAGATCATCGACTGGACCCTGCCCTGTCCGTCCATCTTTGACACGCGGGAGCAGGTCCGCGAAAAACACGGCCTGAACGCCCAACGCCCTCTCCGCCCCAACACCATGCGCCGCGTGACCCGTGGCGTGGACAAGTTCGTGATCAAGTCCGGCAACCCGTTCCTGGTGATCGTGAACCACGCCGGGGAGTTCCGGGGCCAAAGCCTGGGCGACCCGCTCCAGACGATCACGGCCAAGCACGGGTATGGCGTGGCCAACCCGGTCATGGCACCGCTGACCATGCACAACAATGAGAACGCCGTGGGAACGGCGATCACTGACCCGGTAAACACTATCACCGGCAGCGGCGCCGGCGGCCATCAAATGCTGATCACCCCCGCCCTGGCCGCCATAGGCCAGACCGGCGGCGGGGACAGAGGCCGCAGCGTGACCGAGCCGACCCACACCCAGGTTTCCAAAGCGGAGGAGTGCGTGGTGTGCCCGGCCATGATCCAGTATCACACGGAACAGTCCGAACACGTCAGGGGCCAGGCTGTCACGGATCCCATAATGACCATTGACGCCTCCAACCGCTACGGCATAGCGGCGGCCACCCTGACGAAGTATTACGGCAACGATCAGCACGGCCAGGACATACAGGACCCACTCCACACAATCACCGCAAAGGACCGGGAGGGCGTCACCATGGCCAGCCTGTCCAAGTATTACGGTGGGATTATCGGCGCGGAGGTTTCGGACCCGCTGCCCACCGTGACGGCCATTGACCACAACGCCCTGCAGACGGCCCACATGGTCAAACTGAAAGGCACCAACCTGGGCGGGCCAATCACCGAGCCGGTGCAGACAATCACCGCCGGCGGAGGTCACCATGGCGTGATCACCACCGAGGTGGCGGCAGCGACGCCGGGCGCAGATCTCCGCAACTGGCCAAAGATCCGGGCGGCCCTGAATGAATACTGCGGCTATAAGCTGGCGGACAACGAGGTGATCCTGTTCCTGATCGGCGGCGCCTGGTATTTCATGGCCGACATTGGCCTGCGTATGCTGACGCCCCGCGAACTGTACCGGGCAAACGGGTTCCCGGATGATTACAAGATCGAGCGGGATTACCTGGGGAACATCTACGGCAAAACCAAACAGGGGGCCCGCTGCGGAAACGCTGTGCCCCCTCCGTTTGCCACCGCCCTGGTGCGGGCAAACCTGCCGGAGTGGTGCGGCGGAGAAATCAGGACCATGGCGGAGTTTGAAAAGGCTGTGGCGGTATGACGACAAGGGAGGTTTTGACGTGGGACTGATCGGCATAGGCGTGGGCACCGCCCACATGGGGAGCATGAAAACGGGGCCACACGGCGAAGTGTTGAGCGTAACCCCGGCCCGCTGGGAAACGGACCCGGCGGGCGGGTGCGTGGCCATTTGGCCGCTGAACCCCGAAACGATGGAACCGGACGGCCCGGCGGAGATTTTCGGGGACTGGGACGCCGCTGGTTATTTGGCCAGGGCGCTGGAACTGCTGAAACCTACGCGCCAAATTAACGTGCCGGACCTGGAGGCCATGATCCGCGCCGCCCACAAGGACGGTTTCGACGTGTGCAATTATTGCCCGGACTTCCGGTGCAATGACTGTATTGTGAACAGATGGAAAGGAGATCCCGACGATGAATAAAACAAAAATTGACTGGGCCACCATGTCGTGGAACCCTGTCACCGGCTGCCGCCACGGCTGCCCGTACTGCTACGCCAGGCGCACGGCACACCGCTTTGACGCTGGCCTGGAGGACAACAACGCCCTGCCCGGCGGCCTCCATGTACTGGAAAGCAAGGTCAAGGGGACACCGTACCCCTATGGTTTTGAACCCACCCTGCACCGCTACCGCCTGAACCTGCCGGAGCGGACGGCGGAACCGCAGACCGTGTTTGTGTGCAGCATGGCGGACCTGTTCGGAAAGTGGGTGCCGACGGAGTGGATCGTGGAAGTCCTGGACGCCTGCAAGCGGGCGCCGCAGCACCGCTATTTGTTCCTGACGAAAAACCCGGCAAGATACATGGAACTGGACCACATGGCCCTGCTGCCGCACGGGGAAAATTTCTGGTACGGGTCCACCGTGGCCAACCAGGACGCCGTGGCCATGTACCCCATGCCCTGGGCGGACATTAACGCCTTTTGGTCTATGGAGCCACTGCTGGGGCCGGTGGCCATGGAGGACGCGGAGGGCCTGCCCAACTGGGTGATCCTGGGGGCGGAAACTGGAAACCGCGCCGACAAAGTGGCGCCCCTGCGCGAGTGGGTGGACCAGATCGTGGCATTTTGCGAGGAAAACGAGATCCCCGTGTTTTACAAGGGCAACCTGCGGGAGCATTTCCCGGATCTCCCTGCCTCTACATTTCCCTGGGACGTATGAAACCGGCGCCAGCCGGTGGAGATATTCACAAACCAACATCAAGGAGGAAAAAACAATGGAAAACAGCGTGAACATGACTAATGAGCGGGAGGCCAAGATCCTGGAGGGCGCTATTGCCAAATTTGGCACCCAGGCGCAGATCGCCAAGGCCGTGGAGGAACTGAACGAACTGGCCGCAGAACTGGCCCGCCACCTGAACGGCCAGGCAAAGGTTGAAAATATCCGCGAGGAAATGGCGGACGCCTTTATTATGCTGAACCAGATGGAAATGATTTTCGGGGACGTGTCCGACGTCGAGATCCGCAAGCTGGAGAGGCTGGAGGGCATGGTGGCGGAGGGTTAAGCCGTGGAAAAAATCGAAATCGGCTACACCCTCCCAAAAGAGCGGTGGATCCAGGCGGCCAAAAACCTGGAGGACCTGGGCAACGTGCTGGCGCCCGGCCTGCTGGCCATGAATGGCGACGGGCGAGGCCAGGAGGACGCGGACGCCCTTATGGCGGACATTGTGCTGGCCTGCCTTGCCCTGAACCATGTGGCGGAGTTCGCCGTGGACAAGTGCAGAATTATCCCGGTGACGGGGCCGGCGAATTAACGCCGGGCGTGAGGTGAGCGCATGGCCATAGAAGTCAAAGACCTGCCGCCAAAATACCAGGCGCAAGCCATGAAAAAGTACATGGAGCAGCAGGCGCGGCGGAGTTCCGCGCCCGCTGCCATGGCGGCACCGGAAAAGCCGAAAGAAACAAAGTACCACAACAAGCCCACCGAGCGGGTCACCCCGTCCGGTGCCGTCCTGGTTTTCGACAGTCAAAAAGAGGCCCAGCGCTATGACGTACTGATCCGCCGCCTCCAGAGGGACCAGATCCGCGATCTGCGCCTGCAGGTGGATTTTACGTTGCAGGAGGCATACACCGACCCGGAGGGAAACCGAGTGCGGGCGATCAGATACAAGGCGGATTTCACATACTACCAGCCGCCAAACAGGCAGATGTATGGAAGTCATGCGCCATGGTATGCAGATCAAAGCGGCCTGTCGTGGGAGTTCGTCGTGGAGGACGTGAAAAGCCGGGCAACCAAAACCCAAAAATACGCGATCAAAAAGAAGCTGCTAAAAGAGCGGTTTGGAATAGACATTACCGAGGTGTGACCATGAGCAAAAAGACAACGGAAAGGCCCCTGGACCGCGAGGACGTAAAGCGTTACCTGCAGCAGTACCACGCGGCGCAGAACAAAAAGAAAATACTGGAGGACAGACACCGCACCCTGTCAAGGGAACTGCAGGACCCAGGCGTGGGATCTCCGTTCAGGACCATGCCGACCTCCAAACCCACAAAAACAGAGGGCGCCGTGTCCGTTGTCTATCGGATCGCAGAGGTTGAGGACCGGATCGAAAAGCAGCGCGGAGAAATGACCAACGCCGTCCTGCACGTTATGGACTTGATCGACCTGCTGCCGCAAGACAGCACCGAGCGCACCGTGGTGGAACTGCGGCACATCGACTGTATGGGGTGGGATAAGATTGCAGAAAAAACCTACATGAGCCGGTCCAATGTTTTCAACTACTACAACGCCGCCCTGGACGCCCTGCTGTCCTATAAGCGCACGGAAAAGCTGGTGCGGGAATACATAGCCAAACACCAGGGGCGGGGAAAGAAAGCGGCCAAATAACCCTGGGAAAAGTTTGGACGCTTTTGGACTATTGCCCGTGCTATACTGGTAGCATGGAAAGCAGCGCAGGGGTGACACCCTGAACAGAATAACGAGGGCCGCCTGGTGAAAGCCGGGCGGCCCCTTGCTTTCCACCCATGGCTGCGGAGCGTGACGCAGGGGCTTTCCTCCTTTCACCCTGTCCGCCGTCAGACGGTGGCGCGGCCACACAACCCTGCCCTGGGTGCCTTTGCCGAGGGGCACCCAGGGCCTCCCGTTTTGCCCCTCCCCCCCTATTGGGTCCTCCCTGGGGGAAAAGTCAATGCGGGGCGAACGAAGCCCGGAATTTTCCTCCGTGAGATAGGAAAAAATCCGGCCTGTTACGTTACGGATTTTTTGAGAGGGAACGGGAATTATACCCCCCTTTAGGGGGTATAAGCCGGAGAACGGCGGAAAGGAAAAAACGAAATCACCCACAACCGCAAAAAGCGAAACCGGCGGAGCCTCCAGGCGGGGACCAGCCAAGACGAAAAGGAGGTGCTGCTGGTGGCGGAAAAAGGGAAAAAGACGACGGCAAAGACCGACAAGCCGGCGGTGCTGACCGGGGCCGTGCCGGAGTGGTCCAACACAACGGCCATTGCAAAGCTGCTGGGAAAGACGGTTCGGCGGATCCAGCAACTTACCCAGGAGGGCGTCCTGGAAACGGAGATACCACCCAGCGGGGGCGCCCGGAAATATCGGACCTGCGAAACCGTGCAACGGTATGTTGCCTATGTTGAACAGAAAGCGCACGAAACCGGAGAGAACAGCCGGGCGGCGGAACTGAACCTGAAAAAGTTGGAGGCGGAGGTTGAGCTGAAAGAAAGCCAGGGCCAACTCCACCGACTGAAAACCGCCATTGCAGAGGGCCGATACATACCGGCAGATCAGGCCACCGAGGAACTGGCCGACTTTATGGCCGCTTTCAAAAAGTTTGCCATGAACATCCCGCCAAGAATGTCCGGCACCCTGTCCGGCTATGCCGACGCCGTGGCAGTCCGTGGGATTGAAAAGGCCCTGCGGAAAGAATTGGAGCAAATGCTGTCCGCATTTGCAGACAGCGTTCTGGAACAACAGGAGGATCAGACGTGAGGGCATACAAGGCCAAACCGTTCACGGTGCCGTCCTGGATCCATAAGGCGGTCCAAGCCCTGCGGCCTGTGGAGCAGGTGAGCGTATCGCAATGGGCCGCCAGAAAAAGAACCCTGATCGGCGGCGCCATTCCAGGCCCGTGGAATAACGACGTAACCCCGTACCTGGTGGAGATCATGGACGCCTTTTCCGACGAAATGGTGGAGGAAATCGTGTTCGTAAAGCCCACCCAGGTGGGCGGCACAACCGCCATGGAAAACATGATCGGCAGTATTGTGGACCAAAACCCGGCGCCCACAATGGTGGTTTACCCGTCCGACGATCTGGCGGAGGCCACCAGCGAAACCCGCCTGGTGCCTATGTTCAAGAGCCACCAGGACATGGCGGAGAAATTCCGGGAACACGAAAGCAAAAAACTGCAGCTGAAATTCCGGGATATGTGGCTATATCTGACGGGCGCAAATAGCCCGGCGGACCTGTCCAGCAAGCCGGTGAAAAACCTGTTTCTGGACGAAGTGGACAAGTTCCCAGGGGCCACAAAGAAAGAGGCGGACCCGGTTTCCCTGGCAAGGGAGCGCACAAAAACCTTTTTCAACAGAAAGATCTTTCTGGCCTCCACCCCGACCCTGAAAACGGGCCATATTTGGAAAGCCAAAGAACAGGCGGACGTGGAAAAGCATTATTTCGTCCCCTGCCCCCATTGTGGGGTATATATCGAACTGAAATTTGCACAAATCAAGTGGCCCAGCAAGGACGACGTGCCGGAAAACACCGACAGGGCCGAAATGGCGGCGTATGTTTGCCAGGAATGTGGCTGCGTGATCACGGACCAGGACAAGGGAAAAATGCTGCGGAGCGGGCGCTGGCAGCCTGTACGGCAAAAGAGCAAGCACCCCAAAAGCGTGGCCTTTTGGATGAACACCCTTTACTCCCCGTTCACCAGATTTTCCGACATTGCGCGGGAGTTCATGCGGAGCAAGGACGACCCGGACCTGCTGCACAACTTCACCAATTCATGGCTGGCAGAGCCGTGGGAGGACACGAAACTGAAAACCAACGCCGATCTGGTCATGGAGCGACAGACGGACACACCAGAGTGGGTGCTGCCAGCCTGGACCAAGCTGGTGACCGGCGGCGTGGACGTACAGGAAACTTGCCTATACTGGACGATCCGGGCGTGGGGCGATTTTATGACCAGCCAGAACGTGGCACATGGGCAGGCGCTTTCCATGGCAGAGGTGGAACGGATTATGAACACCGAACTTTCCACCCCGTCCGGGGAAAAGGTCATGGTCAACCTGGCCCTGGTGGACAGCGGCGACCAGACAGACGAAGTTTATGAGTTCTGCGCCCTAAATGCGGAATGGGCGCTGCCCAGCAAGGGCACCAGCGCCATGTTGTCACATTACCGCCTTTCTGTGGTCAACAAAGCCGGCAGCCGCGCCAACGGTATGACGCTGGTGCTGGTGGACGGCGGAAAGTACAAGGACATGATCGCGGCCCGCATGAGGAAACCAAACGGCAGCGGATCGTGGATGGTGTACCAGGGCTGTGATCTGGAATACGCCGAACAGGTGACGGCGGAACACAAGATCACCGAGCGGAGCGGCGGCAAAGAGGTACAGCGCTGGGTTTTGAAAACCTCCCACGCGGACAACCATTACCTGGACTGCGAGGTGTACGCAGCGGCGGCGGCTGACGTGCTGAACGTCCGTTCCCTGTACCTGAAAAACGGAATGGACCAGCCGGAGGCACGAAAGCCGGAGCCAAAACCGGAGCCGAAACCCAGGGAGGAAAGCTGGATAAACCAAAATGACACATGGATATAAACGGAGGCCCGAAAAATGAGTGATAACACGACAAAAGCGGCTGAAATGCTGGACCAGGTAAACGCCGCCATTACGGCGGTTTTGTCCGGCGGCCAGTCCTACAAAATCGGCAGCAGATCCCTGACCCGTGCGGACCTGGCCGAACTGAAAGCCATGCGCGACGACCTGGAGGCGCAGATCAGCGCCGGCACGTCCACGCACCTGATGGACAGGACCGTGGTGGCATTTTTTGACGGGAGGTAACGACGTGGGAGCCATTGACAAGATTATTTCCGCTGTATCGCCACAAAAAGCCTATGAGCGGGAAATGTGGCGCCAAGCCCTGGAGGCCGCGAGAGGTTACGACGCGGCGGGTTTTGGGCGCCTTAATGCTGGCTGGAGGGTACACAACGAAAGCGCAGAGATCACAGATCGGCACAGCCGTGACGTGGTACGCGCCCGTGCCCGCGATCTGGAAAGAAACAGCGACATTGCCCAGTCTGTCCTCTACGCCTACAAGCGCAACGTGGTGGGCAAAGGGTACACCCTGCGGGCAAAAACCGGCAACGACGATCTGAATAAACAGATCGAAAAAGCCTGGAAAATGTGGTGCAAGGCCCGAAACTGCGACGTGACCGGGGAACAGTCTTTCAACCAGATCCTCCGCATGGCGGTGGACCGCAAAAAGGTGGACGGCGGGATCCTGTTTGTGTTCCGCTACACCGAGGGCGGCGTGGTCCCGTTCAAACTGCAGGCCATGGAAGTGGACGAACTGGACATTACGCAGACCGCCCCCAAATACCACGGAAACCGCGTTGTGGGCGGTGTGGAATACAACAAGTACAGGCGCCCGGTGGGTTACTGGATCCGCCAGTACGATATTGAGGGCTGGCAGCTGATGGATCCCGTATTCATCGAGGCCAAGGACGTGTATTTCTTCAAGACCAAAAAGCGCCCCAGCCAGCTGCGCGAAATGTCGGATATGGCCCCGACCATTACGCGGGTGCGCGATACAAACGAGTTTATAACCGCCGTTTCCGTCAAGGAGAGGATCGCGGCCTGCCTGGCTGTGTTCGTAAAACGTGCGGTGCCGTCCGGCGGGTTCGGGCGCGGAGGCGTCAGAACGGAAAACGGGTCCATGGACTATGAGGGCAAGAAACTGGCGCCCGGCATGATCCAAACCCTGGGCGCCGGCGACGAAATCCAGGTGGTGGACCCCAAAAGCGCAGGATCCGACGCCACCGCGTTCCTGAAAACCCAGCAGGGCCTAATTGCAGCCGGCCAGGGTTTGAGCTATGAGGCCGTGAGCCGTGACATGACGGGGGCAACCTATTCCTCCGCACGTCAAAACGCCATCGAGGACGAAAGCACCTACGCGGAGGACGTGGAACTGCTGACCGACTTTATGACGGAGGTTTACGAAAACTTTGTTATTTCTGGTTATCTCGCCGGGCTTTTCAATATGCCTGGTTTTTGGGATAAAAAGGCGGACTTCCTGGATCATTCCTGGGTGAAAGCACCAAAGAAATGGATTGACCCCGCAAAGGAAAGCAACGCCAACAAGATCGCCCTGCAGTCCGGGCAAAAGACATTCCCCGATATTTGCGCGGAACAGGGCAAGGACTGGAAAGACGCCATAGACGAAACGGCGGAGGTCCTAAAATATGGCCGTAAAGCCGGCATTGAGATGGGAGGTGTAATTTTTGGAACTGGTACGACAGCAGCACAGCAGAACACCGCAAGCCAGCCCGGCGCCGAAGAATAAGAACGACGGCACCCGGAGCATGGGCCAGGTCATGGCCAGAGCGGCGGCGGAGGAACAGGACAGCAGACGGCGCATTGTGAGTTTTTCAAGCGAGGAACCTTACCGGCGCTGGTTTGGCCTGGAGATCCTGGACCACGCGGACAACGCCCTGGATCTGTCCCGCCTGAACGACGTGGGAGTGCTTTTGTTCAACCACAAAACCGACGTTGTGGTGGGCAAGGTGATCCGCGCCTGGGTGGAGGACCGCCGGGGCATGGCAGAAGTGGAGTTTGACACGGACGACGAAGCAGAAAAGATTTTCGGCAAAGTCAAGTCCGGCACCCTGAAAACCACGTCCGTGCGTTACAGCGTGGACGCCTGGGAGGAAGTGGTGGCGGGCAAGACTTCCGCAGACGGACGTTTCACCGGCCCGTGCCAGATCGCCCGCAAGTGGACGCCGCTGGAGGTGTCCATTGTTTCCGTGCCGGCGGACGCCACCGTGGGCGTTGGACGATCCGACGGGGACGACGGCCAGGGTTTCCCCCTTTCTACCCGTGAAAAGCAAATCCAAATCAACAAAAATCTGTATCTTTAACAGGAGGTAAACAACTATGACCATTCAGAAAATGATCGCCCGCCAGCAGGAGATCGTCAACGGCGCCCGCGCCGCTGGCCGTGACCTGACGGCGGAGGAAAACACCGAGTTTGAGAACCTGCAGCGCAGCATTGACGCCGCCGGCAATGACGGAGGCAACGGCGGCCAGGGTGCTGACCCCTCCACCGGCGACGGCGCCCGTGGCAATGATAACGGTGGCAGCGACGACGCCGCCCGCCAGGCCGTGACCGAGGAGCGCCAGCGCGTCAACGACATTATGGCCCTGTGCCGCCAGACTGGCATGGATCCCGCCCAGCATATCCGCAACGGCGACAACATGGACACCGTGAGAGCCGCCGCTGTGACCCACCTGATCCAGCATGGTGCCCCTGTGTCCAGCCGTATGAACGGCGACAGCGGCGACAACTTCCGCCAGGCTGCTGCGGACGCCCTGCTTATGCGTACCGGCGTACCCGTCGAGAACCCCGCCCAGGGCGCGGAGGAACTGCGCGGCATGAGCCTGCGCGATCTGGCCATTGAGTGTATGGCCAGAAGCGGCGAGGGCAGCACCGCCTCCCTGCTGCGTATGTCCAAGGATGATCTGTGGAACATGGCCTGCCGCCAGTTCTTCAACCCCACCGCAGCGTTTCCCGCCATTCTGGACAATGCCATTAAAAAGTCCATTGTCCACCAGTACCAGCACGTCCCCACCACTTTCCAGGCGTGGACCAGCAAGGGCAGCGTGACCGACTTTAAGCCCACCAAGGATCATTCCTACCTGGCCGGCGGCGCCGGTGAGTTCCTGCTGGTTGGCGAAAACGGCGAACTGAAGCACGACACCCCCAAGACCGAAATGGTGCCCCAGCGCAAGATTGACACCTATGGCCGCCAGTTCTCCATGAGCCGCCAGGCGTTTATCAACGACGACGTGGGTTTCATTACCGAGGTTCCCGGCCTGTATGCTGCCAGCGCCAAGCGCACGATCAACAAGCAGGTGTATTCCATCCTGATGAACAACCCCGCAATTTTCGACGGCGTGGCCATGTTCGACGACGCCCACGGCAACCTGATTTCCGCAGGCAGCGCCCCCTCTATTGAGAGCGTCCAGAAAATGATGCTGAAACTGCTGCGCCAGACCGATCCCTTTGGCGACAGCATTATGGTTCAGCCCAAGTACATCATTGTGCCCGTTGGCTATGGTTTCCTGATGTCCCAGCTGCTTGAAACCACCATGGTGGACGTGGACGGCATTGGCAACCACACCGCCAACGCCCTGTATAAGTACCGCAACCAGCTGCAGATCATCGAGGAGGGCGCCCTGAACGCTATGGCCGGCACCGGCGCAGCCCCCTGGTTCATGGTTGGCGATCCCAGCTATGCCAAGAGCCTGCAGGTTGATTACCTGAACGGCCAGGAAACCCCCACTATTCGCCGCAGCGAGGTTCCCGGCCAGCTGGGCTATGTTTGGGACATTTGGCTGGATTGGGGCATTACTGCGGTTGACTTCCGTGGCATTGTCAAAAACCCCGGCGTTGTCATTTCTGAATAACAAAGAGGAGGTATAACACATGAACGCGAAATACTGGCAGAGAGGTGAAACCCTGGACTACACCCCCAGCGAGGCCGTGGAAAGCGGCGCGGTGGTGAGCCTGGGAACCCGTATCGGCATTGCCGGAACCGACATTGCCGCAAACGAGCAGGGCCAGGTCCACGTCGAGGGCGTGTTTGAACTGACCAAGGACACCAGCGTGGAGATCGCCCTGGGCGCCGCTGTGTACTACAACGCCGCCGGTGACGTGATCACCACCGCCTCCAGCGGTAACGTGCCCGCCGGTTACGCCGTGCAGGCAGCCGCGCAGACTTCCGCCACCGTTCTGGTCAAGCTGTTGGGTTAAAGCCAGGAGGAAAGGACCATGAAAAGACTGACGGCAAAGCGGCCCGTGTTGTATATGGGCCGTATGTATAAGGCGGGCGAAACCCTCCCCGCTAACGACCAGAAAATGGTCACGGCCTGGCTGGGTGCCGGCAGCGCAGAGTGGACCGGCGAACAGAGCGCCGCGCCCGAACAGGCCGCAGAGGTCACCGGTGGCGGCCAGGACGCCCAGGACGGCGCCAATGGTGCGGGCGACGACCAGGACACCCAGGACAAAAACGACGCCCAGGACGGCCAGAAAATCGCCCAGGACGGCGAAATGATGGAGGGCAACCTGGACCCCGCCCAGCTGGAGGGAATGAACAAGGACGCCCTGCTGGCGCTGGCCAAGGACATGGGCGTGGATCTCCCCAGGGGAGCCACCAAAGCCCTGATCATTGAGCGCCTGGCAGCCGTACCGGTACAGGCCCCTGCCTCCGAGGATAACGGGGGTGCCCAGTAATGGGCGCCCCTACGTTCAAGGAGCAGATCGCGGCGGATATTTCGGCCACATTCCTGAACAAGCTGGAGTTTGCGGACACCTACCTGGTAAACGGCAGGGAAATGGCTGCAATGGTGGACGACAACGAACTGCTGGAGCGGGACAAGGCCAGAGTGCTGGGCGCACCCATGGACGGGACGTACAAGGCCCGCAGACTGCTTTATGTGGCAAAGGCTGATTACGGCCCCAGGCCCGCCCAAAATTCCGTGCTTACGCTGGGCAGTAACCAGTACAGGGTGAAGTCTTGCACCGAGGAGGCCGGGATCCTGGCCATTGAACTGGAGGCGGTGAGATCGTGAGCAAGGAAACTCTGCTGCAGATCGACACCGACCAAGAACTGGCCAAGATCATCCAGAAAATGAATACCCTGCACGATCAGCTGGCCGCGCCGGACATTTTCCGAAAGGCCCTGAACGCCGCAGGCCGAAAGGTCCGCAAACAGATGGTTGCGGACGCCAAGGAACAGTACGCGATCAAAGACACAAAGGCGCTGAAAGACAAAGCAAAGGGCGCCCCGGAGTTTTTGAGCGCCAGCACCTCCAACCTGACCGCGCGGATCCGTGCCAGAGGCCCCATGCAGGACATTATGGCCTTTATGACAAGACCCAACACCAAGACGGGCGCGGCGGCGGCCAAGGTCCTGAACTCCAGCGCAATGAAAGAACTGCAGATCGACAACCTAAAGGCGTTTGTGGCAACATTCGCAAGTGGACACACCGCGATTGTTCAGCGCAGAGGCCCGGAGCGCCTGCCGGTCAAAAAGCTGCTTTCCCCCTCTGTCCCCCACCTGCTGAACAATGAAAAGGTGCGGGCAAAGGCCGCAGAAATGACCTACGACATTCTGCAACAGGAAATCGAAAAGCAGATCGCAAAGGTGTGGGCAAAAACGGCATAAAAAAGCGGTGGCCGCGTGGCCACCGCAAGGGTTAGGAATTATAAAAATCGTCGCTGGTATAGCCCATTTGAATGGCCAGGAAATAAATATGCTTGCACGGGCGCCCGCGCTTGTCGAAGTCCGGGCAGGTACATTCATCCAGGCTTGTCAAATAGCTGTCAGAACCGGATCCCTGTATTTCTGCAAATCCGGTTTCTGCGTTATAGGTTCGTATTGCCATGGGCTGGTGCGCTGCTTTTTCGAAGCGGTCCACCTGGGCCTGGCCGTCGTGTACTTTGGCGTTCCATTTGCCAAACGTATGATTACCCGCGCAGGGCTGGCCGGAGAAAGAAAGAAATTTCTTTTTCGGCTGGATCCGTTTGGGCAGCCACGCGACCAGGGCCACACCAATGGCGACCAGAACGACACCGGCGACAGGAGCGGCCAAGGCAAGCACCGCGCCCTCCAGCGCAAGGACTACGCCCGCAATGCGGGACAATACCCGCCTTGTGTCGGGGCTTGATACCTGGTACACGGCGCCGTTTTCAACGACGGTGGAATTATTTTTCTTTCCCATTTTTTGCGCCCTCCAATGCTGATTATTTCCACACTATGCTGATTATTACCACAAGAGTGATTATACGTTACAAAGCGAAACTTTGCAAGGGGGTACACCCGCGTGACACAAGAAAACCTGCAGGACGCCGTGGTGGCAGACCTGGAAACACTTTTCAAAACCTATAAGCTGACCAACTCCCAGGGCGTCGAGCGGGCGGTGCGCGTATTCTCCCAGGATCTCCCGATCCGGGAGGGCGGCGACGAAGAAACCGACCCGCAGGCGCCGCCGGAGCCGTATGTGGTGGTGCGTCTGCGTCAAGGCGAATTGCCGGCGGCGGACACCCAGCAGACCGTGGACGTGGTGCTGGCTGTTTGTGTGCATGATCCTGACCCGAACCGGCAGGGCTACCGCGACACCCTCCACATTGTCAATGAGATCATGCGCCACTATGGCAGCAACGGCGTGGTTGCGCGGCGGTACGTCGTGCAGTACCCGATCCAATGGGCGCTCCAGGAGGAGGACACACACCCGTATTATTTCGCAGGCGTGGCGGTTAAGTTCGACGCGCCGGCGATCTTCAAGGAGGTGCCAGAGGCATGACGGCGAAAGCCAAAAAGAAAGACACAAGCGCAAGCGGCACGGTGGTGTATTGCGGCCCGACCATTCCCGGCGTGGCCAAACAGTTCACCATCTACAACAACGGGATCCCGCGCACATTGGCGGAGGAAATCGTGAAAACCCCCGCCATGGGTGGCCTGGTGGTCCCGCTTGACACGCTGCCGGCAGCCATGAAGCAGCTGCACGACGGCAAAGGCCGCATTTACACCCTGTACCGCCTGGTACAGAAAACCCACTAACAGGAGGTAAAAGATCATGGCATACAAGCATGGCGTTTACAACTCCGAAATTGACACCAGCCTGACCACCCCGATCCAGGGCAGCGCGGGCCTGCAGGTCATTTTCGGAACTGCGCCCATTCACCTGTCCGCTGACCCCGCAAAGGCCGCAAACACCCCTATGCTGTGTTACAGCTTCAAGGAGTGCCAGCAGGCCGTGGGCTATACGGACGATTTCGAGAAGTTCACCCTTTGCCAGTCCATTGACGCCTGTTTCCGCGTGTTCAACGTGGCGCCCATTATCCTGGTGAACGTGCTGGATCCCAGCAACACCAAGCACACCACGCAGAACGCAGAGGAAAGCTGCGAGGTTATGGACGGCCAGCTTTTCTATGAAAAGCCCTATGTGCTGCTGAACACCCTGACTGTCAAGAACGGCGACGCCGAACTGGTGGCGGGCAGCGACTACACCGCGACCCATGACGACGACGGCGCCGGCGTGGTGATCTCCCTGATCTCCCAGGCGGCCAAGGAGGCCGAAAGCCTGACCGTGGCCAGCACCAGCCTGAACCCCGACGGCGTAACCAAGGAGGACGTTGTGGGCGGCGTGGACACCGTGACCGGCAAGGAAACCGGCCTGGAACTGGTCCGCCAGATTTACCCCAAACTGGGCATGACCCCCGGCCTGCTGCTGGCCCCCGGTTGGAGCCAGGACGCCGTGGTGGCGGCTGCCCTCCAGGCCAAGGTGGAGGCCGTCAACGGCGTTTTCGACTGCAACTGTATTCTGGATATTGCGGCAGACGAAACCGGCGCCACCGTTTACACCGACGTGAAAACCGCCAAGGAGAACATGGGCGCCCGTACCAACCACGGCGTTGCCCTGTGGCCCATGGTTGCTGTTGGTGAAAAGATCTATTACTACTCCGCTATGTTCGGCGCCCTGGTGGCCTACACCGACGCCAGCAATGCGGACGTGCCCTACGAAAGCCCCTCCAACAAGGATCTGCGGATCACCGCCACTGTCCTGAAAGACGGCACCGAGGTGGTCCTGGACCAGCAGCAGGCCAACGACGTGCTGAACGCCAACGGCGTGATCACGGCCATCAATGCCAATGGTTTCAAATCCTGGGGCAACAATACGGCGGCCTATCCCTCCACCACGGATCCCAAGGATCGCTGGTTTGCGGTTCGCCGCTTTTTCGACTGGGACGGAAATAATTTCATCCGTACTTATTTCCAGAAAGTTGACAAGCCTGGCAACAAGCGCCTGATCCAGTCCATTGTGGACAGCCAGAACATTATCGGCAACGGTTATGTGGCCCGCGACTACTGCGCCGGCTACCGCGTGGAGTTCCGCAGCGACGAAAACCCCGTGACCAACCTGCTGGACGGTCACCTGACCGTACACACCTACCTGGCCCCCTATATCCCTGCGGAGTTCATCGAGAATATCCGCGAGTATGACGTGGAGGCCCTGGAAAGCGCAATCGGAGGTGAATAAACATGAACACGATCCCCACCAAAATCAACAGATACAACGTGTATAATGCCGGCAACCGTCTGCTGGGCGTTGGCGACGAACTGACGCTGCCCGACTTTGAGCCGTCCAGCGAAACCGTCACCGGCGCCGGGATCCTGGGTGAGATTGACGATCCCACCGTGGGCTATTTCGGCAACCAGGAAATTGAAATCCCGTTCCGTGTGCTGGACAAGGAGGCCGTGGACATGATGGACATGACCAAGGCCATCCAGCTGGAGATCAGAGGCGCACAGCAGACCACCGACAGCGAGGGCAATATTGAGTTTTGCCCCATGCGCGTGGTGGTCCGTGGCCGCAGCGGCAAGTTTTCCACCGGCAAGGTCAAGGCAGGCAGCCCCATGGACACCAAGGCAACCCTGACCGTGCTTTATATCCTGATCGAACTGGACGGCAAGACCGTTCTGGAACTGGACAAGCTGAACGAGGTTTACAAGGTCAACGGCGTGGACGTTCTGGCCAAGATTAAGGAGATGTGCTAACCATGGACGAAAAGAGAAACGACCCCATTATTGAGGCGGAACAGAACACCGGAGCGGAAGAAAACGAACTGGTGCTGACGCTGAAAAAGCCCTATGAATTTGAGGGCAAGACCTACACCACCCTGGACCTGTCCGGGTTGGAAAACGTAACGGCGGGAACGCTGGAAAACGTCGGCAAGATCCTGGCAAAGAAAACCCCCGGCCTGAACCCGGCGACGCTGGAAATGGAAATGGGTTTCTGCAATATTCTGGCCGCCAGGGTCACCAAGCTGCCCCTGGAGTTTTTCGAGCGCCTGCCTGCCAAGGACGCCGTGGCGCTTAAAAGTAAAGTGGTGGGTTTTCTCTACGGCGGGGATGGGGACAACTAACCCCCGCCACCATTCGGAAAGCCTGCGTTGGTATGTCAATTAACCTGCGGACAGGGCTGGATTTTCTGCTGGCCCTGTCCGTTGACGAATTAAACGATATTGCCAACGATCTGTTAGAAATCACGGAGGAGGTGCAAAAGCGTGGCCGCAAGTAAAACCTATGAACTTATGGTGAAAATTGCCGGCAAGACGGACAGCAGCCTGAAAAAAGCCTGCACAGAGGCCGACAAGAACCTGGCCGCTTTGGGCACCACGGCCAAAAACGCCGGAAAGATCGTTGCCGGCGCTGCGGTTGCCGCTGCAACGGCGGTGGCGACGCTGGGCACGGCGGCGGTAAAAGCGGCGGCGGAATATGAAACGCAGCTGGCCAATGTTTCCACATTGCTGACTGGAACGGAGGCGGAGATCGCCGCCAGAACGGCGGAAATCGGATCGGAGATCCTGGAGGTTTCCAACCGGACCGGCGTTTTTACGGCGGATCTGACTGATGGTATGTACCAGGTTGTTTCTGCGTTTGGCGACAGCGCCGACGCGGCCAAAATCCTGGAAACTGCGGCAAAATCGGCGGCAGCCGGTAACGCAACCACAACGGACAGTATTAACCTGCTTTCTGCTGTAACAAAGGGTTATGGCGACACGTCGGCGGAGGCCGTGCAAAAGGCGGCGGATCTGGCGTTTGCAACCGTAAGACTGGGCCAGACCTCTTTCCCGGAATTGGCGGCCAGCATGGGCAAGGTGATCCCGCTGGCCAGCACCCTGGGCGTCGAGCAAGAGCAAATGTTCGGCGCTATGGCGACACTAACCGGCGTCACCGGATCCACGGCAGAGGTTGTAACGCAGTTGAAAGCAACCATGCAGGGCTTTTTGTCGCCGTCGAAGAACATGGCGGCGGCGCTGGAAAGCCTGGGCTATGAGAGCGGGCAGGCGCTACTTGAAAGCGAGGGACTGCAGGGCGCGTTGGAGGCGCTGAAAGGCGCAGTAAACAACGATGAACTGGCATTTGCTGGCCTGTTTTCCTCCGTCGAAGCGCAAACCGCTGTCCTGGCCATGGCGGGAACCCAGGCGGACAACCTAACCAGCAAAACGGCGGAAATGTACGAAGCCACCGGAGCGGCAAATGCCGCATTTGAGAAACAAACCAACACCCTGGCATACGACATACAGATGATCAAAAACCTGGGCGCCAATTTCTTGACGCAACTGGGAACCAATATTCTGCCGTATGTGCGAGATCTGGCGGAGGCGGCCCTGCCTGTGGTCACCGAGGCCCTGGAGAATATCGGGGACTACATGACCGGAACCATCATTCCGGCGGCGGAAACTGCCGTCAAATGGGTGGCAGAAAACAAGGACATGATCCTGGCCTTGGCGGCGGGCATTGCCGCAGCGGTGGCGGCATACAAGGCGTACAAAATCGCCGTGACGGCATACAACGCCATAATGGGCGTTTACAAGGTGGTGACGGCGGCAAGTGCCACCGGAACCTTTACCCTGGCGGGAGCCATGACCGCCCTAAACCTGCCAGTGCTGGCCGTTGTAGCGGCCATCGGCCTGGCTGTGGCCGCAGGAGTATGGCTGTATAAGAACTGGGACACCGTGAAAGCCAAGGCTGTGGAACTGGGCGCGAAGATCTCCGAAATTTGGGGCAATATCAAAACCTGGGTTTCCAATGCGGTTTCCGGGCTGGTAACGGCATTTCAAAATACGTTCCCGGTGCTTTCTGCGTATTTGAGCGGCTGGTGGCAGAGTGTTTCTGCTGCCTGGGAGAACGTAAAGGCGATTTTTACCAATATTGTGGATTTCGTGCAGAATGTATTTTCTGGCAACTGGTCCGCAGCCTGGGACAACGTGGTGGCCATTTTCGGAAACGTCTTTGGCATGATCGTGAACCTGGCAAAAGCGCCCATTAACGGCGTGATCTCCGCGATCAACTGGGTGCTGTCCAAGATCAACAGCATTTCCGTGACGATCCCGGACTGGGTGCCGGGCGTCGGCGGTCAAACCCTGGGCTTTAACATTCCCACCATTCCGGCCCTGGCGTCGGGCGGCATTGCGACGGCGGCAACCCTGGCCATGGTGGGCGAGGGCGGAGAGCCGGAGGCGATCCTGCCTCTGTCAAAGCTGGCCGCGCTGCTGGATGAATGGAAGAACCCGAAACCCGGCGGCGGAGGCAGAACCGTGGGCGACGGGGAGCAGATCGTGTTCTCCCCTGTGTTCAATTTCTACGGGCCGGCGGGACGCGAGGAAGTGGAAAGCGCAACCCAGGCAAGTTTTGAGGAGTTCAAGCGCCTGTACCGCCGCATGAAAGCGGAGGAAAAGCGCAAGAGTTTCAGCCCCGCATAAAAGGAGGACCACACCATGGAGAATACATACACAACCAAACAGGGCGACGCCTGGGACAAGATCGCGTTTGAGGTGTACGGCGACGAAGCATACACCGCCTGGCTGATGGAAAACAATTTCCCCCTGCTGGATATTTTTGTATTTGACGCCGGGGTGGTCCTCCAGACCCCGCCACCCCCTGAAAAAACGGCAGCCAATGACCTGCCGATCTGGAGGAGTAAGGTATGAGGACACGACAGGCAACGGTTGATCTGATTTATAACGGCGCAGCCGTCAGCACAAAAATGGCAGCATACCAAACCGGGGTGACATACACGGACCCGGCCAGCGGCGAAGCGGACAGCCTGGATATTACCGTGCAGGACCGTGAACGCCAATGGACCACGGCCTGGGTGCCTATCACCGGCGACACCCTTTCCGCAACCATTCGGGCAACCAACTGGGAGCGGGAGGGTGACAGCCGGAGCCTGCCGTGTGGCTTTTTCATTCTGGACAGTTTCGAGTTTTCGGGCTGGCCGGTCACCGGATCCATAAAGGCGGTTTCCGTTCCTGCGGACGGCAGTTTTATGGCCACCGAGCGGACAAAGACCTGGGAAAACGTCACGATCCAGGAGATCGGAAAAGAGATCGCGGGCCGCGCCAACATTGCGCTGGCCTGGGACGTTGAGGGCGATCCGATCACCCTGAAAAGCGTGGAGCAGTCAGAGGAAACAGACTGCGCTTTCTACATGAGCCTGTGCGACACCTACGGCCTGGCCATGAAAGTGTACGCGCAGAAAATTGTTGTTTATGACCGCGAGGCGTACAAGAAAAAGGACCCTGTGGCCAAAATCACCGAGGCGGATCTGAAATCCTGGTCATGGTCCAAGGACATGGCCGGAACCTATACCGGCGGAGAGTTCGCATACACGGACCCGCTGACGGAAAAGGAAATCAAGGTCACCGTGGGAGAGGGAAAGCGGATCCTGAAACAGTCCGGCAAGGCTGACAGCGAGGCCGACGCTGAAAAGAAGATCCAGGCGGCGGTTGACAAGGCAAACCACGGCAGCACGAAGATCAGCGCCACCATTATGGGCAACGCCGCCCTGGTGGCCTCCCAATGCGTCACCGTGGTGGGCCTGGGAAAGCTGTCTGGCAAATACTACATTGACAGCATAACGCACCGGATCGGTTCGAGCGGCTACGAAATGGACCTGGAAATGTCCCTGGTGGAAAGCATGACGGAGGAAGTGGTGAAAGACAGCACCGAGCGGCTGGCCGCTGTGGGCGTCATGGCCTCCCCTGACTACTGGCAGGCCCATTATGAGGACGTGGGCGCCCTGTCCGGGCTGATCCTGAACATGGCCACCTGTATCAAGGTGAACCTGGGCGGATCGAGCATAACCACCGTGGACGCGGCGCTGGAGGTCCTGACGGGCGCGGGCGTGATAAACTCCCCGGACTACTGGGCGAAGAAACACGGCACCGTGGCCTATTTAGATCAACTGCTGATCAACGCGGCCAACGCCCTGACACCGTAAGGAGGCAGCCATGAAAAACAACATAAGGCTGGGCAAGATTTCGGCCATTGACTACCCCACCGGCATGGTCCGCGTGGCATATCACGAAAAAGACGACGCGGTGACCGCCCTGGTGCCCCTGATTTCATCGGAGTATTTCATGCCGGAGATCGGGGACCAGGTTTTGGTCCTGCACCTGTCAAACGGGACCGAGGCGGGCGTGGTCCTGGGCCGTCCGTGGAGCGAGAAAAACAAGCCCCCGGAGGGCGCGGCGGGCCTGTACCGCAAGGATCTGGCCAGAGCCGCCGGGGAGGCAATGATCCGCTACATGGGCGGGACCCTGACCATAAAGGCCCCAAACGTCCGGGCGGAGGGCGACATGGTGGTGACCGGCGATCTGACCGTAAACGGCAATCTGACCGTACAGGGTGAGATCGTGGCCACCGGCGACGTGACCGGCGCGGGCGTTTCCCTGGCAAATCACACCCATACCGACAGCATGGGCGGCGGGACAACGCCGCCGGGCTAAAAGGAGGGAATGAAATATGATCGGAACGCTGGGCCGAAAAATCATTTTTGAAGTCAGCGACGACAAGGTGCTGACACCTGAAAGCATAAGCCGAGAGGTTTCCGGGCGCTGGACCGAACACGAAGTGCTGGGCGTAAAGCCCAAACCGGAGTTTTTGGGAGCAGGAAACCAGAGCGTGACCCTGACCATTCGGCTGTCCGCCTCCCTGGGCGTAAAGCCGCGCAAGATCCTGGAGGCCGTCGAGGCCATGGTGGAGAGCGGCGCGGCGGAGTACCTGGTGATCGGCGGCAGAACCGTGGGCCGAAATCCCTTTAGGCTGACCGGATCAAGCGAAACCTGGGGCAAGATTTACAGCCACGGAGAACTGGCCAAGGCCACCCTGACCATTACGCTGGGAGAGTACACATAATGGAAAATACCCTGTTCAACTTTCAGCTGGAATACACATTCACCGGCAACTGGTTGGCGGAACTGGATCGCCAGCTGTCCCTTTTGCTATCCACACGGGAGGGCACCATGCCGCTGGATCGTACTTTCGGCCTTAACATGGATTTTGTGGATATGCCGCCAGAGGCCGCAAAAAGCCTATACGCGGCGGAGGTCACAGAGAAAGTGGCCAAGTTTATCCCGGCTGTACGGGTCCAGGAAATCACCTGGGGCCGTGCGGAAAACGGGAAATTAACCCCCAAGGTGGTGATCACAAGTGCCTGACATTTCCGCAATTCAGAACGCCCCGGACGTGTCTTTCATCGACAACAAGACGGTGGACGACGTGCGCGGCGAAATGGTGGCCGATTATGAGGAGTACATGACCAAAGCAACCGGCCAAACCGTGGCCCTGGATCGGGCGTCTGTCCACCGCATGATCCTGTATTCGGCGGCGGCGCAGATCTTCCAGGGGTTCCAGTACATTGACCGAGCGGGCAAACAAAGCCTGCTGAAATACAGTTATTCGGACTTTCTGGACAACCTGGGCCTGCTGAAAGGCGTTACCAGAGAGCCGGCGAAAGCGGCCAGCACAACCCTGCGCTTTACCATGTCTGCCTCCAGAACGGTGGCAACGGCAATTCCGCAGGGCACCAGGGTTTCCTCCAGCGCAGCCGTATATTTTGAAACGACAGAATACGCGGAGATCCCGGCGGGAGAGGAAAGCGTGGACGTGCCGGCGGTTTGCACAGAAACCGGCACCGACGGCAACGGCCTGGTGCCCGGCGAACTGTCCACCATGGTGGATCCGATCCCGTATGTCGGAGCGGTGGCAAACACCACCGAAACGGAGGGCGGCGCAGAGATCGAGAGCGACGCCGATCTGGCGGAGCGCATTTACCTGGCCCCTGGCGCATATTCCACCGCAGGACCGGAGGACGGTTACCTGTACCACGCCAAGAAGTTCAGCGCAGCCATTGGCGACGTGGTGGCCACAAGCAACCAGGCGGCGGGCCGCGTTGACATTGTTTTCATTATGGCCGACGGCAGCACACCGGGGGAGGAAATGATCACCGGCCTGCAGGAATACCTTTCCGGCAAGACGATCCGACCCATGACCGACCTTTTGACCGTATCGGCCCCGGAGGAAATCCAGTACACCATTGGCCTGACGTACTACATCAACCGGAGTGACAGCGCCAGGGCCGTCACCATCCAGCAGGCCGTCCAGCAGGCTGTGGCTGACTATGTGACGTGGCAGCGAACCATTGGCCGCGACATTAACCCCTCCAAGCTGGTGGCCCTGGTCATGGCAGCGGGCGCCAAGCGCGTCACATTGACGGCGCCGGAGTATTCGGCGGTGAGCGGCACCAGCGTGGCCGCCCTGTCCGGGGATCCTGCCATCAATTACGGAGGGCTGGAGGATGATTAAGCTAAACGGCAGCCGGTTTACCGACATTATGCCGGACAACCTGGCCCAACAGCCGGAAGTCCAGGCCATTGCCTACGCCGTGGGGCGCCAGATGGAAAAACTGTGCGCCTACGCGGACGGCGCCAGGACATACGCGGCGATCTACTCCATGCCGGAGCGGGTACTGGATCTGCTGGCCGTGGAACTCCGCACCCCGGCCTACGACGAAAATTATTCCATCAAGGTCAAACGGGCGCTGATCGAGGGTTCCCTGCTGTTTTACACGCAGATGGGCACCCCGGCGGCGGTCAATAAGATCATAGAAACCATTTTCGAGGCTGGTTATATTTCGGAGTGGTGGGAATACGGCGGGGAACCGTACCACTTCAAGGCGTACACCACAAACCACGCCATTACCCAGGACGACGTGGAGGAGTTCCGCAGGGTCCTGGGGTCCGTAAAGAGGCTTTCCGCCTGGCTGGATGAAATCATACTGGATCTTTCCACACCCCCGGCGGAAATCTATGTGGCCCATTGGGTCCACACGGGCGACTTTATCACCCTGAAAAGGGCGACGTTGTAAGGAGGTAAAAGCACAATGTTTCAGGCCCCTAAACTGACCGACGCCGGAAAGGCCCTATATTACAGGAACATGGAGGGCGTGGGGATCACGTTTACCACCATTCAGCTGGGCAGCGGCGCCATGAGCGGCGCGATCTCCAGTATGACGGCCCTGGTCAATCCCGTGGTTACCATCGACGCGGCGGTGACCAACAACAAGGACCAGTACGCCGACATTTCCGGCAAGTTCTCCAACGCGGAACTGCAGGAGGGATTTTACTGGCGGGAAATCGGCGTCTTTGCGGCGGATCCTGACGACCCGGAGAACCGGGCGGCGGATATTCTTTACTGCTACCAGAACGCATACGACACCGCCGACTTTATCCCCGTTGCGGCTGTGGAAACTGTGGAAAAAAACATTACGGTGCCGGTGATCGTGGGCGACGCGGCAACCGTCACCTGCACCCTGGACAAGTCCCTGATCTATGCCAGCATGAAAGACCTGGAGGACCACGACAACGACGAAAACGCCCACAAGGCGCTGCTGGATAAGATCAACAAGACCCTGGCGGGCAAGCAGGACCAGATCAAAACAACCGGACTACTGAAAGGCGCGGCGGACGAAGATGGAAACCCCGCTGTGGTCCAGGCTGTGGCGGGCACCGACTACCAGGCGCCCACCCAGGAATTGAAAGAGAGCAACGCCATGCTGCTGACCGACGCCATCCCGTTTTTTAGCGGTACGGACGGCGCCAACAGAAAGGTGACCCTGGGCGTCTTAAAAAATGCCCTGGGCGTCCAGAGCGCCAGCATTGACGTGACCACCTGCGCCGGCGCGGCGGTGGTATGCACCGACGGAGTAACCACCCTGAACGGCGTGGGATCCACAAAGTTTTCCCCACCTGACAATGGCCTGTGGACAGTAACCGCAACCCTGAACGGCCAGACCGCAACGGCGGAGGTGGAGGTGACCGGCGCCATGCAGTACAACGTGGACCTGATGATCACCGAGAGCGTGGAGATCACCAGCCTGCCCAGTAAAACCACCTATGACGTGGGCGAAACTTTCAACGCCAGCGGCATGGCCGTGACCGCCACCTACGCCGACGGAACCACCGAGGACGTGACGGCGGACTGCACAGCGGCCCCCACCACAATGGCGGCAGACACCAGCCAAGTGGTGATCACCTACCAGAGGGCAGGCATTACCCTGACGGCCACCGTGGCCGTGACGGTCCGACAGCTGGCCAGCATTAAGGTGACCACAGCACCCACCAAAACCACCTATTACATCGGGGAGAAGATCGACACCACCGGCGCCGTGATCTCTGCCGTCATGTCCGACGGAACGGAAAAGACGGTCACCGGCTGGACCTACTCCCCCACCACGGCCCTGACGGCCAGCAGCACGGCCATTACATTCAGCTACACCGAAAACGGGGTGACCCGAACCTGTACGCAGGAAATCACCATGCGGGTGCTGTCCAGCATTGCGGTGACCACCGCGCCCACCAAAACCGCCTATTTCACCGGCGACACGTTCAGCACCAGCGGCATGGTGGTGACTGCTACCTATGCCGACGGCAGCACCCAGGCCGTCACCGGGTACACCTGCAGCCCCACCTCTATGGCGGCGGGAACCACGGCGGTGACCATTTCCTACACGGAGGGCGGCGTGACCAAGACCACCACCCAGGCCGTCACCGTCACAACGATCAGCACCACCCT
>ENA-ORIC01000644-ORIC01000644.1-human-gut-metagenome-genome-assembly--contig:-NODE-644-length-42148-cov-3.288655_pt1 | contig 42148 bp, 38 predicted proteins | sample MGYA00243023_ERZ508732 | MGnify/ENA primary metagenome ERZ508732 (study PRJEB26277, sample SAMN04329767) | human gut metagenome | biome: human-associated habitat | host: Homo sapiens | place: USA... | reverse complement strand
GTTCTGCTGGACATCGAGGTGCAGGGGGCGGCAAAGGTTCGGGCCCGATGCCCTGAAGCCATCTTTATCTTTATCATCCCGCCCTCCTTTGAGGAACTCTCCCGCCGTCTCCACAACCGGAACACGGACAACGAGGACGTGATCGCCGGCCGGCTGGAGAAGGCGAAGATAGAGTTCCGGGAGATCCCGACCTACGACTATCTGGTGATCAACGACAAGGTCTCCGGCGCTGTGGCCGAGATCGAGGCCATCCTCGCCAAATTCCGCAACGAGGAGATGTCGGTCGACGCGCTGGCCGCCGAGGTCAGGCGCGCCACGACGCTCATCGCCTTCTGCCGCAAACGGCTCTTGAAGGCCGAGTCCGACGTGAAAAAGATCACCGGAGAATGAAGCGGCTGATCCGTTGGGCGCTCAACCATGTGCCGCGGCCCCTCCTGCAACGCCTTGCAGGGTGGGCGGTGCCGGTCGCGGGCCTTTTCTACGTGGGGCGCGGCCGCGAATGCCCCGTGTGCGGTGCGCGCCGCCGTCGGTTCCTGCCCTACGGCTACGTCGCGCCGCGTGCCGATGCGCTCTGTCCGTCGTGCCTGTCGTTGGAGCGGCACCGGCTGCTGTGGCTCTACCTCACGCGCGAAACCGACCTGCTGCGCCGGCCGCAGCGGATCCTGCATATCGCCCCCGAAGTCTGCCTGATGAAGCGGCTGCGGCACAGGGCGGCCGACTATACGACGGCCGATTTGGAGAGCCCGCTGGCCGAACTGCATTTCGACGTGTTGCGAATCCCTCTTCCCGATGCCTCCTACGACGTGCTGATCTGCAACCATCTACTCGAACACGTCGCCGACGACCGCCGTGCGCTCGGCGAGTTCTACCGCATCTTGCGTCCGGGCGGCTGGGGCATCCTGCTCTCGCCTGTCGACCGGTCGCGCGCTGCGACCTTCGAGGACGATTCGATCACCGATCCCGAGGAGCGCACCCGTATTTTCGGGCAGTACGACCATCGGCGCATCTATGGCCGCGACTACGGCGGGCGGTTGCGCGAAGCGGGGTTCGAAGTTCGCGAGATCGACTATGCGGCCCGTTTCAGCGCGGAGGAGCGGCGGCGCTACGCACTGCCCGACGACTGGATCTACGTCGTGCGCAGGCCCCTTTGACGGAGCGGTTCGTTCTGGTTCGCCGCGGCCGTCGGGCGCATATCCCGACGGCTGCGGCCGCTCTCTTGCCGGACGACACCGAATGAACGTATGGCTCGATAAGTCCGCATATCTTATTTCCGCGCCCGAATGGAATAATTTACCCCCCCCCGATTTTTTTGCGGAAAAAGTTGCAGAATCGGGAAATTGTTTCGTATATTTGTGATAACCAACCCAAAACCACCCTCTCTGATGGAACGATCACGCCGACGTGTATTGTCTCCGATGCCGATGGGGCCGATCCGGCGATCGGGTCGGCCCCGGCACCTTCCCCCGCTTTCGGAGGGGCGGAACCCTTTCGCTGCCGTGTTTCCCGCGGCGGATCGTGCTGCGAACTCCCTGAATCCATAGCCTATGAAACCTTATTTCTCTTGGAAAACCCTCTGCTTGCTGTTGTGTCTGGCGCTGCTTGCCGGCTGTTCCGACGACGAGCAGCCCGATCCTCAGCTGCCGCCGCTCGTCTGGCCCGACGACGTGGCCACGGCGATTCCCGACGAGGGGTTCCGTGAATACTGTCTGGAACGGTATGACAGGGACAAGGACGGTCGTCTGTCGAAGGACGAGGTGCTGGCGGTAACTTCCATGACTAATTATGCTACACGATATATTCGCTCATTGGAAGGGATTGAATATTTCGGGAATCTCGAAACGCTGTATTGGGGTGAATGCGATGTCCCGAGTCTCGATTTACGTTATAATGCCCGACTCGAAAAAGTGCGGTTTTCTTATCCGACGAAAATGACCTGCCTACGAGGACCGATCGGAAATGCACCTCTTGCGATCGAGTTTCTTTTCTCCTGCAATCTCGAGGAACTCGATCTATCCGGGTGCGAAAACGTGCAGGAATTGCTGACCTCTGCCGCTGTGCTTGAAGAGGTGACGCTGACGTCGGTCGATCTGCCCGATCCTTCGCACTTGCAATATCTGAATATCGCGGCTGCCAATGCCGGCTGTTATGATACCTTGCTTGCCGGCGCAGTCAATCTGAAAGAGCTCTATTGTAATTTCTATCCGGATGCGGTGCTCGATCTGAGCCATTGTCCGAAACTGGAAGTTCTTTCGGTGCAGACTTTCGCCGGTTCGTCGCTTTCGAAGATTCGGCTGCGGAAAGAGGCTCCGTTGGACATGCAGTTCAAGATTCGCAATGAAGATGGCGAAGATTGCCGGCACCTGATCGAAATCGAATATGTTCAGTAACAATATCTTCCGACCATGAAAAGAACGCTCTTTCTGTTTTGTCTCCTTTGGAGCCTGTCGCTCTGTTTGTCCGCCTGCTCGGACGACGACGGGCTGGTCTACCCGCCCAATGTGGCCGATGCGATTCCCGACGGGGAGTTTCGGGTATTGTGTCTGCAACTCGCCGATACCGATCTCAACGGCGTCATCTCCAAGGAGGAGGCGTTGGCCGTGAGAAAGATCGACTGCACGCCGGATCCGAGTTATGTGAAGGCGATATCGAGTCTCGAAGGATTGCACTATTTCGCCAACCTCGAAACGCTGTATTGCGGCGGTCAACTGCTCACATCGATCGATCTGTCGGGAAATCCCCGTTTGCGCCATCTCGATTGCTCCTTCGATTCGCTCGAAGAACTCGATGTGAGCAGCTGTTCGGAATTAGAGACGCTGAGCTGTTCCGGCTGCGGGTTGGAGCGGTTGCTGCTGCCTCGCACGGCGACGTTGACTGCGCTCGATTGCAGCGATAACCTGCTCACGACACTCGACGTGACGGATTATCCCGCCTTGTTGGTACTATATTGTAACAGCAACGTCTTTATGACGTTGGACGTGCGCTCCAATCCCGAGTTGATGGCACTGCGTTGTTCGGATATCGATGGATTGGACGTGTCCGCAAATCTGAAACTGGAATATCTGGATTGTTGGAACGTATCGTGCGAACGACTCGATCTGTCACGTCATGAGGCGTTGTATCGACTGCTTCTTCGGGAGTCCCGAATATCGGATATCGACTTCGGCGGTACTTCTGCATTGGATTACTTTTCATTGGTGCAGGCGGATTGTACCCGTCTCGATCTGAGCGGTTGTTCGAAGTTGGATTATGTGACGATTGCCGACGTCCCGTTGACGAAGCTGGATTTGCCGGCATCGGTAGGTTCTGTCACGTTGAATAGGGTCGATCTCGAACGGCTGGAGGTGAAAGGTACTGTCGATGAAACGGGGTTTGCGACTATTTTCCATATCGAAAACTGCGAACGATTGAAACGGCTCGATTTCTCCTCCATTCTGAGGACGATCCGTTGTAAAAATTGTCCGGCATTGACGGAGATGAATCTGGGCGACTGTCGCGGGTTGAGTAGTTTTACCTGTACCGGAACGGCGCTTTCGTCGCTCGATCTTTCGCAGCGCGGCGATTTCAGATTCGGAACGGTAGATTGCAGCGACAACCGGTTGACGACGCTTATACTTCCGCCGGAGGTTTACACGCTCTCTTGTCAGGGCAACCTGCTCGAAGAGCTGGATATTTCCGGAAGCTACATTCACTCGATCGAATACCGGCCTATGGAGACGTTGCGCAGAATTCGGTTGCGGCGCGATCAGGATAACTACCGGCTCGGCGATACCACAGGGATCGAACTGGTCTACGTCGACTGATCCGGCCGGAGTGCGTCGCCGGATTGCCGAATTGCGGGCGTCGGCTTGCGCGCCGGCGTGCAATGAATCCGCCCCGAAAGTTTCAACTTTCGGGGCGGATTGCGTTGAGGCAGGGGGCGTCCGGGCGGAGCGGTTTCGCGTCGCGGCCGCTCCGTCGGCGGGGCGTTACCGGATCAGCTCCATGAACTCCTCGCGCGTGCGGTGGTCGCGCAGGAAGATGCCCGTGAAGGCCGAGGTGGTGGTCGACGACTCCTGCTTCTCGACGCCGCGCATCTGCATGCACATGTGGCTGGCCTCGATCACGACGGCCACTCCCAGCGGGTGCAGCGCCTCATGGATGCAGTCGCGGATCTGCACCGTCAGCCGTTCCTGTACTTGCAGGCGGCGTGCGAAACACTCCACCACGCGCGCCACCTTCGACAGCCCCGTAATGTAGCCGTCGGGGATGTAGGCCACGTGCGCCTTGCCGTAGAAGGGGAGCATGTGATGTTCGCACAGCGAGTAGACCTCGATGTCGCGCACGAGCACCATCTGCCGGTACTCCTCGCGGAACATAGCCGACAGGAGAATGTCGCGCGGATCCTCGGCGTAGCCCTTGGTCATGAAAGCCATTGCCTTGGCTACCCGCTCGGGGGTTTTGAGCAGCCCCTCGCGCGTGGGGTCTTCGCCCAGCAGCCGCAGAATGGCGGCGTAGTGCTCACTCAGTTCGGCGATCGTTGCAGGGTCGTATATCTCTTGTTTTTCGTACAGTTTCTTTTCCATAGCGGTGCAAAGATACGATTAAGCCGAGCGCAATGCAAATTTATTTGCAATTGCCGAGTCGGAGTATCTTCGGCGTCGGCCAAAGTACGATTAAGCGAGGGCAATGTCAAATTTATTTGAACATTGTCGAGTCGGAGTATCTTCGGCGAAGCCAAGATGAAGGATCTACTCGCTGCAATACTGCGGCGCCATGGGGCGCCGCGCGGGCCGAAGCCTCCGCCTGCGGAGGTCCGCTATGCGTGCTCCGCAGGCTTCGTCCCGCAAGATCGGCAATACAGCCAACTCGCGTGTGGCCATGTGTGGAAAATCAATAATCACGGTTGCGCGATAGCGCACCACGAACTCCGCCTTGCGAAAACGCGGGCGCGAGCTTGCCGCGTAACGGTTTAGGCACAGACGACGGTCGGTCCCCGGCGGTTTCGCCTGGCGGATGCTTTTGGCACCACCTTTTGGTGCCAAAAGGTGGTAAACCCGCTGCTTGCAGGAAACGCCAAAGAAAAGGTTCGGAATGGTTCCGAAGCACATTCGTGCAGGCCGAATGCCTGCCAAAACGTACAACTTTTGCTGAGACTCTGCAAACTGCGGCGCACAGCGCTGCGCACCCCGTCGGACTGCTCCGGCTATTTCCCCGCGTCGTCGGGCACCTGCTCCTTCGCTGCGGCGATTTTCTGCCGGCTGATTTCGTTGGCGGCCTCTTTGAGCCGTCGCAGGTAGCCGTTCCACGCCACCTCGTCGGCACCGTAGGCGATGTTGAGGTCGTATTCGAGCGGCAGCCACGTGGCGATGTCGGCCTCGTTGTGCTGGATCACCGCTTCGAGTTTGTCGAGCGCTTTGTAGAGCCGGGCTTCGGGTGTGGCCAGCGCCTCCATTTCGGCATAGAGCGACCGCCATTCGGCGCGCAGCGGTTCGGGCAGGGTCTCTACCCAGCGGGCGAGCAGCGCCGCCTCGTGCGTTTCGTCCTGCCGCCGTTTCTCGAAGGCGGGAATGTCTCCCGTGAAAGCTTCGCCCAGGTCGTGCACCAGACACATGCGCACCACGCGGCCGCAGTCCACGTCGGGGAACTCGTCGGCCACCAGCAGCGCCATGAGCGCCAGCCGCCAGCTGTGCTCCGCCACGCTTTCGCGGCGGCCCGTCGACGTCCACGAGTGGCGCGTATTGCATTTGAGCCGTTCGGCCACGGCGAGGATCTCGAAGAGTCGTTCGGGTCGCATCGGCTACTCCTCCTCGTAAAGCATGTTGTCCATCAGCGAATCCAGCTCGCGCCGCTCCTTCTTGGTCGGGCGCCCCGTGCCGCGGTCGCGGAAGACGAAGATCGTCTCGCGCGGCGCGTCGAGCTTGTCCAGTTCCTCCTGCGGGGTGATGTTCAGACAATAGGCCGGCACGTTCTTGGCCGGCTGGCGGCTCGTCACCAGGTCGAGCACCTTGTACTGATAGACCACGGGCATCCGCTTCACGGCGATCACGTCGCCGATGCGCACCTCGCGCGAGGGCTTGCACGTCGCGCCGCCCACCGTCACGCGGTTGGTGCGGATCGCCTCGGCGGCGTCGCTGCGCGTCTTGAAGATGCGCACCGCCCACAGGTATTTGTCCAGTCTTACGTCGTCCATTGTATTTCCTTAAATTATGCGTATCCGCATTTTTTATTTTCTGAATCCGATGTCCGACATCACCGGGCGATGTCGGCAGTTCGCCGCCGCCCCACGCGGCGGACTGCACTTCGCTCCGGCTCGTGCACTACCTGCCGCCGGCGGCGAACCGCAGTTGCGGCCAGAGCGGTCGGTCGCCTTATCCCTCCCTCTCCGTTTCGGGTGCCTCGGCCGCCAGACGGATCGTCCACAGTTTGCCGCCGATGCGGGTGAAGGCCAGCCGTTGCCGGCTGCCTGCATGCGTCCCCGTGCGGGCGTGGATCTCCTCCGGCGTGAGCGGGAAGTCGCGTTTGAAGATCTCGATACCCTCGCCGCGCAGCTCGCGACGCAGCGCCTTCGCGTCGAACGGCCCGATCGCGCCGATGGCCAGCGTCCGCCCCGGAACGCCCTCGACCGGCCGGCGGGCGAAGGCGAATCCGTTCTCGCTCCACACGTCGGCCCGCCCTTCGAGCGCCCGCCGCACGAGGCGCATCTTCTGCAACGCCACGTCGGGCAGGAAGAGGTAGGCGTATGCCGTCGGGTCGAACGGCGGTGGCGGCGGTGTGGGAGCCGTGGCGGGCGGAAGCGTCACGCTGCCCCCGCCGAGCGCCGTGGCCCGCAGCAGCGGCCCCGTGCCGTCGTCGTAGACGAGCAGCTCCTTGCATTCGCCGTGCACCGATACGGCCTCGATGCGGGCCGTCGGGAAGAGCCGCAGCGCTTCGTCGACGTCGAACAGCGGCGAGTTTTTCAGGCAGAGGCGCGCGCCGATGCGCCGGACGGCGGGCAGCAGCCGCAGGATGTCGGGCGAACACTCTTCGAGCCGGACGAGTTTGCGCCCCGTCCGGCTGCGGCGGTCGGGGTCGGCCGCCACCCAGTCGAACCGCTCGGTCGTCGCAGCGAGGTACTCCTCGGCCGAAGCGCAGACCACCTCCACGTTCGCGGCGCCCAGCAGCCGCAGGTTGCGGGCCGCGACGGCCGCCAGCACGGGATCGCGTTCGAGCGCCACGACGCGCCGGAAGCGGCGGCCCAACGCCAGCGCGTCGACGCCCAGCCCGCAGGTCAGATCGAGCGCCGTGTCGCCCGCCGGCTCCTTGTGTGCGGCGCACGCCTCGCTCGACGCCTGTTCGAAGGCGCGCGGCGGCAGGATGCAGCGTGCGGCGTAGTAGGAGGGGAGTTTCGTGCGGGCGCGTTCGAGGTATTTGACCTGCGTGGCCACCAGCGCGGCGTGGGGCGTGCGCCGGTCGAGCGCCACGGCCAGCGGATCGCGGCCGAGATTCTCCTCCACGGCGCGCCGCACGTCGTCGCGGCACAACGTATCGAACTCTTCGCGTGTCATGCGGGCAAAGTTACCGATTTTTCCGCCACGGACGGTATGCCACGAGGGTGAAAATTACGAAAAAGAGATAGACCACGGCGGTCTGCGCCGCCGTCATCCGGTAGTCGATCGCGGCACAGGGCAGGGCGGCCGCTTCGGCGACCAGCCGGTTTTGCAGCCACAGCAGCCCTTCGAGCAGCGGACGGACGACGACCGAAAGGGGCGGCCAGGGGATCGCCAGCCACAGCAGCGATACCCCGACCACCCCGTAGGTGAGCAGGATGACGGGCGGATTGACCGCCAGTCCGACGAGCGGGATCTGCCCGAAACAGTAGGATACGAGCGGCGCCGTCGCCGTCGAGGCGACCGCGCCGACGACGAGCATTCCCACCGCGGCGTTCGCCGCCCGCCACGGCGTGCGCAGCCGCCGGTAGAGCGGGATACCCCATAGGAGGATCGCCGCCACGGAGAGGAACGACAGCTGGAACCCGACGTGGAAGAGATAGGACGGCCGCCACAGCAGCATCCCGAAGGCCGCCGCGGAGAGGATGTTGACGCCTGCGTAGCGCGACGTCGTGGCCAGCGCCAGTTGCAGGGCCGTGAACATCACGGCGGCGCGGATCGTGCCGGGCGACAGCCCTGCCGCCGCGGCGAAGAGCCAGATGACGGCGATGGCCGCCGCATTGCGCAGGAGATGGCCTCGGTGCAGCAGCGCGAGGGCTCCCAGCAGCAGATTGACGTAGAGGAAAACCATCCCCACGTGAAGCCCCGATACGGCCAGCACGTGTGCCGTTCCCGTGCGGGCGTAGGGCGCACGCCGCTCGGGTGTCAGCTCCGTCTGGTCGCCTGCGGCCATCGCCAGCGCGACGGCCTCCGTGTCGGGCGGGAGATGGAGCCGTCGGATGCGTTCCGACGCCGCTTCGTGGAGGCGGTTCGTGCCGGCGGGGCCGTAGGCCGGTTGGGGTCGCAGCGCGGGCAGCGCCATGCCGAGCAGCAGCAGGGCGATGGCGATGTAGCCGTTGCCGATGCGCCGTCGATACGTTATGAAGGCCATGAGTGTCGCTGCGGCGAAGGCTGCGGCCAGAAAACCGGCCGGCAGGGTCGCGTAGCGGGCGACGGCCACTCCCGCCGCCGTGAAGAGCAGTACCCAGGCCATCGGGTACGGCCCCGCGGCCTTCCGGAGCGGACGGCTTTGGCTGTGCGGCGGATGCAGCGGCGTGTCTCCCATACCGCAAATATAGCATGAAAAGTCAGAAATCCGCGCTGAAAAGCCGCCATCCTTCGGCGATCTCCGCCTCGTCGGGTTCCACGCCGTTCTCCACGCGCGCCATCGCCGCCGCGATGCGCGTCATGGTCGGGCCGTCGCGGGTGTCGATTTCGGCGTCGGGGTCGACGCCGCTTCGCCGGACGACGGTGCGCAGATAGGCGCCCGTGTCGTTCTCCGAGGGCGGGGCCCAGCGGGCGATCATCCCGCGCAGGGTGGCGATGCGGTGGCGGACGCGGTAGGTGTGCAGCAGGACGAACATCGCGCGGTAACCCCACGCCGTCGAGGCGAACGTCTTGAAAGCCGCGTCGTCGCTCTCCGTCTCGCCCTTGTAGCGCACGGCCGAGCGGCGGATGTTGCCCGGGTTGCGGTTGCGCAGGCCGCGCGGCAGCTCAGACATCGCCCGCCTCCTTTCGCATACGCCGCCGTACGTAGCGTTTCAGCCAGCGGAACAGCGGTGCGTCCGAGAGCTGGGCGGCGTTTTCGAGGAACGACCAGAACTCCACGCCGCAGGCGAAGCCCGTGAAGAGCCGCGCCGCGTGCAGATCCATGAAGTCGAGCACGTGGCGGTCGACGGCCCACGCCATGACGATGCCCGTGGCGACGAGCGCGAGTTTCTGCACCGTGCGCCACGCCTCGGCGCTTTCGAACCACCACGGACGGCCTTCGCGCCGTGCGACGGCGCGGCTGGCTGCCACGCCCGTCAGGAAATCGACGGCGATGAAGCCGAAGACGCACGCTACCAGCGGCACGATGGGGGCGAACCAGCCGGCCAGTGCGGCCGCTGCGCCGCTAACGGGTCTGTACAAGTTTTCCATCGATCGAACAGCGGTTGAGGACGTTGGCCTGCGGGTCGTAGAGCGGGAACTGCGCGGCGTGGGATTCGAGGTAGTCGGAGGCGCGCCGCAGCAGCCGGCGGGCGGTTTTGAGCAGGGCGCGGCGGCTGCGGCGCAGCGTTGCGTCGGAGGCCGCCGCGAAGCCGTCGGATCGAGGCTGCACGGTGCCGCCCTGTCCGTGCCGCAGGTCGAGCTGCGGTGTGATGAGATAGCGCACGTAGAGCGCCAGCGGCGCGGCGAGGTATTCGTCGGCGAAGTCGGCATGGTCGCCGGCGAGCAGCCGTTCGAAGAGCGCGTCGCCCGTCACGGGGCGCAGGTAGGTCTCTTGCGCGGCGACGATCGCCGCTTCGGAGACGGTTTCGGGTGCGACGTACTCGCCGTCGGCGAAGGCCCGCGTGACGACGACGGTCGGGGTGATGAGTGTCTGCATGGTCAGTCGATGTGCGTAAGGTTGTAGCGGGTGATCTCCGAGAGATAGCGCTGCTGTCTCTCGTCGTCGGGGTCGTAGTCCAGTCCGTCGGCCTTGCGGGCCTCCCAGACCTTCATGTAGAGCGGTTTGGAGCGTGTGGGCGGGCGGTTGACGATTTGCAGCGATGCGGCGTCGACGCCGAGCGTCCGGCGCAGCAGCGCGCGGATGGGTTCGAGCAGCTCGGCCTGTTCGCCGAGGATGACGGTGTTGAGCGCCACCTCGTATTCGTGGAGGATGCGCTCCGCGCTGAACCCCGAGGCGTAGTCCAGTCCGCTGAGCGAGCGGAACCACGAATGCGCCACCACGATATCCGACACGGCCTGATCGTGCAGCGCCTTCCAGTCGCCGTCGTTCTGCGAAGCGATCGGGATGAAGCGCGAATGGTCGTTCTCGCTGCCCTCTTTGAGTACGAACATCACCTGTCCGGGGTTGCCGGCGAAACGCTCCTCGGCCGTCCGCACGACCCGTTCCGCTTCGGCTTCGCTGTCGACCGTGCTGTCGAGCATCATCACGCCCGAGAGCTGGAACGAGTTGTCGAGCCGCGAAATGTTCCAGCGGTCGGTCTTGTAGGCGATGGCCGAGACCCCGAAGCCGGCGATGTAGGGCGGTACGCCGTAGTGGGTGAACATCGGTTCGTAGTCCTTGTAGTGGACCGCGGCGCGCAGCGTCCCGTCGGCCTGCTCCTCGAACGAGGGGTAGAGCGGCAGCGTGCGGGCCTCTTCGGCGCGGAAGGCCGCCCAGTCGTGGTGCAGCAGCACGTGGGCCGAATCCTTGGCCAGCCGGCAGCGCGAGGCGTCCTGGTGGTAGAGCGAGAGGAACGAACGCCGGGCGTCGGTCACGACTTCCAGAAAGGCGTTGCCGAAGAGCGATTTGTCGTAGGCCAGCTTGTTGAGCAGCTGGCGCAGCGATTCGCCGTCGCCGTTTACCGCCTCGACGAACCGCGCCAGCAGCGGCGAGGCCGTGTCGCAGACCACGCCCTTGCCCGATATGTAGTCGGCCTTGTCGTTGATGATGCGCCGGTGGGTGGTCGATCGGCGCGACATGAGCGCCAGCGCCGCGGGGAAGAGGTTGTCGTCGCCCCAGCGCCAGAAACGGTCGCTCTGGACGGTGCCTGCGCCGAGGGTGAGATAAGGGTCGGTGCGGTTGCCGACGGCCAGCGCCGTTTTCGGTTTAATCTTCTTCATAATCGTCGGTATCTGTTTGTGCCCGGTCGGTATCCTCGCTCGCAAGTACGAGCGTCGCCGTCGGGCGGTCGCCGGGCGCAGCGCCCGACGCGAAGGTGAAACGTTCGAGCCGCAACGCCTGCTCGCATCCGAAACGGTCGGAGCGGCCGATTCGCAGCCGTTCGCCTGCGGCCGTTTCGATCGCGGCGACGACTCCGTCGGTCGCGCAGCGTTCCAGCCACCGCCGGTCGAACCATGCGTCGGCCTGGTGTTTGTCGAAGACGAGCGTCAGCGTGTGGCGGACGCGCAGCAGCCCTTCGTCGGCCGTCAGCGTCTCAACGTAGGCCGAGCGGTCGTCGATGAGCTCGTATTCCGCGAAACGGCTTTGCGGCGAGAATGCGCGCGCCGATGCCAGACGCACGCGGCGGATGCCGCCCACGGGTTTGCGCGGCAGTGTCAATGAATTCTGTGCGTTGTCCATAAGTCGGTGGAAAAAGGCGGGCCGGAACGCCCGGTCCGGGTCGCGCCGGCCCGGCCGGATTACTCCTTGTAGGCGAACGACACGAGTTTCTCGTCGAGCACTTCGCAGCCGGCCATGAAGACTGCGCGCTGGCGGTTCTCCATCAGGTCGGGGTTGTACCACATGCGGATTTCGTTGCCGGGGAAGTCGGAGGTGTTGACCGCCAGCACGAGATTGCGCCGGTCGGTCAGCAGGCAGAACGACTGGGCGTAGGTCGTATCGCGCAGGTAGGACGACAGGTGGAGGTCGACGACCGGAATGCCGTGGTAGGTGAGTACCGGCCGGCCTTCGGTCCGGCCGATGTAGGCCGCCTCGGTGTTGGCGAACGAGTCGAGATACTTCTCGTAGAGGTGGTAGAGATCCGAGGTGACGAAGTAGACCAGCTGTCCGTCGGGTTTCAGGTCGGTCAGCTCTTCGGCGGCTTCGGTCCATGCGGCGTCGAAGATATCGACGGCCGCTGCGGCCTCTTCGAGGTCGGCCGCGGCGTAGGTCTTCGCTGCCGTGATCTTGTTCTCGACGAGCAGTTCGTAGATGCGTTTGATGAATCCGTTGAACGTGGCGTACTCCGTGCCCGCGCCCGCCTCCTTGTCGCCGATCCACATCGTCACGCGGAGGCTTTCGGCGATGGCGCGTTTGAAGAGCTCGGTTTCGGCCTGTTCGAGCTCCGTACCCGTCAGGTCGTCCATGTTGACGTCGGCGCGGTTGGTAATCAGTTCGTAGATCATCGAGAAGTAGTCGGCGGCCGAATAGCCCAGTTCGGCCTTGACCTTCGACATGTCGATCGTCTTTTGGAGTTTTCGGGCGGGATCGCCGCCCGTCCAGCCTGCGGCGGTGTACTGTTGGAGGATGTCGCCCGATCGTTCCCACAACTGCACGGTCGTCGGTGCGGGCATGTTGTAGAGGATGCGCACGCCCAGGTCGAGGGCCGACTGGCCGCTGAGCATCGGGCGGAAGAAGATGGTTTCGAGATCGCGGCCCGTGTAGGTCTTCGCGTTTTCAATGAAAGACATAGGATTTAAGGAATTAAGAGTGAAAAATTAAGAATTGAAAATCCGTTCCGTCCTCCTGCGAAGGAAGCCGGAGAGGATTTCGGGATGTGGATCGATTGTGGGGTAGCTGTGGGTTGCCGCTCTTCGGCTACGGCCGAAGAGCGAATCTTTTAATTGTATTTTAGCAAGCCTCTGGTCTGCGGGATCGCACTGCGAAAATAGCGGAAGCAGTGCATTCGGGCAGGCCAAAGGACTGCTAAGAATAGGCACCAGCAAATAATCATCGTTGCGCGAAGCGCACAACAGCTCCGCATTGCGAAAAAGCGGGAAGAAGAACGGGCGGCGGATGCACCGTCGAAAACGCGGGCGCGAGCTTGTCCGCGTAGCGTTTCAGGCGCAAGCCGTCGGCCGGTCCCCGAGTTTTTCGCTCTGCGGACACTTTTGGCGCCACCTTTTGGTGACAAAAGGTGGTAAATCTGCTCCTCGCAGGAAACGCCGAATCGAAGGATCGGAACTTTCCCAAAGTAAAAGTAAGAATCGATTTCATTCCTTTTTTCTTGTGCTTCTGGCTTGATCCAAAAGCACTGCAAGAATTTGGAGGAAGATCTTCCCGCCGATTCTTCGGGAAACGACCTCCGTTATATCCCCGTCTTGAACTGCCGCGCGTCGGCGGCATAGGCCGCTTCGTTGGCCGAGCGGCGGATTTCGCCGACCGACGGGTCTTCGGCCGCAAGCACCTGCGTCGCACGGTGGCGCCGCTGCCCTTCGGCGGCTTCGATCGCCGAACGGCCGGCGGCCGGATCCGCGTCGTCGAGGTGGAGGATGTTGCGGCGGTCTTCCTCCCGCGCCGCGCCGGCGGGAGCCGCCGCGCCGTGCAGACCGAGCGCCGCCAACAGCCGGTTCCAGCCGCTCGCGAGGTTCCGCACGGCCGACCGTTCGCCTTCGGCCGTTTCGCCTCCCTCGACGATCCGGTCGGCCAGCCCCGCCGCGACGGTCTCTTCGGGCGAGAGCCAGCGGCCGTTGCCGTTGTTCTCGGCCATCCTTTGCGCAAACTCTTCCTGCGGGCGTCCCGACCGTCGGGCGTAGAGGGCGGCCAGCCGTTCGTCGGTCTTGCGGAGCAGTTCGGCGCGGGCTTCCAGCTCTGCGGCGTTGCCCTCTGCGGCGCAGGCCGCCGCGTGCACCAGGTAGAGCGCCCCTGCCGAGATTTCGCGCCGTCCTTCCGATGCGGCCTGTGCGATGAGCGTCGCGGCCGAGGCTACGTAGCCGTAGCAGCGGGTGGTCACTTCGGCGTCGAGCGCCGCCAGCGCGTCGTAGATCAGCAGCGCGTCGTTCACGTCGCCGCCCGTCGAGCGGATGTTGACCACCACCTGCGGGGCGTCGAGCGCTGCGATGCGCGCCACCGCGTCGCGGAACTTTTCGTAGGTGGCCACGCGGTCGTCGGGCGATGCGAACTGCCACTGTTCGGGTACGCCGATCGTCCCCTCGATATCGATGTAGCAGACGTCGGCCGAATTTCTGATTTGAATGTCGGATTTCATGGTTACTGGTTTTCTTTGTTTCGGTAGATGATGCCCCGCACCTTCTCGTAGGAGCAGCAGTAGTCGTAGGCCGTTTCGCCCATCGCATAACATTTCTTTTCGCCGCGCGCCGTCCGCCGGGCCACGTCGCGGCGGATGGCTGCCTCCTCCGCGCGCCGCAGGTCGAGCAGCCCCTCGCGCAGCAGGTAGGCGAGTGCCTGCGTCGTACTCAGTCCGCGCAGTTCGCGGCGCAGTTCTTCCAGAAGTCGTTCTTCGTGCCGCATGGTCAGTCGTCGCAGAGTCGGTCGAACGTACAGTGCGCCACGCCTTCGCGCGGATCGTAGGCCTCGACGGCGCGCAGCGTGAAGAGCGAACTTCCGCCTGCGAACCGGAACCGGAATCGGGAGCGGATCGTGGGATGCGCTTCGCCTGCGAACCGGAAGAGCGCCGCGTACTCGTCGGGGGCGATCCGCAGCCGGAGCGTCACCTGCTGACGGTCCTCTTCGGCCGCGATGCGTGCGTCGTAGAAGCGGTGGAGCCCCTCCTGCGCATCGCGGTCCTCGAAACAGAGGGTGAACCCCTCCGTCTCGGCGTCGCCCGTGAAGTGGAAGGCCGCCAGCGGATAGCGTTCGTCGCCGAGCGGATAGCCCCACCGTTCGCCTGCGGGCAGGCCGTGCAGCCCCATCCAGCGCACGATGCGCGGCGTGACGGCGGTTGCGTCGTCGGTTGTCGCGTCGTCGCGGTCGCCCACGCAGAGGATCAGCGCCGACGGTGCGTTCGCGTATCTGCCCGCTTCGCAGAGCGTCGGGGCGAACAGCTCGTTGAGCGACACCTCCTCGCCCTGCTTGGCCGCTTTGGAGGCCGTGGCGTGGCTCCAACGTCCGAAGCGCGTGTCGTTGGCGGCGTCGAACCGTGCCACGGCGCCGTCCGCGTCGCGGTACCCCCACGTCCGCCGGTCGTGGACGTCGAGCGCACGGTCGGCGCCGGCGATCGGCGTGTCGCCCAGGATGCGGTCGCTCCACTCCCAGACGGTCGTCGCATCGTAGAAGTCGCACGCCGGCTCGATGTAGACCCGTTTGAGCTGTTCGTCGGTGTGGAACCGCAGGTCGAAGAGATGCGCCAGCGCCCGCAGCAGTTCCGCCTGCCGGATCTCGTGCCGCGCCACGTCGTCGAAGGCGAGCGCCGCGCCGTATCCGGGTGCCGACGAGAAGCAGGGGCGCAGCCGGCACCGGCGGCTGATCGTGAAGTTCATCCCCTCCTCGGCGCCGTAGAAACTGATCTGCCGGAAGTATTTCGGCGCGGTAGGCGTCACGCTTTCGGGCGAGGTGCGCACGGTGATCTGCACCTCGGTCCGGCCCGTTTCGCCGATATACCCGTCGTAGAGCGCCCAGTCCTCCGTGTAGGGGACGTAGACGCCGGAGACATTGCGGTAGAGACGTGCGTTGACGAGCGTCGTCCCTTGCGGCGTGGTGGAGAGCGTCGAACGGGTCGTGAAGTCCGTCAGCGTCGTCTCCGCGCCGTCCGTCGTGCAGCGCAGCGTCCATCGGTTGCCCTCCGTGTGGTCGAAGACGACGATCCGGTACTGGAAGGAGGGGCGCAGCGCCTCCCGCCGGTCTTCGAAGCGGTTCGCCAGCTCGAACCGCACGTCCGCGTCTTCGCCCAGCCACACCGAGTCGAAGCCCGTCAGGCGCGTCCGCGAACGGATGCGGTAGTCGGTCGTGTAGCGGAGTTCGTATTCGAACCCCACGCTCACCTCCGTCAGCGGCCGGAAGCAGAGTTCGCCCTCCTCGATGCGCAGGCAGCCTCCGGCGCTGTATGCGTCGGTGAGCGTGGCCCCCGTCTCGTCGACCTCCTGCGGCGAGAAGGCGTCGACGAGGTTGCCCACGGTGTTGTGCGTCACGAAGGGGTTGGCCTCCACCCGTCCCAGCGCATTGGCCGTCGTCGTGCGGTCGGCCTTGCGCCGTGCCAGAAAGCCCATCTTCTGCTGCCGGACGCGGGTGTCGTGCGAGGCGTAGGCGCCGCTCATGTAGAGCGAGCGGAACCACGGGCTCTCCATGAAGGCGCTTTCGACGGTGTACCCCGCTTTGGCGAAGAGTGCCTGCACCAATGCGCGGATCGACAGGAAGGGGTGGTAGTCGTCGGTCGAGAGCAGCCGCTCGGGCGGTCGGAGCCCCGCGTCGCCGTTCTCGATTTCGTAGCGGTCGCGGTATACCGGCAGGAATTTTACGGGCGAGTCGTCGCTCCACCCCGCGGCGATCTCGGTCGGCAGCAGCCGTCCTTCGTAGGCTACCTCCAACTCCCTGAACCACCCCTTCGCCGCCTGCTCGGCCCATGCGTGCGCCCCGCCCCGCAGCTCCACGCGGTAGCGGTGCTCCGTGCCGTGCCAGCGCGTCTCCACCTACCGTACGCTGCCGCTTGCGAGCGGCGTGCCGCCGGCCAGCAGCTCGCCTCGGTGCAGCGCGGCGTTGAACCGGCCGGCGCCGTAGAGGTGGCATTCCGCGCCGAACAACGCCTCGGCGGCGGCCGTCGGGAGGAGTTCGAAGGTCAGCGCCTCTCCGCTGCGCCCCGCTTCGGGATCGGTCAGCGTCCGGCCGCTCCATGCCAGCGTCAGTGGTTGTTCCGCCGCCAGGTCGCAGACGACGGAATCGATTCGCAGCCGGATCATAACCGCCCTCCTCTCTGCCGGGGGCGAATTTCCAGCGACAGCCGTTGCAGCGTGCCGGGCCGTTCGATGCGAAGCGAATCGCTCACTACGTCGATCTCCGTCCACCCCGCCTCGGTGACCGCCCACACCGCCGGCGCAGCGGCCAGCCGGGCCAGCGCATCCAGTACGGCGGCGGGCTCGTAGGCCGATCCGATCCGCAGCCGCTCCTCGCCGACGGCCTCCGTCTGGGTGTATCCGCTCTCTTCGAGCAGCAGGCGGCGCCTTTCGATCTCGTAACGTCGCTCTTCGGTCAGCGGAAAGGTATAGCGGTCGATGCCGCCCGCCTCGTTGAGCCACGCCAGCCGCCGGCTCCCTGCGGGCGTTTCGGCCACCTCGTAGCGGAAATGCGACTCTACGCCGTCGGCCGTCAGGTGCAGGTCGAACGCCTCCGCGTCGGGGAACTCCGCCGCCGCGAGCCGGAAGAGGGCGACGCCCTCGGCCGCGACGCCGTACGTGCGCTGCGTCGGGATGCCGTTGCAGGTCGCCGTGAGGAGGGCCGAGCATTGCGTGCGGCAGTGTACCGATACCTCGTCCGTCTCTTCGGCGCCGATGAGCCGTACCTCCGGCAGCGAAGTGAGCGGTTCGCCGGAGCGGGTTTCCCGCGTCGCGGGGAGGAAGATGCGGTCGGGCGCCTTGTCGCTGCCGATGGCGAGGGAGAGCGTCATCGTGCGTGTCGTCGGTGCGTAGAGGCCGGTCGCTCCCGTCTCGAACGGGAGGGCGGCGGCCATGCGCCGCAGGAAGGCCGATACGTCGATCTCCGGCATCCAGAGGTCGCGCAGCACCAGTTCGGCGACGCTCTCTGCGGTGCGCGTGTCGGTCAGACGGGCGGTCAGCGTCGCGGCGGCCGCGTCGTTGATGAAGGTGTAGCGTTGCGGTACGAACCCCGGTGCATAGTTCTGGGGAATCTTGTAAAAACTCATGATCGATGGATGATTTACGAATTTGCGCTGATTGCGGTTCGGGCAGGTGCATACGCCTGTTCCGGCGGGGATTGTCCGTGCGGCGGGCTGCGGCAGGCGGTTTCGCATCGTTCCGGACGGGTCGCCGGACGGGTTTCCGGCGGAGGAGCCGGACAGGGCGGGCGGTCAGAACCAGACGACCGCTTCGGCCGTGGCACTCTGCGAGATCTCTCCGTGATTGGTGAAGGCGCAGGTGCGGGAGCGGATCGAGAGCCGTTCGACGCAGATGACTTTCGGGTCTTCGGTCAGCTCCGTGAAGATTCCGAGCAACGTCTGCTCCATTTCGTCGAGCCGCCGTGCGCGTTCGGCGTGCGTGAGCCGCATGCCGGGTTGCAGCAGATGCAGTTGGATTTCGTAGGTGCGTTTCCCGTGACGGCGGCCTTCGACCTCTTTGAGGCGGGGCGGGGTAAGCCAGGCGGCGGGATAGCGGTCGATTTCGGAGGGCATGTACTCGTCCGGAGCCGAGAAGAAGGCGTAGTCGTGCGCGGAGGCGAGGTCGCGCAGCAATTGCGCGAGATGGACGCGGGTCATTGTTGAAAAGGTTTTTGACGGATTGTTGATAACCGTTCGCAATTTCACGAAACGGATACTCCTGTTGCGTATGGAGCCGAGACGGAATGTTGATAACGGGGAATTGCCGGCTGCGATCGTGTTGATAACTCCGGCCTGCGGTCGATCGACAGGGCAAATATACGATGTCGAAACCCCCTTTGTCAAGCCTTTTCACGGGATTTAGAAAAAAATTTATGCAATATATTTTAAATCAACATGTTGCATTCGAAGAAGGGCCGGAGTCCCGCCCGCTCCGAAAATAAACTCCCGTGCCGGAGGTCGTTTCCCGAATTTTTCGTACCTTTGACTTCGCCTTGGATACTCCGCCTCGGCAATTGCAAATAAATTTGCATTGCGCTCGGCTTATTCGTATCTTTGCAGCGGATCCGGCGGAGCGGCAGGAGAACGGCAACGTTCCCGCTCCGAGCCGGACAGGAAGTCTGACGAAAGGTAAACACGTATGGATGATGGCTCTTATCCCCCGAATAGCGGCCGTATCGTATCTCAATACGATACCTTTCATTTACGGTATCCGGCACGCAGGTAACCTGCGCGCGGAACTCTTGTTGACGCCCCCCGCCCTTTGTGCAAGCAATTTCATCGACGGCAATGCCGACATCGCATTGCTGCCGTCGGCCGTCGTTCCTCGGTTGAAGGATGCCGAGCTGGTCACCGATTTCTGCATCGGCGCCGAGGGGGAGGTGCGCACGGTGGTGGTGGTCTCCAACACCCCGATCGAGGAGGTGCGCCGCATCTGGCTCGACGCCCATTCGCGCACGTCGGTGCAGCTGACCGGTTATCTGGCGGCCCGCCGGTGGAAGATCGCGCCCCAGTGGCTCGACATGAGCGACTATGCGGTGCTGGACACGCCGCAGGAGGGCGATGCCTTCCTGCTCATCGGCGACAAGGTGTTCGACCACGAGGACGAATTCATCTACTCCTACGATCTGGCCGCCGAGTGGCGCGAGGCGACGGGCCTTCCCTTCGCCTTCGCGGTGTGGGTCGCCCGCAAGGGGACGCCCTACGAGGTGACCGATGCGTTGGAGGAGGCGCTCACCTTCGGTGTGGAGCGTATCTACGAGGCCGTCCAGCAGAGCGACTACCGCGACCGTCCCTATGCCTACGACTACCTGACGCGCAACATCGATTTTTTGTTCGATAACGAGAAACGCAAGGCTCTTCAAAAGTTCTGGACCTCCGGCGTCAAGGTGACGCCTTTGGTCGAACCCGGCTGAAGAGGGTAATCGCCGCGCCGGCGGGCGCAGCACCTTTCGGAGTTCACGATACGTCCAACCGATCCGGCCGCCGCGAGGGTTCGCCGGATACAAACCGGGTGCTTATGATTACCATTTACCTCAAACAATACAACAAGATCATCCGCAATGCCGATCCCAAGCTCTTCGACGAACTGGGGTACGACGACATCCTGTGGATCGATCTGCTGAACCCCACGATCAAGGAGCAGAAGGCCGTCGAAGGCTTCATGGAGATCAGCCTCCAAACCAAGCAGCAGGTCGAGGAGATCGAGTCGACCTCGAAGTATTCCGAGACGGAGAACGCCATCATCTCCAACTCCAACTTCTTCGTGCCGACGGGCGATTCGTTCGTCGTGCAGCCCGTGTCGTTCATCATTTCGAACGAAGGCGTGCTGGTGTCGGTGCGCACGGCCGAATTCCGCACGTTCCGCGAGGCCGAGAAGCGGTTGCAGATGAGCTACCGCAGCTTCTCGACGGGCTACCACCTCTTCATCTCGCTGTTGGAGGTGCGCATCGACTACGACGCCGACCTGGTGGAGATGATCGCCAAACAGGTCGCAGCCCTGTCGAAGGACATCAATTCGGAGGACTCGATCGACAAGAAGGTGATCCACCGCATCAACGCCCTGTTGGAGAGCACGATGTTGCTGCGCGAGAATATCTTCGACCGTCAGCGCGTCCTGTCGGGCATCCTGCGCTCGGAGCGTTTCCCCAACGACATCTACCCTCGCCTGCAACTGATGATCAAGGACGTCAACTCGCTCATCAACCATGCCGATTTCAGCTTCCAGCGACTGGACTATATCCAGGACGCCGCGCTGGGGCTCATCAACATCGAGCAGAACGAGATCGTCAAGATCTTTTCGGTGGCGGCCGTGATCTTCATGCCCGCGACGCTCGTGGCGAGTATCTACGGCATGAATTTCCATGCCATGCCCGAACTGGACTGGGTATACACCTTTCCCGACGGGACGACCGTGCCGCTGGGCTACCTCTTCGCCATCGGACTCATGATACTCTTTTCGGCGGGTACGATCTGGTTTTTCCGGTACAAAAAATGGTTGTGATCCGTCGAGGGCCGCACGGTGCGGCCGGCAGCGTTAATTCTCCAATCGCATGGCCTTTTTCAAAAACCTCTGGACGTTCCTTACGGAGACGATTTTTCTGAAAGACGAACGCAACTACCGCAACGGACTGATCCGTTGGGGCGTGCGGCAGTACAAGCTGCTCTTTTATACGGCGCGCGGGCTCGACGAACACGACACGCTGGTGCGCAGTGCGGCGCTGACCTTCTACACGCTCATGTCGATCGTTCCGATCGCGGCGCTCGTCTTCGCCGTGGTCAAGGGGTTCGGGCTGGCCGACGGATTGATGCAGAACCTCTATTCGCTCTTTCCGCACAACCGCGAGGTGGTCGACTACCTCATCACCTTCGCCGACAAGGCGCTCGCCGCCGCGCAGGGAGGCGTCGTCGCCTTCGTCGGGATCGTCATGCTCTTCTGGGCCGTCGTGCGGGTCTTCGGCTCGGTCGAGGAGGCCTTCAACAGTATCTGGGAGGTGAAGGTCTCGCGCAGCTTCACGCGGCAGTTCACCGACTACATCGCCGTGGTGGTCATTACGCCGATTCTGTGGGTCGTCGGCAGCACGGCGGGGCGCTATGCCGGTCATCTGCTGGGGATCGACTCCTTCGGTGCGCTCTACACGCTGCTGTCGGGCGCCGTCTCGCTGCTGGTCATCTGGGCGATGTTCTCGTTCATCTATGTCGTGGTGCCCAATACGCGCGTGAGGTTGGGCAGCGCCGTCATGGCGGGCATCGTCGCCGGCACGCTCTTCCTCGCCTTCCAGTGGGGGTACGTCTGGCTGCAACGCTACATGACCTCCTACAATGCCATCTACGGCAGCTTCGCCGCCCTGCCGCTGTTCCTTATCTGGGTGCAGTGGTCGTGGCAGATTCTGCTCTTCGGCGGCGAGCTGGCCTTCGCCTATCAGAACATCTCGCGTTTTGCCGAGGAGCGCGAATCGCTGCGCATCAGCTACGACCACCGCCGTCAGGTGACGCTGGCCGTCATGCTGCACGTGGCGCGCATCTTCCGCGACGGCCACGGTCCCGTTTCGGCCGTCGAGATCCATACTGCGCTGCGGCTGCCGACGCGCATCGTCAACGACGTGCTCTTTTCGCTGGTCACGGCGCGGCTGCTGGTGGCCGTGCGCAGCGAGTCCGACGACCGCGAAACCCTCTTCTCTCCGGCGGTAGACATCCATGCGCTGACGCTCTACGACGTGTTGGAACAGGTCGAGAGCCACGGGGATTCGGCGCTCGACTTCCGCGATTCACCCGAAATGAAGGTCGTCGGCGAGTTGCTCGCCGATATTCGCGCCGCCGCACGGCGGTCGCAGGCCAATGTACTCCTAATCGATATCTGATCCATGATCCGTTCCGTCGTCATCATCGGCAGCGGCAACCTCGCCGAAGCGCTCGCCCGCGCCGTCGCAGCTTCGCCGCTCGGCCTGCGGCAGGTTTTCGGCCGCAACCGCGACCGCGTGGCCGCCGTCGCGGCATTGTCCGGCACCGTGGGGGAGAGCGATCCCTCACGCCTGGCCCGTGCCGACATCTATCTGATCGCCGTGAGCGATGCGGCCGTCGCGGAGGTAGCCTCATCGCTGCCGATCGATGCCGCGGCCGTCGTGGCGCATACGGCCGGCAGCGTGCCGGTCGATGCGCTGGCCCGCTTTCCGCGGCGGGCTGTCTTCTATCCGTTCCAGACCTTCACGAAGGGGCGCGAGGTCGACTTCTCGGAGATTCCGATCCTCGTCGAGACCGCCTCGCCCGACCTGCGCGGCGAGGTGGAGACCTTCGCCCGCTGCCTGAGCCGCACGGTGCTCTATGCCGACTCGGCCCTGCGCGGGCAGGTGCATCTGGCGGGGGTCTTCGCCTGCAATTTCGCCAACCACCTCTTCGAACTGGGCGGCGAGGTGCTGCGCCGTGCGGGCGTGTCGGCCGACCTGCTGCGGCCGCTCATCGCCGAGACGACGGCCAAGGCGCTCGCCGCCGCGCGTCCGGCCGCCGTACAGACGGGCCCCGCCGTGCGGGGCGACCTGCCCACGCAGGAGCGCCATCTCCGCCTGCTGGCGGACGACGCCCTCCTGAGCGACATCTACCGACTTATCACACAAAGCATATGGGAAACTTCAAGGAAGATATCGTAAAGACCGAAGCCTTCGTCTTCGACGTCGACGGCGTATTCACCGACGGGGGCATCACCCCCTTCGGCGACGACTTCATCCGCCGTTACTATGCCAAGGACGGTTATGCCGTCTCCTATGCCTCCAAGCTGGGGTATAAGATCTGCATCATCACGGGCGGCCGCGGCAAGTGGTTGCAGGAGCGTTTCGAGCGGCTCCGCGTCACGAAGATCTACGCCGACTGCGCCGACAAGATCGCGGCGCTGCGCGAATTTCTCGACGAATACGGCCTCGACGCCCGCAACGTCGTCTTCATGGGCGACGACATTCCCGATCTGGAATGTATGCGCGCCGTCGGCATCCCCGTCGCACCGGCCGACGCCGCCTCCGAGATTCTGGAAGCGGCGCGCTACGTCTCCGAGTATCCGGGCGGTCGGGGCTGTGTGCGCGACATCGTCGAGCAGGTGTTGCGCGCGCGCGGCCAGTGGGCGCTCCACGGCAAGGGCGTCAACTGCTCGAAGGAGGCCAAATCGGAGTGATCGCCGTCCGGTTCGTCGAAAATCGGTAATTCGGGTAAGACAAACCGTAATCCGTCTGCCTGTCCGTCCGTGCGGAACCCGTATTTTTGCATCGGAGGAAATTCCCTTCGGGCCTGTACGGGTTCGGTGTCCGTGCGGCCGGAGGGAAATCCGTTACATGAACGAACGAATGACGCCATGCGACGATTTATGTGTTTTACGCTACTGGCCGGAGCGATGCTTTCCGGCTCCTGCGACGGTCGGTGCGGCCGCCGGAGCGATGCGGTCGATCCGATTTTCAATTCCGATATCACGATGAACGAGCAACTGAATCTGACCTCCGAGTGGGACAAGGTATTCCCTCGGAGCGGCAAGGTCGACCACAGCAAGGTGACCTTCCGCAACCGCTACGGCCTGACGCTGGCGGCGGACATGTATATTCCGAAAAATGCTGCGGGGCGCTTGCCGGCCGTCGCCGTCTGCGGACCCTTCGGGGCGGTCAAGGAGCAGGCGTCGGGGCTTTACGCCCAGACGCTGGCCGAACGCGGCCTGATCGCGATCGCTTTCGACCCCTCCTACACGGGCGAGAGCGGCGGCGAGCCTCGCTACGTGGCGTCGCCCGACATCAATACGGAGGACTTTTGCGCCGCGGTCGATTTCCTTTCGACCTCGGAGCGGGTCGATCCCGGGCGCATCGGCATCCTCGGCATCTGCGGCTGGGGCGGCATGGCGCTCAATGCCGCTGCCGTCGATACGCGCATTCGGGCGACCGTCGCCTCGACGATGTACGACATGAGCCGCGTGACGGCCAACGGCTATTTCGACGCGATGGACGCCGACGCACGCCACGAACTCCGCCGGCGGCTCAATGCGCAGCGCACGGAGGATTACCGCTGTGGCACCTACGCCCGTGCAGGCGGTGTGGCCGATCCGCTGCCCGCCGATGCGCCCCAGTTCGTGAAGGACTATCACGCCTACTACAAGACGCCGCGCGGCTATCACCGGCGGTCGCTCAACTCCAACGAGGGCTGGAACGCGACCTCCTCGCTGTCGTTTCTCAACATGCCCCTTCTGACCTATGCCGGCGAGATCCGCAGCGCCGTGCTGCTGCTCCACGGCGAGCGTGCGCACTCGCGCTATTTCAGCGAGGATGCGTTCCGGCGGCTGACGGGCGACAACAAGGAGTTGTACATCGTCCCCGACGCCAACCATACGGACCTCTACGACAATATGGAGCGGATTCCCTTCGACCGTATCGAATCGTTTTTCAAAGAGAACCTGCGATGAACCTCTCCGAATTTTTGGCTTTCGCCGCAACGCGCCGTCCGCTCGATACGGAGGAGATCGGCCGTTTCATGGATGAGATGAGCGACTCCGCGCGGCGCATCACCTTCGAGCTCAACGGCTCCTACCATACGCCCGACGAGGTGCGGGCGCTTCTCTCGCGGCTTTTCGGATACGAGATCGATCCCTCGGTGCGGGTCTTCCCTCCGTTCTACACCGATTTCGGCCGGAACATCGCCGTGGGGAAGGGAGTCTTCATCAACGCCTGCTGCCATTTTCAGGACCACGGCGGCGTCACGCTCGGCGACGGTTGCCAGATCGGCCACAACGTGGTCTTCGCCACGCTCGACCACGGGATCGCACCCGCCGAGCGCCGTACGACCGTTCCCGCGCCGATCGTGTTGGGCCGGAACGTCTGGGTGGGTTCGAACGCGACGATCCTGCGCGGCGTCACCATCGGCGACAATGCCGTCGTGGCGGCCGGTGCGGTCGTTGCGAAGGACGTGGAGGCGAATACCATCGTGGGAGGCGTTCCCGCCCGCCTGCTCCGCCGTATCGACGGGTAGCGCGTAACCGATGTAGCGGGAAGGCTCAGCGGAAGAAGAGCAGCACCACCTGCGCCAGAATCACCCGCACGAACATCGACAGCGGGTAGACCGTCGCGTAGCTCACCGACGGGTTGTCGCCCTCGATCGTGTCGTTGGCATAACCGAGTGCCATGGGGTTGGCCATGGCGCCGCACAGCATGCCGCAGGTCGACCCGAAGTCGAGCCGCGACCAGCGCAGGGCGATCCATCCCATGACGAGCACCGGCAGCAGCGTCAGCGCGAAACCCAGACCGATCCACATTGCTCCTTCGGGACGCATGACCGTGTCGAAGAAGTGTGCGCCGGCGTCCAGTCCCAGACAGGCCAGGTACATCGACAGCCCGATGCCGCGCAGCATCAGGTTGGCGCTCAGCGTCGTGTAAGTAATCATGTGCAGCCGCGGCCCGAACGTGCCGATCAGAATACCCACGATGATCGGCCCTCCGGCTAGTCCCAGCCGCACGGGCGCCGAGATGCCCGGCAGATGCAGCGGCACGGCGCCGACGGCCAGTCCGAGGATGATGCCGATGAAAATGGCGGCGATGTTGGGTTCGTTGAGGTTTTTTTCGGCGTTGCCGAGCACCTTCTCGACGTTGTGCACCGCCGGCGCTTCGCCCACGACGATCACGCGGTCGCCGATCTGCAATACGAGGCTCGGCGTGGCCAGCAGCGGTACGCCGCTGCGGTAGACGCGGCTGATGTTGATCCCGTAGCTGTTTCGCAGCCGCAGCGCTCCTAACTTTTTGCCGTTGATTTCGGGGCGGGTGATGACGATCGACTGCGAGATCAGCCGGCTGTCGATCGCGTTCCAGTCGACGTCCTCCTTGTTCCAGTCGGTCTGTTCCTGCTCGCCGAAGAGCGCCGTGAGTGTCTCGGCGTTCTGTTCGGTCGTGACGATCAGCAGCCGGTCGCCCTCCTGCAACTGCGTGTCGGAGGTGGGGATCGAGACCTTGCCGTCGCGCCACAGCCGCGAGATGACGAAGGGGATGTGGCTGATACGTGCGACCTCGCGCACGGTCATGCCGAATATGCCGGGATTGTGTACCTGGAAGGCTGCGATGTAGGTGCTGTGCGTGTCGCCGGATTCGGTCGCGGCCAGGTCGCACGGCCGCACCCAGAGGCGGCGCATCACGAGAATGGCCAGGATCACCCCTACGACACCCAGCGGATAGGTCACCGCGCAGCTCAGCGCCGCTCCGTCGGAGGGAATTCCCAATTGGTTGAGCGTCTGCTGCGCCGCACCCAGCGCCGGCGTGTTGGTCGTCGCGCCGCACAGTACGCCCATCATTTCGGGGAGCGCTACGGGGGTGATGCGACTCAGGAGGATCGTCATGCAGGTGCCGATTGCTATGACGCCGAGTCCCAGCAGGTTGAGTCGCACGCCGCCCCGGTGGAACGAACTGAAAAAGCCCGGTCCCACCTGCAATCCGAGCGAGTAGACGAAGAGCACCAGTCCGAAGCTTTCGGCATATTCGAGCATCTCTTCGTCGACCGACAGCCCGAAGTGACCGGCCAGAATTCCCACGAAGAAGACGAACGTGACGCCCAGCGAGATGCCGCCGATGCGCACCTTGCCCAGTGCCATGCCTGCGGCGCAGATCAGGGCGACGACGACCACCGCCTGCAACGCCGTATGTTCCACGAAAAGGGTATCGATCCACTCCATGCCTGTTCTGCTCGATAAAGTCGGGCAAATGTACGAAATTTGTCGTAATCTCGAAACCCGTCGCCGTCTGCGTTTTCCTGCGGGGGAAATATTCTCCCCGCAGGGTACGGAAGACTGTATTGTCCCGCCTCCGGTGCGATGCGGAGACAGTTGTGCGCTGCGCGCAACGATGATTATTTGCTGGCGTCCGTGCATGGCAGGCCTCGGCCTGCGGGATCGCACCGCGAAAAGAGCGGATGAAGTGACGACACCTGCGCGGAATCGGAACGACGTGTGAAGTTTTGTCAGGGCTATCTTGGCGGAATTCGCGAAACTTCGTATCTTAGCGCCTATGGAAACACTGACATACCGGAGATTCCTCTCCACCGCCGACGCCGGCTGGGCTGCGGCGTACCGACTTTACGAAGCTTCGTTCCCTCCGTGCGAGCGCCGCAGCGAACGGGACTACGACGCCGCGCTCGCCGACGGCCGCCTGTATGCCGAGAGCGTGTGGGACGGCGACCTGTTCGTGGGGCTGGTCTTCTGGTGGCTCGCCGACGAAGGCTACGCCTACCTCGAACATCTGGCCGTCGAACCCGTTCTGCGCGGGCACAATTACGGTGCGCGCATTCTGCACGACCTGTGCCGTCGTGCGGGGCGCGTCATCCTGGAGATCGATCCGCCCGAAGACGAAATTTCGCGCCGCCGTCGCGGATTCTACGAACGCAACGGTTTCGTTTACAACGAATACGATTATATCCACCCCTCCTACTTGCGGCCGCCGCAGCCCCACCGGCTCATGGTGATGAGCTATCCGGAGGCGATCTCGCCCGCCGAGTTCGAGGCGTTCCGCACGTTCGCGCGCGGTGTCGCGGTCGAATACACGGGACGCTGAGTTCCGGAGGTAGGAAGCCGAAAAAAAGCCCCTGCCGGAGAGACTTCCGGCAGGGGCCTTTCTTTCGGCCGGTCTGTCGGCCTGTTCCTGCTTCATTGGCTGCTTTGGGAACGGTGCCGGGCCGATCGAAAGAAGCGGCTATTGTGCTTCGAGCACGAATACGGCGCTGTCGTAGATTTTGCTCAGATTGGGATTGATGCCCGCATTGGCGAGGTACTCACCCGTGAAGGTGCCGCCGTCGAACCAGAACCTTTTTTTGTCCGTGTTCTGTTCCCGGACGGTGTAACGGGTTTTGGCGTCGAGGCCGTGCAGGCGGAACTTGGGGATCAGCGTGCGGCTCTGGTAGCGGATGCAGTAGGTGAAGAGCACCGCCTTTTTCTTGTCCTTCGAGACATACATCATCCCGTAGTAGCCGGTATCGTCATAGGGGGTGCCGATACGGTAGAGGTCGCCCTCCATGACGATATCGCGATACGCCTTGTAGCTGGCGACGGCCTTCCGTGCGAATCGCTTCTCCGCGTCGTCCATCCGCTTGGGTTGCAGCTCCATGCCCAAACGTCCCGCGCAGGCGATGTCGAAGCGGAACTTGATGGGGGTGATATTGCCGGTCTGATGGTTAGGCGTGGCCGACACGTGCGACCCCATGACCGTCGCCGGATAGAAAAGGCTCGTACCGTACTGGATGCGCGTGCGCGAAAGCGCTTCGGTGTTGTCGCTGGTCCACACTTCGTTGAAATATTTCATTGCGCCGAACTCCACGCGGCCGCCGCCCGAGGCGCAGGCCTGAATCAGCACATCGGGATATTTGGCCCGAATGCGTTCCATGACCTTATAGAAGCCCTGCGTATAATCGATCCAGAAATGCGACTGTTTGTCCTCGGGCAGGTACTCCGACCCTGCATTTTCGACGTGGCGGTTGGCATCCCACTTGATATAGTCGATATTGGGCGAGAGTTTCATCGTATTGTCGAATACCGAGAAGACGAAATCCTGCACCTTCGGATTGCTCAGATCGAGAAGCCACTGGTTGCGCATACGGGGTATTTCGCGGTTGCCCGCCTTCACGATCCAGTCGGGATGTTTCTCGGCCAGTTCGCTTCGGGGGTTCACCATCTCCGGCTCGATCCAGATACCGAATTTCATCCCCTTTTGGTGGGCGTACGATGCGATGTAATCGATGCCCTCGGGCAGTTTCTTCGCGTTGACCTGCCAGTCGCCGAGTCCCGCATTGGAGTCGTTGCGCGGATATTTGTTGCCGAACCACCCGTCGTCCAGCACGAACATTTCCAGCCCCATGTCGGCGGCATCGTCGATCATCTCCGTGAGCGTCTTGGCATCGAACGTGAAATAGGCGCCCTCCCAGCTGTTGAGCAGCGTCGGGGCGTAGGTATGCCCGTGCCATACGCCGTAGTTGCGCGCCCAGTCGTGCAGGTGGCGGCTCGCGCCGCCCGCGCCTTCGGAGCTGTAAGTATAGATCATCTCGGGCGTGGTGAACGACTCGCCCGCGCCGAGCGTGTAGTCCGACGCATAGGGATTGGCGCCGGCCAGAATGTTGAGCACGTTGAATTCGTCCACTTCGAAGTTGAGGCGGAAATTACCGCTCCATGCCAGTGCTCCTGCGATCACCTCGCCGTAATTCTCGTCGAACGACTCGCTGTCGAGCGTAATCATGAAGGCCGGATTCTCGGTATGCGTCGTGCGTACCTGCTTGCGCGACTCGATGCTCTTCGAACCATGCGTGAGCAGCGTGTGGTCGACCTGACTTTCGCGCGCCCACGCGCCGTAGAGGTGTGTCAGCAGGTAACTGCGTGCCTTGACGGGCAGCGACGACGAATAGAAGCTGTGCAGCACGATGCTGCCCTTCTCCCGGTTGCGGATGACTGCGTGCGTCGTGATGACGTTCTCCTCGGCATAGGCCGTATAGAATAGTTCGACGTCGAGCGCCTGGTTCGTGTCGGTCAGCTTGATGACGGTTCGGGTGACATTCGTGTCGGCCAGCGTTCGGGTCGTGTGCGACACGTAGCGCAATTCGGTATTCATGTCGCCGTCGGCATGGGTCACGCGCAGGGCGGGTTCACGGAAGTTGCGGCCGCCCATCGTCGAGTAGGCGAGGTTGTCGGTGCCGTGATCCGTGCGGCGGTAGCTCTTGATTCCGGTTACGGGCGTCGCGTCGTCGATGCGTCCTCCGAAATGGTGGAACAGGACTTCGCCGTCGGAAGTCACGCTCATGACCATCGACGATCCGTCGGTCTTGATGTTGATGACCTGCGGTTCCGCGGCTGCTGCGCCGGTGCAGATCAGGCCCGAAAACAGGCATGCAAAGAGAGGTTTCAGGGTTTTGTTCATGACTTTATGTGAAGATCCGTTAACAAAATATGCCGCTCGTATGCAGCGGCATATTTCCGCAGTACGAGGTAAAGTTACTCAAAAAAACATTGGAACCAAACTCTTCATGCCGTAATTTCATATCGCATGCGTAGGCGGGAGACGCTTGCGGGGAGAGAGCGGGCGATTCCGTTTCGAAGAGTTCCGTTTCGGGCAGGCTGCGGGCTGGCGGGTTTTGCGGCGCGGTTGCTTCTACTTGACTGCTTCGAGGTGGCTCCGTATCCGCTCCGCGAAGGCGAGCCGCCGTGCGCGCAGGTTGGCGCGCCAGCCGTCCCAGCGGGTGTAGCGTTCGCGTTTTTCGAGGTATATATCCTTGATCGCCAGTAGGATGCCTGTCTCCTCCACGCCCCCGAAATCGGGGTTCTCCACCGTGTCGAAGACCCGCATCGTAGGCGACAGATTCATGTAGGAGTTTATCAGCGGCGGAATGTTCTCGTTGAATTCGCGGATGCGCTGGATCAGGATGTGGTAGTTTTCCACATAGTTCTCCCCCGTGAAGATCCGTTCGTAGTAGGGATCGTCCAGCCCCAGATCGATCGGATGGCGTCCCGTGACCAGCCGGTCGCGGTCGGGGAAGTATTTGTGCAGGAAATAGATGAGCGTGTTGCGGGCTACGGTCTGGTAGGAGCTGTACATCGTCACCTTCCCGAAGAGGTATTTCGCTTTGGGATTCAGTACGATGAGTGCTCCGAGCCCGTCCCAGAGGTTGTCCAGCGCATAGATGCTTTTCGTGTTGGAGCGCGCCTGATAGGCCGGCTGGATGAACGAACGCCCCAATTCGATGGTGTGGGGCAGGTAGCGGCGCCGGAAAAGATCGCTGAAATGGAAGTAGTGTTCCGTCGAGAGATGCGGCTGCCGGCTCGACGTGCAGACGATGAAGCGGTATCCGCCCACAATCTCCTGCGCCGCTGGGTCCCAGACGATCAGCTGGTGGTATCCTCCCTCGGCCCTGTCCTCCCCGTCGATGTCCGCCTCCTCTCCCGTGCCTCCGCCGGCTGCGCGGAAGGCGATTTCGCGCAGCCGCCCCACCTCGCGCATCAGCGCGGGGCATTCGGCCGCCGTGAAGATGTAGATTTCGTTGCCGGCGCGTTTCGTGTCGCGCACCTTGCGGTCGGGCGTCAGCTCTCGCAGCAGCTCTTTCCGGGGCAGCGGATCGATGATCGGTTTTATTTCGTGCATGGCAGTTTCTCTTTGAGTCGGTAAACCTCCCCGCGAACGGTGTCGGCCTGCTGCCGCAGCGTCCCCCGCAGGCCGTCGGGCGCGATCGGATCGCCCGCCACGATACGGAAGCGGCTTCCGCCCTGGCGGAACATCTCGTCGGGAAGCCAGAGCATCTCGCCGTTGAGTTTGATGCCGAGCCGTTCGCGCAGCCGCGCGATGCGGTAGAAAAAGTCCGACAGCCGGCCTTCGACGTAGAGCGGTACGATCTTGCGCCCCGAAGCGTGGGCGCGCTTGATGAAGTTGAGTCGCCACGGCGTGTCGCTCACCACGCCGCCGCGCCGCCGCGAGCAGAGTCCTGCCGGAAAGGTCAGGATCGGCAGGTCGCCGGCGAAGGCTTCGTCGTAGCGGCGGGCGTATGCGGCCGTCTGCCGTCCGTGCTTGTTGACCGGAAGCCAGATCGGTTGCAGCGGTTCGACGTGCATCAGCAGGTCGTTGACCACCACGCGCGCATCGCCGAACCGCTCGATCAGCGCGTCGGCGATCATCATTCCGTCCAGCCCGCCGAAGGGGTGGTTCGCCACGAAAAGGTAGCGCTCCGCGGGATCGAGGCGTTCCAGCCCGTCGATCCGGTATGCGATGCGCATCCGTTCGAACGCCACATGGATGAACTCCTGCGGCGGGCGGTTCCATCCTGCGGCGAGGATGTCGTTGAGCGCCTCTTCGTGAATGGTGCGCCGGAGCCAGTTCCGTACGAAACGGGGGATGTATTTTGCGAATCGGGGCGCCTTTTCGCGCAGCACTTCGTCGATATCAATTCGGGGCATAGGAATATCCGTATCGTCATGCAAATATAACGATTTTGTTGGGATATTTTTTTTATTATAGGTAACTTTACCCCCAAATTACGCTTTTATACCTATTTCTCGCATGGAGCAGGGCTACCATACTCCGGTGTTGCTCGAGGAGTCCGTCGGACTGCTCTCTGTCGATCCGGCAGGCACTTACGTCGATCTGACCTTCGGCGGCGGCGGCCATTCGCGCCGCATTCTTTCGCTGCTGGGGCCCGAAGGGCGGCTCTACGGTTTCGACCAGGACCGCGATACGCTCGCCAACCGTCCCGACGACGGGCGCTTTCATTACGTGGAGAGCAATTTCCGCTTTCTGCGCGCTGCGCTGCGCCTGCGGGGCGTTGCGCAGGTCGACGGCATTTTGGCCGATCTGGGTGTTTCGTCGCACCATTTCGACGCCGTCGAGCGGGGCTTCTCGTTCCGCGGCACGGCGCTGCTCGACATGCGGATGAACCGCCGCGGCGGCAGGACTGCGGCCGACGTGGTCAACACCTACGACCGCGATGCGCTCACGCGCGTGCTGGGCGACTGGGGCGAACTCTCCACGCCGTGGAAGGTCGCGGGCTGCATCGAGCGGGCCCGTGCTGCCGCGCCGATCACCACGACCGACGCGTTGGTAGCGGCCGTGGCGCCGTGTACGCCCAGACGGGAGGAGGCGAAGTTCCTCACCAAGCTCTTTCAGGCGTTGCGCATCGAGGTCAACGGCGAAATGGAGGCGCTGCGGATGGCGCTCGAACAGAGCCTTCGGGTGCTGCGGCCGGGCGGTCGGCTGGTGGTGATCTCCTACCATTCGCTCGAAGACCGGCTGGTCAAGAATTTCCTGCGCAGCGGCAACTTCGACGGCCGAGTCGAGAAGGATTTCTACGGCCGTGCCGAAAGTCCTTTCACGCTCCTTACCCGCAAGGCCGTCACGCCTTCGCCCGAAGAGCTGGATCGCAATCCCCGCTCCCGCTCGGCCAAACTGCGTGCAGCGATTAAAAACGACCGGTAACCCATGCGCTACGAAGACACCGAATTCGATCCCGCGACCGACGCCGACCGCGAAGCCGCGGCCCGCGAGGCGGAACTCGCCCGCAAGATCCGCCGCGAGGTGCTGCGCGTGCAGCGCGGCGAGGCCGACGACGACCTGCGTGCCGACCGCGAGGCCGAGCAGGAGCAGCGTGCCGAGCAGGAGCGCGCCGCCCGCATGGAGCGCCGCCGCAAGTCGAGTTTCCTGTGGCTGCTCTTTTCGGGCAACATCCTCGTGCGCGAAAGCTTTTCGGGTTACTACCGCTACCTGATCTATATGGCCGTCACGTTCTTCGTGAGCATCTTCGTCATGTTCACGGCGCTGCATCTCGACATGAAATATACGCGCCTCGAACGCGAGGTGCAGCTCCTGCGCGAACGTTCCGTACGCTTGCAGGAGCAGAGTTTCCGTTCGACGACCCATTCGGCCGTCGTGCGCGCGCTCGCGGAGCGCGGCATTCCGTTGTACGATCCGGCCGCTCCGGGCGAAATCATCGAAGAGTGACCATGCCGCAGCCCAAGGAAAACTCCCCGATCAAGCGCGACATCCTCTTCCGGGTGCACCTGCTCTACGCCGCCTTCGTCCTGATCGCGGCGCTGGTCTTCGCGCGTCTGATCTGGGTGCAGCTCTTCTCGTCGGAGGTGGCCTACAACGCCGAACGTTTGGAGGGGCGGATCTTCACCGACGAGATCATTCCCGCACGGCGCGGCAACATCCTGACGCGCGACGGCGAGCCGCTGGCCACGTCGCTCTTCCGTTATCAGGTCGAAATGGACTACGGCAGCCCGGGGTTCGACTCGCTCCGCACGTTCCGTGAGCAGAGCGATTCGCTCGCGAAGCTGCTGGCGCTCTATTTCCGCGACAAATCGGCCGCGGCCTATGCGCAGGCGATGCAGCGCGAACACGCCCGCCGCTACCGCGTCACCTACCGCAAGGATACGCTCGTGCCGCGCTCCGAAGGGGGCCTCGCCCGCTGGTGGGACCGGATGCGGGGCGAGGAGTTCCTGACCGTGAAGCTCTACGACACGTTGCGCGACCACACGCCCGTGGCGCTTTTCCCGCGCGAAATCGACTACACCGAGTGGCAGACCTTGCGCCGCTATCCCATTCTCAACTGGAATATGGGCATGACCTACCGCCTGCGCGAACGCGACGAACGGGTCTATCCGCAGGGCGAACTGGCGCGCCGCACGATCGGGCAGGTCGGCGACAAGGGCAACTACGGCGTGGAGTACGTTCTGCGCGACGTGCTCGAAGGACGCGACGGCAAGGCGCGCCGTCAGCGCATCGCCCGCGGTTTCTACGGCCGCGTGGTCGGAGGCGACAACTCCGAACCCGAGGACGGGCTGGACGTGGTGACGACGCTCGACCTGGAGATGCAGGATGTCGCCGACCGCGCGTTGCGCCGCCAGCTCGAAGCGCAGAATGCGCTGTGGGGTACGGCGCTGGTCATGGAGGTCGCCACGGGCGACCTGCTGGCGATGGCCAACCTTTCGCGTACCAAGTCGGGCGCCTACGCCGAGGTGAAGAACCACGCCCTGTCGTCGCGTATGGAGCCGGGGTCGACCTTCAAGCTCGCGGCGCTGCTGGCGCTGGTCGACGATGCGGGGATGTCGCTCGACGAGACTTTCGACACCGGCAACGGCGCCCGCGTGAAGGTGGGGCGCACGACGGTGCAGGATTCGCACGGGCTGCCGCCGCTCAATCTGAAAGACGCCGTCGCGCACTCGTCCAACGTCTTTTTCGCCCGCGCCGTCTACGAGACCTACAAGGACGATCCCGAGCGTTATGTCGACTACCTGCGCCACCTGCACCTCGACCGCACGGTAGGGTTGGAGGAGTTCGGCGCCGTGGCCCCGATCTTCCCCGCACCGGGCATGAAGATCTGGTACCCCGACGTCTCGATCGTCAACATGGGTTACGGCTATGCCATCGAACTGACGCCGCTGCATACGCTCACGCTCTACAACGCCGTGGCCAACGACGGCTGCATGGTCGCCCCGCGGCTCGTGCGCGAAATCCGGCGCGGCGGCGAGGTGGTCGAGCGTCCCGAACGGCGGGTGCTGGTCGACAAGATCTGCTCCTCGTCGGCACTGCGCAAGGTGCGCGAGTGCCTCGAAGAGGTCGGTACGACTGGTACGGCCAAGCAGTTCTTCCGCGATACGACGCTCTTCAAGATCGCCGGCAAGACCGGTACGGCGCAGTTCGCGCAGGACGGGATCAAATACTCCGACGGCTACTACCTCGGTACGATGGTGCTCTACTTTCCGGCCGACGAACCCAAGTATACGGTGCTCACGGCGATGTTCACCCGCCGCGGACGGGGTACGACCTACTACGGGGCCGGTCTGTCGGGACCCGTCGAGCAGCAGATCGTCAACTACATCTACAACCGTCAGCGCGAGTGGTACGGCCGCGTCGAAGAGACCGACGATGCGCATTACGCCCGCACGGTCAAGGGGGGCGACATCGCCCAGATCCGCGAGGCGGCGGGCGAACTGATGCCCCGCGTGGTGAGCGAGCGCCGTTCGGGCTGGGGGCGCACGCGCGTCGATTCGCTCGGCAGGGTGACGGTGACGCCGCTTGCGGACGACCCGCATACGATGCCCGACGTGCGCGGCATGGGATTGAAGGAGGCCGTTTTTCTGCTGGAAAGCCGCGGACTGCGGGTCGCTTTTACCGGCAAGGGGGCCGTGCGCGAACAGACGTTGCCGCCCGGCGCAAAGATACAGCGGGGGCAAACCGTAACATTGAAATTGAGATAAATGAACTATATGAAACGTATCGACAATCTGATCGGTTCGACGCCGGTCGCGGTCGTCTGCAATGCGGCGGGACAGGTCGTTCGCTCGCTGACCTGCGATTCGCGCGAGGTCTCGGCGGGCAGCTGCTTCTTCGCCGTGACGGGAACGGCGGCCGACGGACACCGTTTTATTCCGCAGGCCGTTGCGGCGGGCGCCGTTGCGGTCGTCTGCCAGCAGTTGCCCGAAACGCTGGCCGAAGGGGTGTGCTACGTCGCGGTGGCCGACACCCATGCGGCGATGGCCGACATGGCGGCCGCCTTCTACGATCATCCCAGCCGCGAACTGCATCTGGTGGGCGTCACCGGCACCAACGGCAAGACCACCGTCGCCACGCTGCTCTACGACCTCTTCCGCCGGCTGGGTTACGAGGCGGGACTGATTTCGACGGTCGTCTACCGCGTGGGCGAACGGCGCATCGCGTCGACGCATACCACGCCCGACGTGATCCGGCTCAACGCGCTGATGCGCGAAATGGTCGACGCGGGCTGCGCCTATTGCTTCATGGAGGTGTCGTCGCACGCCATCGTGCAGGAGCGCATCCGCGGCCTGCATTTCGAAGGGGGCATCTTCACCAACATCACCCACGACCATCTCGACTACCACAAGACCTTCGCCGCCTATATCGAGGCCAAGAAGCTCTTTTTCGACCGTCTGCCCGCCGGGGCTTTCGCCCTGACGAACGCCGACGACCGCAACGGCCGCGTCATGGTGCAGAATACCCGTGCACGGGTGGCCGCCTATTCGCTCCGGTCGGCCGCCGACTTCACGGGGCGTGTACTGGAACAGCACCTCGACGGCATGTTGCTGCGTCTGGGCGGCGACGAGGTGTGGGTCGGATTTCTCGGCCGGTTCAACGCCTCGAACCTGCTGGCCGTCTACGGCGCCGCACTGCTGCTGGGCGCCGACCGCAGCGAGGTGCTGACGGCGATGAGCTGCCTCAGGCCCGTGAGCGGGCGGCTCGAATTCGTGCGTGCGGCCGACGGCCGCACGGCCGTGGTCGACTATGCCCATACGCCCGATGCGTTGGAGAACGTATTGCGGACGCTCGGCGAACTGCTCACCGGCGGCGGACAGCTCATCGCCGTCTGCGGCTGCGGCGGCGACCGCGACCGCACCAAGCGTCCCGAAATGGCCGCTATGGCCGTGAAGTACGCCGCGACGGCCATCTTCACCTCCGACAATCCGCGGCACGAAGACCCCGAGTCGATCCTCGACGAGATGGTCGCCGGCCTGCCCCCCGAAGCCCGTTACCTGCGCATCGCCGACCGCGGCGAAGCGATTCGCGCGGCGGCGATGCTGGCCCGTCCGGGCGACATCGTGCTGCTTGCCGGCAAGGGACACGAAACCTACCAGATCGTGGGCGACGAGCGCCGCCATTTCGACGACCGTCAACAGATCGAACATCAGTTTTCCATTCACCGCTAACCTCATTTATTCCGCCGGCGCCGACCGGTACTTTATCGACGTATGCTGTATCATCTTTTCCAATATCTCGACCGTTCTTACGACCTGCCCGGTGCGGGCATGTTCCAGTACATCTCGTTCCGCTCGGCGCTGGCCGTCATCCTGGCGCTGCTCATTACGATCACCTTCGGACAGGGGATCATCCGCTTCATGCAGCGCCGTCAGATCGGCGAGGAGATCCGCAACCTCGGCCTCGAAGGCCAGCTCCAGAAACGGGGCACGCCCACCATGGGCGGCGTGATGATCCTTTTGGCCGTGCTGGTTCCCGTGCTGCTGTTCGGCCGGCTGGACAACATCTACATTCAGTTGATGATCGTTTCGACCGTCTGGCTGGGGCTGCTGGGCTTCCTGGACGACTACATCAAGGTCTTCCGCCACAACAAGGAGGGGCTCAAAGGCAAGTTCAAGATCGTGGGACAGGTGGGCATCGGCATCATCGTCGGCACGGTGATGTGCGCTTCGCCCGAAGTCGTGGTGCGCGACAAGGTGGTCGAACCCGTCCAGCAGCTCTTCGTGGACGACGACGGCGAGGTGATCGAAAGCGTCACGACGAACCGCGTGGTCATGGGCACCGAGAGCGTCAAGACCACGCAGACGACGATCCCCTTCGTCAAGAACAACGAGTTCGACTATGCGTGGTTCACGGGCGGCAACCGCGTGGCTACATGGATTCTCTACGTGCTGGTGGCGATCTTCGTCGTCACGGCCGTGTCGAACGGCGCCAATCTCACCGACGGGCTCGACGGACTGGTTTCGGGCGTCTCGGCACCGATCGTGGTGGTGCTGGCGATCCTGGCCTACCTTTCGGGCCATATCGTCTATGCCGACTACCTCAATATCATGTATATCCCCGGTTCGGGCGAACTGGTGGTCTTCGCGGCTGCCTTCGCCGGCGCACTGATCGGTTTCCTGTGGTACAACTCGTTCCCGGCCCAGACCTTCATGGGCGATACGGGGTCGCTGGCCATCGGAGGCATCATCGCCGTTTTCGCCCTCTGCATCCGCAAGGAATTGTTGCTGCCGATCCTTTGCGGCGTGTTTTTTGTCGAGAGTCTTTCGGTTATGATGCAGGTCTCCTATTTCAAATATACCAAACGCCGCTACGGTGAGGGACGGCGCATCTTCCTGATGTCGCCCATCCACCACCACTATCAGAAGAAGGGAATCTTCGAGACGAAGATCGTCATCCGCTTCTGGATCGTGAGCATGCTGCTGTCGCTCGCGGCGCTTGCGACGCTCAAAATCCGATAATCAAACCAAAAAACGATGAATGACATGAAAAAAATCTGGATTGTATCCCTGCTGCTGCTCGGCTGTTTCGCCGCACGGGCTCAGGCGCCGGCTCCGCTCAAAGGACGTATCGCCGTGAGCGTTCCGCGCGTCGACATGCGGCTCAGTTATGCGGAGTACGACAAGGCCTTCTCCGGCGACCTGCGAACGGCGCAGACCGATCTCGAAGGGCGGTACATGCTGCCCGACGACGATAAGATCTATGCCGTGACGCTCCACCGCCGCGACGATGCGGCCGGTGCGCCGGCGCTCGCCAGCTTCTTCATCCTTCCGGGCGAGCAGCTCGAAGTCCTCGGCCTGTTTCAGGACGGGGATACGTTCGACTGGCGCGTGAAGGGCTCGCCCGTCTTCGAAGCCGACTACGAATACGGCAGGAAGTATCGCCGCGAGGAGCTTCGCGCCGCGACGCTGCGCCGCCAGAACCTCGCGGGCGAGTGGGACGACCTGTCGCCGGAGCGGCAGCGGCAGCTCAACGCCGAGCTGCGTCTGCTCGACCGCGGCATCAAGGAGCGCCGTTGCGCCTACATCCGCGAGAACCCCTCGTCGCCGCTGTCGGCCTACTACTTCACCTGCCAGCCCTTCCCGATCGAAGAGGTGGTGGAGTACTATTCGATGCTCTCCGAGTCGTTGCGCGAAGGGCGCTATGCGCCGATTCTCAACTTCGTCTGCGAGATGTACCAGCGGATTCTCAACGCCTGACACCATTTTGAAATGAAGAAACTCGTTGTATTGGGCGGAGGTATCAGCGGCTACGGTTCGGCGATCCTCGCCCGCAGGAAAGGATTCGACGTCTTTCTGTCCGACAGCGGCCGCATCGCCGACCGCTACCGGATGAAACTCGAAGCATGGGGCGTGCCCTACGAGGAGGGCGGCCACAGCGAGGAGCGCATCCTCGCCGCTTCGGAATGCGTCAAGTCGCCCGGCATCCCCGACTCGGCGCCCATCGTGCGCAAACTGCGCGAACGGGGCGTTCCCGTGATCTCCGAGATCGAATTCGCGGGGCGTTATCTCGACGGTGCGCGCACGATCTGCATCACCGGTTCGAACGGCAAGACGACCACCACGTCGCTCGTCTACCGGATTCTGCGCGACGCGGGCTGCAACGTCGCCCTGGGCGGCAACATCGGCGAGAGCTTCGCCTATTCGGTCGCAACCGGCCGGTACGATTGGTATGTGCTGGAACTCAGCTCGTTCCAGCTGGACGGCATGTTCCGGTTCCGGGCCGACATCGGTGTGCTGACCAACATCACGCCCGACCATCTCGACCGCTACGACCACTCGTTCGCGAAGTATGCCGCGGCGAAGATGCGTATTGCGCAGAACCAGCGTGCAGGCGACTACTTCATCTATTCGGCCGACGACGAAACGATCTGGTCGCTGCTGCCGTCGTATCGGCTGCCGCAGCGGCAGCTGCCCTTCGCCGCACGGGCTGCCGTCGCCGGCAGCGACGGCGACGCCTTCCTGAGCCGCGACGGCCGCTTCACGGCCGCCGTGGGCGACCGTTCGGTCGAGATCGACACGCGCCGGATGCGTATCGGCGGGCTGCACAACGCCTACAACGCCATGGCTGCCGCACTGGCCGCGCTCGCGGCCGGCGTCGCGCCCGACCGTATCCGCCGTTCGATTTACGCTTTCGCGCCGGTCGAGCACCGTCTCGAACCCGTGCGCGAAACGGACGGCGTGTTGTGGATCAACGATTCGAAGGCGACCAACGTCGATTCGGTGTGGTATGCGCTCGAAAGCATGAAACGTCCCGTGGTGTGGATCGCCGGCGGCACCGACAAGGGCAACGACTACGAACCGCTCAAAGCCTTCGCCCGCGAGAAGGTGCATACGCTCGTCTGCATGGGTGTCGACAACCGCAAGCTCGTCGAGTCCTTCACGGGCGTCGTGCCGGAGGTGATCTCCACGGCGTCGCTGGACGAGGCGATGGAGGCTGCCCGCCGTGCGGCGCGTCCGGGCGACGCCGTGCTGCTGTCGCCCGCCTGCGCCTCGTTCGATCTGTTCCGCAACTACGAACAGCGCGGCGAGCTGTTCAAAAAATGGGTCGGCGAACACTGCTGACCCTTCCGATGACGAGTCCGTGCGGTGCGGGAAGACCCGTCGCACGGCGCTAACGACGACTGAACAATGAAAGAGCCCCGATCTTCCGAAACTGCATCCTCCGCGCCGCAGAGCGGCCTGCGGGCGCTGGTCGGCTCGGTGTTTACCGGCGACCGCGTCCTGTGGATCATCATTGCGGCGCTGGCCGTCATTTCGGTGCTGGTGGTCTACTCGTCGACGGCCAAAATGGCCTACGACGCCCATACGGCGCGTTCGACGGCGCATTTCCTGCGTCAGCAGGTGGGGATTCTGATCCTCTGCGTCCCGATCATCGTCATCGTCCACAAGATCAACTGCCGCGTCTACAACCGGCTGGCGCAGCCGGTCTATGTGCTGAGTCTGCTGCTCACGCTGGCCGTCTACTTCATCGGCGCCACGACCAACGGCGCCGCGCGGTGGATTCCCGTCGCGGGATTCCAGTTCCAGCCCTCCGAGGCATTGAAGGTCGCCACGATCCTGCTGCTGGCACGCCGCCTTTCGTCGTGCCAGAGCAAGATCGACCGCATCCGGATCGTCCCGTCGCTCAACCCCTTCCGGTGGGGGCGGCCCGCGCAGCGCAAGATCTGGCGCGAGGGGACGAGACCCATCCTGCTGCCCGTCGTGCTGTCGTGTGCGGTGATCTTTCCGGCGCATACGTCGTCGGCGATGCTGGTCTTTCTGACCTCGCTGGTGATGATGCTCATCGGACGTGTGCGGGTGAGCGAGCTGGTGCGGCTCGTGGGGCTGGCCTGCGCTGCCCTGCTGCTGGCGGGGTTGCTCAATCTGGGCCGCAGCGAGACGGCGGGCGGGCGCGTGAGTACGTGGATCGACCTGTGGACGTCGTCGCAGACCGAGAAACCGATCGACCGGCTCACCGACACCGAACGTTCGATGATCGCCATCCACAACGGCGGACTGCTGGGCGAGGGGGCGGGCCAGAGCGCCATGCGCGTGGAGATGATCCATCCCGAAAGCGACTACGCCTACGCCTTTTTCGTCGAGGAGTACGGGATCATCCTGGCCGGTATCCTGCTGATGCTCTACCTGTGGATCTTCTTCCGCGCCCGCGAAATCTTCGTGCGCTGCGGCACCGCCTTTCCGGGACTGCTGGTCTTGGGGCTTGCACTCATGATTACCTGTCAGGCGCTGCTGCACGTCATGGTGACGGTCAACCTGATGCCCGAGACGGGACAGACGCTGCCGCTGATCTCGCGCGGCGGCTCGTCGGTGCTCTTCACCGTCATCGCATTGGGGATGATCCT
>ENA-ORIC01000635-ORIC01000635.1-human-gut-metagenome-genome-assembly--contig:-NODE-635-length-42685-cov-4.126244_pt1 | contig 42685 bp, 33 predicted proteins | sample MGYA00243023_ERZ508732 | MGnify/ENA primary metagenome ERZ508732 (study PRJEB26277, sample SAMN04329767) | human gut metagenome | biome: human-associated habitat | host: Homo sapiens | place: USA... | reverse complement strand
GCTGGTAATCGCGATGCTTACGGCCGGGCACGGACAGAAATTTTTCGCGCGGTTCACGAAAGGGTTCGGCGCCGCGTACGGCGTGATCAATTACGCTTCCGACGTGCTCAGTTATGCGCGTTTGTACGGGCTGTTGCTTTCGGGCGCGGTGATTGCCAACATCGTTTCCACGTATGCGATGGGCTTCATTACGGGCGGCAACGTTATCGTGGCGGTGCTCGGCGTGATGCTGATGGTGGCGGGGCATGCGTTTAACCTTGCCATGAGCCTTCTGGGCGCTTACATTCACGACGCGCGGCTTCAGTACGTGGAGTTTTTCGGCAAGTTCTACGAAGGCGAGGGCGAATTGTTTACGCCCCTCGGAAGTTCGCAGAAGTATGTGTATCTGCTGCCGGCGGAAGCCGCGGCATAACGCGAAAGAGGATAAAAACGTCGGGTGCGGAAAGGAAGCGCGCGGCGGAAAAAATAAAAAACGATTAAGATCGGAGGAGTTTCTTATGGGTTATATGATAGCATTGTTCGGTATTGCGGCATGCGTGCTGTTCTGCGGCATCGGTTCGTGCATCGGTCTGTACAAGACGGGTACGGCGGCTGCGGGCGTTCTGGGCGAAGAACCGAAGAAGTTCGGTAAGGTGATGGTGCTGGTGCTGCTGCCCGCTACGCAGGGTATTTACGGTTTCATCATCGGTCTGATTGCTTCGGCGCAGCTGAAAGCGGGCATGGACGCAGCTTCCGGCTGGGCGGTGTTTGCCGCGGTGATGCCGATGGCGATTTCCGGTTTGGTTTCCGGCTTTATGCAGGGAAAGTGCGCGGCGAACTGTATTTATGCGGTAGGCAAGCAGGAATCTCTTTCCGGTAAGCTGATCGTTTACCCCGGTATGATCGAATTCTACGCCATCCTCGGCTTGATTATTTCGATTATGCTTGTGGGCGGCTTGACGGTAACGATTGCGCCCGTGCCCGCAGTAACGGCGGTGTTATAATCGGCGCCCGGACGTTAAGGAAAAAGAAAAATGAGTGTGGAAAGTATCGTTGAAAGAATACGCTCCGACGGGAAAACCGAAGCGGAAGCGATTCTTGCCGCGGGAAAGCGGAAAGCGGAAGAAACGGAAAACGGGGCGAAGGCGGAAGCGGAACGACTGCGGCGCGAAACGGAAAGCGACGTGGAAAAGCGAGCCGCCGCGGTTGCCGCGCATTTTGCCGCCACCGCCCGTCTGGACGTGAAAAAAATAATGCTTGCCGCCAGAAAAAAAGCCGTGGAGAACGTATACGCGGAGGCGAAAAAACGCCTGATCGATCTGGGCGAAGAGGAAACGCTTACGCTGTTCAACCGGTTGCTTTGCCTGTACGCCGAAGAGGGCGACGCGGTGATTTTTGCCGACGGATTCCGTTATGCCGAAGGAGTGAAACTTCTGCCCGTGTTTGCGCAAAAGAAGCTGAAAGCGGTTTCGGACGGCGCGGCGTTTGCGGGCGTAAAGATTGACGGCGGATTGTATCTGGCGGGCAAAACGGCGGATAAAGATCTTTCTTTCGACGCGCTTTTAAAGGCGGACAGAGAAGAGAACGAATCGCGGATTGCTGCGGAACTTTTCGGAAGCCCGGCAAAGGAGAAAAGCGAGTGATTTCGAGAACGTACGTGAACGGCGTTATCGCCGCCAAAGAAAAATATTTTCTCGGCGAGAAGTTGCTGCGGCTGACGGAAACGGACGCGGCAAGCGCTTTGCGCGCCCTGAAAGAAAGCGGCTTCGGCGGCGATTCCGAGAGTGCGGAAAACGGGAATTTTTCTACGGACGAGGCGGAAACGCTGATTGCGGCGGAAGAGGCGAAAACCAACGCGTTTATCCGCGAATACGCGGGCAGCGAAGCGGAAAGGGAATATTTTCTTTCTCCGCTGGATTGCCACAACGTAAAGGCGTATTTCAAGGCGAAAATCACGGGCGCGGAAGCGGCGGAAATGCTTGCTCCGGAAGGCGCCGTGCCGTTGAAAAAGATTTCCGAAGCGTTTGAAAAAGAAGATTTTTCGTTGTTGCCCGCATATCTTGGCGAGGCTGTAAAGCAGGCGGAAAACGTTTGCGAAAACGGCGCGGCGGGCAAAGGCGCGGAAGTGGGCGCGGCGTTTGAAAAGGCTCTGTACGGTCATCTTCTGGAAGCGTGTAAGGGCGCGGGAAAAGCGCGGCGGGCGCTGCGCGGGGCGTTGCAGGAAAAAGCGGACCTCACCAACCTGGTAACGGCGCTTCGCTCTTCTTCGGAAAGCGCGGCGGCGAAACAGTACGTGCCGTGCGGATTGCTTTTTGCGGAAGATTTCGGTTTTTGCTTTGCGGAAAGCGGCGAACTTGCCGAAAAGGCGTACAATAAAGCCTGCGCGGGCGCGGGCGGCGCAAAAAAGAAGGCGCTGAAAGCCGCGTACGATTTATATCTGAACGCGAAAGAGACGGGCAGCGTCGCCGCGGCGGAAAAACGGCTGGCGGAAACGGAAATCCGTTTATTCGAGGCGCGGAAGTACGAACTTTCGGGCAGCGAGCCGTTTTTGTATTACGTACTGCGCAAGAAAACGGAATGCGCGAACGTACGCGCGACGATGGTGTGCCTGAACGCAGGCTTGAAAGACAGCGAGATTAAAAAACGTTTGCGCGGAATCTGAAACGCCCGGCAACCGGAATTTTCTATGCAGGCGAAATCTTGCAGAAACCGGGAAACGGGAAATGTTGAAACGGGAGGACGGAAAGCTATGACGGGTAAAGCCGCGATTATAGGCGACGGCGACAGCATCACGGTGTTTAAAGCCGCGGGCGTGGACGCGTTCAGCGCGTCGGATGAAAAATCCGCGCGCGAGATTTTAAGAAAAATCGCTAAAGATTACAAAATCATTTTTCTCACGGAAGAATTTGCCCGTCCGCTTTCGGAATTTCTGAAGCGGTTCGACGAGGACGCTTATCCGGTGGTGCTTTCGGTGCCGTCGAAAAACGGTTCTTCGGGGTATGGCGTGGAAGCGCTGCGGGGTGCCTGTGAGCGGGCGCTCGGCGTAAATCTTCTGTAAACGCGAGCGCCCGCTCAGGAAGAATGAGCGTGCTTGGCTCGGCGTAAATCTTCTGTAAACGCGAGCGGTGCGTAAACAAGCGGCTGCACGGCGTTCTGCGGATTGGCGATAATGATTTTCATAAGGGAATCGGTTGCGCCCCTCCATACACACATCGCCTCCCACCAAAATGGGGTAACATAAGGCAAAGGCGGCAAATATAATTTCAAACAGTCTGCAATCATCCGTTGCGAAACGGGCAATGCCCGCCCCGAAAGGGAAAGCAAGGGGAAGCCTTTTTAATCAGGCTGAAATAAAGCAAAATCCTTCTGATAAATATAAGGAATGAAAAATATGGCTACGATAGGTAAAACAATTAAAGTTTCCGGTCCTTTGATCGTTGCGGAAAACATGGCGGACGCCAAACTTTACGACGTTGTGCGCGTTTCCGAAAAAGGACTTATCGGCGAAATCATCGAACTTCGCGGCGATAAAGCTTCCATTCAGGTGTACGAAGAAACGGCGGGGCTCGGCGTGGGCGAAAACGTGTATTCCACGGGCGAGCCGCTTTCCGCGGAACTGGCGCCGGGGCTCATCACGGGTATTTTCGACGGGATTCAGCGCCCGCTGACCGCTTTGTATTTCAAGTACGGCGACAGAATTTCGCGCGGCGTTTCGGTAAACAAACTTTCCCGCGAGAAAAAGTGGACGTTTGTTCCGTGCGCTTCCGTCGGCGACGAAGTTTCGACGGGCGACGTGATAGGTACCGTGCAGGAAACGGAAATCGTCAGCCATAAAATTATGGTGCCCGCGGGCGTAAAGGGTAAAATTTCTTCGATTACGGCGGGCGATTTCACGATTGAAGAAACGGTTGCCGTAGTGGAAACGGAAAACGGCGCGAAGCCCCTTTGCATGTTGCAGAAATGCCCCGTGCGTAAAGGCAGAGCGTACAAAGAAAAGCTGAATCCCGATCGCCCGATGGTTACGGGGCAGCGCGTTATCGATACTCTGTTTCCCATTGCGAGAGGCGGCGTGGCGGCGGTGCCCGGTCCGTTCGGCAGCGGCAAAACCGTAGTGCAGCACCAGCTGGCGAAGTGGGCGGACGCGGACATCATCGTATACGTCGGCTGCGGAGAACGCGGCAACGAAATGACGGACGTTCTGAACGAATTTCCCGAACTGAAAGACCCGAAAACAGGCGAGCCTCTGATGAAACGAACTGTGCTGATTGCCAACACTTCGGATATGCCCGTGGCGGCGCGCGAAGCTTCCATTTATACGGGCATCACCATTGCCGAATATTTCCGCGATATGGGTTACAACGTGGCGATTATGGCGGATTCCACTTCGCGTTGGGCGGAGGCGCTGCGCGAAATGAGCGGGCGGCTTGAAGAAATGCCCGGCGACGAAGGGTATCCCGCGTATCTTGCCAGCCGTCTGGCGGAATTCTACGAACGCGCGGGCATCGTGAAAGTGCTTGGCAAAGAGGATAAATGCGGTTCGGTAACGGCGATCGGCGCCGTGTCGCCTCCGGGCGGCGATTTGAGCGAACCCGTGGCGCAGGCGACTTTGCGTATCGTAAAGGTGTTCTGGGGACTTTCGGCTTCGCTTGCCTATAAGCGGCATTTCCCCGCGATCGACTGGCTGATTTCGTATTCGCTGTATGCGGACAAGATGAAAGAGTGGTACGATACGGCGGTGGGCAAAGATTTCTTCCGCTATCGTACGGAAGTAATGAAGATTTTGCAGGAAGAAGCGGCGTTGGACGAAATCGTCCGTCTGGTGGGCATGGACGCCCTTTCCGCGAAAGATCGCCTGACGATGGAAACGGCGAAGATGATCCGCGAAGATTTTCTGCACCAGAACGCGTTCCACGAAGTGGATACGTACACCTCGCTGAAAAAGCAGCTGGCAATGCTGAAACTTATCTGCGGGTTCCGGGAAAAAGCGGGCGAAGCGGTGGCGCAGTATGTGGAGCTGAACGATATACTGAATTCTCCGTTCAAGGAAAAAATCGGGCGCGCGAAGTATGTGCCCGAAGAAAACGCAGAGCAGCTGGAAAAAATTTATACGGAAATGCTCGGCGAAATCAAGGCGCTTTGCGAGGGAGAGAGAGAAGATGTTTAAGGAATACAAGACGATTCGCGAGGTGGTCGGTCCGCTGATGGTGGTGGACGGCGTTGCGGGCGTAACGTACAACGAACTTGTGGAAATCGTGAACACGAACGGCGAAACGCGCCTTGGCAAAGTGCTGGAAGTTTCCGGCGACAAAGCCGTAGTGCAGCTGTTCGAAAATTCGCAAGGCTTACAGATTTCGGGCGCGAAAGCCCGCTTTCTGGGGCACGCGCAGCGGCTTGCCGTTTCCCGCGATATGCTGGGGCGGGTGTTCGACGGCATGGGCAATCCACGCGACGGCGGCGAAAGCGTGATTCCCGATAAATGGATGGATATTAACGGCGAACCCATCAATCCCGCGGCGCGGGATTACCCCAACGAATTTATCGAAACGGGCATTTCCGCCATCGACGGATTGAACACGCTGGTGCGCGGGCAGAAGCTGCCGGTGTTTTCGATGAGCGGTTTGCCGCACGCGGAACTTGCCGCGCAGATCGCGCGTCAGGCGAAAGTGAAGAGCGGCGGAAATTTCGCCGTTGTGTTTGCGGCTATCGGCATTACGTTTGAAGAAGCGCAGTACTTCGTGGAAGATTTCAAGCGCACGGGCGCCATCGAACGTACGGTGCTGTTTACGAATCTTGCCAACGACCCCGCCGTAGAACGTATTGCCACGCCGCGTATGGCGCTTACCTGCGCGGAATATCTCGCGTTCGAATGCGGCATGCACGTGCTTGTAATTATGACGGACATCACGAATTACGCGGAAGCGCTCCGCGAAGTTTCGGCGGCGCGGCGGGAAGTTCCCGGTCGGCGCGGTTATCCCGGTTATCTTTATACCGACCTTGCTTCGCTGTACGAGCGCGCGGGACGGATTCGCGGCAAAGAGGGTTCGATTACGCAGATTCCCATTTTAACGATGCCGGAGGACGATAAAACGCACCCGATTCCGGATCTTACCGGGTATATCACGGAAGGACAGATTATTCTTTCGCGCGAGCTTTATAAAAAGGGCGTTACGCCGCCCATCGACGTGCTGCCTTCTCTTTCCCGTCTGAAAGATAAAGGCATCGGCAGAGGCAAGACGAGAGAGGACCACGCGGACACGATGAACCAGCTGTTCGCGGCGTACGCGCGGGGCAAAGAATGTAAGGAACTTTCCGCGATTCTGGGCGAGGCGGCGCTTTCCGATACAGATAAACTGTACGCGAAATTTGCGGAAGAGTTTGAAAAGAAGTACGTTTCGCAGGGGTTCACCACGGCGCGCAGCATCGAAGAAACGCTGGATACGGGCTGGGAACTTCTGAGAATTCTGCCCGTTTCGGAATTGAAGCGTATCCGCGAAGAGTATATCGAAAAATATCTGCACCGCGGCGAAAGCAAGGCGGAATAAGGCGAAAGAAAGGCGGGCTTTGCGGTTAAAAAGCAAAGCGGAGAAACAGGAACAGAAATATGGCAAGGCTGAACGTAAACCCCACGAGAATGGAGTTGAAAAAATTGAAGGCGCGGCTTTCCACGGCGGTGCGCGGGCATAAACTTCTGAAAGACAAGTCGGATGAGATGATCCGGCGTTTTTCGGAAATCGTCCGCGAGGCGAAGCGGCTGCGCGAGGACGTGGAATCGGAAATCGCTTTAACGTTGAAGCGGTTTTCGGTGGCGCGTTCGTTTACGCCTGCTTATGAAGCGGAAACGGCGTTTGCGATGCCCGCTACGGCAATCAGCGCGGAATGCGACGTTGAAAGCATCATGGGCGTCGACGTGCCGAAAATTTCGCTGCCCGGCGCCGAGGATAACGAATCCGAGGGCGTTGCCGCAGGCGCGACGGAGGTGCCGTATGCTTTCCCCGAAATCACGGGCGAGGCGGACGAAGCGGTAAAATCCGCATATACGTTGTTGCCGAAGATGCTGAAGCTTGCCGAAACGGAAAAGGCGGTGCGGATGCTGGCGGACGAGATAGAACGGAACAAACGGCGCGTGAACGCGTTGGAATACGTGATGATTCCGCAGCTGAACGAAACGATTAAATATATCAAAGATAAGCTTGACGAGAACGAGCGCGCAAGCATCGTGCGGTTGATGAAAGTGAAGAGCAAAGCATAAAATTATATTGAATTACGGCTTCCGGAAAGGGAGCCTTTTTTGCATAAAAAATTTGCGGTATTTGATTCGAAAAGTCGTTTAAAGCGCTTGATTTTTTCGATTGTTTGTGATATAATTTGTTTGACGAAACGGAAGAGTTCTGTTTTTCGTTTTGCCGATTGAAAAAATCTTTCGGAATCATTTGTTTTTTCTATGAATACTGAAGAACTGAAAACATTTATCTGTCTTTGTAAAGTAAAAAATTTCACGCTGGCTGCCGAGCAGATGTACATTGCGCAGTCTACCGTAACCAACCGCATTGTGGAGTTGGAAAAAGACGTAGGGAAGAAGCTTTTCAACCGCGCTTCGAAGAAGGTGATTCTTACGGAGGAGGGGCGCATCTTTCTGAAATACGCCGAGCGTATTCTGGAGCTGCAGGATACTTCCATTGCCGAGATGAACGCCGTATCGGCATATCGGCAGAAGATTGCCGTAGGCTCGGTAAACGCCACGTACGAAAGCTTTGTGAAACCCGTGCTGGACAGGTGCCTGCACGAAGCGGACGACGTTGCCGTGAAAGTGGTGATCGGGCATTCGATGAACCTCATTCAGATGTTGCAGGATAACGTGCTGGATATGGCGTTTTCGTCGATTCCGTTGAAGCGCGCGGGGTTCGAGTGCATGGAATACGACACGGACAGACTGGCGCTTGTCATCGGTAAGGGATACAACCGGTATAAAGGCGGCGTGGACGAGGAAGGCTTGAAAAACATGTCGTATTTAATGTGCGACTTTTTAAGCGAAATCGGGGAATTTATCCGTTCGTTGTTCCCGGCAGATCATGTGTTTAAGCTGGAAGTGGATAATTCTTCGAAGCTGCTGCCGTATCTGGAAGAAGGGCTGGGATATTCGTTTATGCCCTATAAGATGGTGAAAGAAAAGATTGAAGAAGGCGTGCTGGAAGAGGTGCCCCTGATAGGCTTTAAATCGCTGAAAGTAATCACGTATCTGATTTACCGCCAGAATTACGACCCGATGACGTTTTTAAAATACGCGCCGAAAAATTAACGCCGTAACGCTGTGCGCAAAAGAACGCGTAAAAACGGTGCCTGAAAACGGCGTGATAAGCGAAAAAACGAGAGAACAGACAGCAAGAATACATAAACAGACGGTTGAGAAAAAAATTTTTCTTAGGAAAATAAAACTTTTTTCAGAAAAACTTGTTAAAAACAGTTGACAAAACAAAAATTTTTTAGTATTATAATTAGGCTGTTCACGAAATACGGAACGCTTGTAACGGTTGAGAAATCAAAGTTTTGAAAGTAACGGAAGCGGACGGCTTAACATCGCGGGGTGGAGCAGCTAGGTAGCTCGTCGGGCTCATAACCCGAAGGTCGCAGGTTCGAATCCCGCCCCCGCAACCATTAAATGGCGGCGTAGCTTAGTTGGTTAGAGCGATCGGTTCATACCCGATAGGTCATAAGTTCGAATCTCATCGCCGCTACCATTTGCAAACGATGCGAACGCGGTTCGCGTGTGCGATATATAAAAATGTGGCCCCATGGTCAAGCGGTTAAGACACCACCCTTTCACGGTGGTAACATGGGTTCAAGTCCCGTTGGGGTCACCATCTGCTAACAAATCCGAACACCTTTGTTCGGGTTTGTTTTTTTAAGAAAAAACGACATTTGTCGCAAAACGCTTGACTTTTTTACGATTTTCAATTACAATGAAAGAAATTTTTAAATTTCTTCTGTAATTATGAAAAAAATTTTTTATACAATCGATCGGGTAATCCCCGTAAACAGCGTAGTTCTCACCCGCGACAAAACGTTGCCGAAAGACGGATATTCTTTTTTCGTTACGGACGAAGGCGACGTAATCGGGAAATTTTATAACGAACGCGCAAAAAATTATCTTGAAGAAGAAATCGCGAAAGAGCGCAAAAGCGGAAAAATCCGTAAAGTGTATCTGAAAGATTATCCCTGTTTCCCGTTCCGCGCGGCAATCGAAGGCTTTTACGGCACGCCGTTTACGCAGGCGCAGCGAAAAGATTTATTGTCGTTTCTAAAAAAAATCAGAATGAACGCGTATATCTACGCGCCGAAAGATGATTTGTATCATCGCGACGCATGGAGAAACGACTATCCCGGACAGACGCTTTCGCTTTTGAAAGAACTCAGAGAAGAAGCGGATAAAAATTTTATCGATTTTTATTTTGCCGTCAGTCCCGGAAAAGACTTTTGTTATGCCGACGATAAGGATTACCTGATTTTACTGCAAAAACTCAAAGCCGTTTCCGCTTGCGGCATAGATAAATTCGCGTTACTGATGGATGATATTCAGCCCGTGCTTTCCGAAGAAGAGGCGAAAATATATCATTCTCCGGCGCATGCGCAGGCTGCGCTGGCAAATCGGCTTGCGAAAGACTTGCCGAAAAGCGCGCCGCTTCTGTTCTGTCCTACCGATTACATGCAGAATTTCGATACGCCGTACAGAGAGGAGCTGCGAAAATATCTGCAGCCGGAAACGGAAGTATTCTGGACGGGATACAATACCGTGGCGGAAGCGATAACGGAAGAGGACGGCGAAATCGTAAAAAAATGTTTCGGGCGGGAACCGATTTTATGGGACAATTATCCCGTGAACGATTTTTCTCCGAAAAAGCGTATTTATTTCGGCGCGCTTTACAATCGCGGCAGGTATTTATATAAAACGCATAAAGGCTACACGGCGAATTTATCCTCGCTGTACGAGTGCAATAAAATCCCCCTCGCCACCATGGCGGATTACGCGTGGGACAGCGAGGGCTACGACGCGGAAGAATCGTTGAAAAAAGCCGTGGCGGGGTATTTTAAGGGGTGCGCCCGAGCGGGGAAAACCTTCGTACGCTTTAACGAAAGCAACATTTTTAAAAAACGTTATCCGGTGAAAGGGCTTCTGGAAAAAGGCAATTTTGCCGCGCTCGATTCGCTGTATGCGGGCATGGAAAACGCTTTGGAGGTTCTGAAACAAAAAGCGCCGCATAGCTTTCTGGAAGAAACGCAAGACTTGTTCTCGGCGATGAAGTACGAGGCGGATTTATATTTTTCGCTTCGGGGGAAAAGAGAAATCGACCGAAAAAAAACGGCGGAAAAACTCAACGCCTGTCGTTTTTCGGCGGCGGATAATTCGTTTTTGAAGTATGCCGCGGAAAAAGCTTGCCTCGATATACAAACGGAAGAAGAAAGAATAATTTATCGGAGTTGGAAAATATGATAGGAAAAGTATACGACAGAATCAACAATATGCGACCGGTAGCAACGAAAACCGATCTGAAAGTAATCGACGGCATCATGAAATTGAAAAAAGACGAAATTATTTACATGTCGATTACGGAACTTGCCATGCGGCTCGGCGTTTCGGAAGCTACGATTCTGCGGTTCTGCCGTAAAATCGATTATCGGGGATTTCAGGATTTCAAATTGTCGCTCAGTCAGGAAACGGGCGGAGGCAACGCCGCGGACGAATCCGATTATATGAAAAACATCGTATACGATATGACGGACGCGATTATGGAAACGTACAAAGCGCTGGACGCAAAACAATGTTCCGACGTGGCGAAACTTATCATATCGTCAAGAAAAATCTGTATTTTCGGGGTGGGCAACAGTTCGATTGCCCCCGCTATGTTCAAAGTGAAACTGGCGCGTACGGGCATCAATGCGGATAATTCCGGCGATACGCATCTGCAGACGATCATCACGTCGAATCTGAACGCGGAAGATCTTCTTATTTTAATCAGCGTTTCCGGCGCTACGAAAGATATCATCAATCTTGCCGAAATCGCAAAGAAAAACGGCACGCCGATTGTGGTGATTACGAATTACAACAAATCGCCTCTGGCAAAATATGCCGATTATCTGTTTCTTACCTGCCGCAAAGAGGGCGTGTATGAGGGCGGCTCGATGGCTACGGTCTGCGCGCAGTCGTACATCGTAGACGTGCTGTGCGCCACGGTTTATAAAGATCTCGGCGCAGAATCGGATGAGCGCAACATGAAAGTGGCGCGGACGATTTCCGATAAAGCTATTTGAACCATCGGGGAAAATCGCTATGACGAATTTAAAACAACTGGACAGGCTGGTTCTGAAAATCGTAAGACTCAAAGACGCGTATTCGGAATACGTCGTTTCTTCTTTGACGGAACAGGACGTATATCTGAACGGTAAAAAGATAGAAAAAGGGCAGGTCTGGGGCGAAGAATTCGGTTGCGGAAAATTTACTTTCGCATATGAGCCGGAAAAGTACGTTCATCCGTACCTGTACGTGGAAAACGGAGGCGTGGAGCACTTGTTGTCGGCAGACGGCAAACCGTTCGGCATGGCAGATTATCTGCCGGACGGCAAAGACGCGATTTTCCGTTGCCACAAATACGTATCTTTAAGCGGGATAAAAAAGCCCTCGGAAATCACGGTGGATTCCTATGCTTCCCACACCTTTTTCGGCACCATGCCGTTTGAAAAGAAACAGACGTTTTCCATTAACGGATACCGCCCCGCGCGCGTTTATAACGGAATATATGTCGCGGAAATCGATGAAACGGTAAAACGCTTCGTAGACGATTTGTCGCTGCTCACTTCATATTTCCGTATGATGCCCGACGGCGACAAAAGGAAAATCGAAGCGTATAAAACCTATGAAAAATTATTCGATCTGCTCACCGTTCTGCCCGAACGTTCGCCCGATCGCAACGAACTTGCAAAAGCAAGCGGAATCATCTGCGAATTTCTCTCGTCCTTGAAAAATACCGGCGCCGACGACGGCGTTTACGTAGGTCTGGTGGGGCACAGCCATCTTGATACGGCGTGGCTCTGGACGGTGGACGAAGCGCGGCGGAAGGCGTTGCGCACGGCGGCAAACGCGGTTACTTTGCTGAAAAAATATCCGCAGTACCGCTTCATTATGTCGTCTGCGCTGTATATGAGCTGGATCGAACAGGATTCCCCCGAATTGTTCGGCGAAATCCGCGCGCTTGTCAAAGAAGGCAGGTTCGAACCGAACGGGGCTACGTGGGTGGAATGCGATTGCAATCTCACCGACGGCGAATCGATGATTCGTCAGTTCGTGCGCGGCAAGCGATATTTAAAAGAAAAATTCGGATACGACGCCGACGTTTTCTGGTTGCCCGATACATTCGGTTATTCTGCGGCGCTGCCGCAGATACTGCGCGGCTGCGGCGTTCCGTATTTCCTTACAACGAAACTTTCGTGGAACGATACGAACCGTTTCCCGTACGATTCGTTTATCTGGCGGGGAATCGACGGCAGCGAAGTAACCGTGCATTTCAATACCATTCAGACGACGGGCGATCCGGAAGCGATTTCTTCGCGGGTACAAAAGCGTTTGAATAAGCACCTGACGGAACACGTTCTGATGGCGTACGGTTACGGCGACGGGGGCGGCGGACCGAGCGCCGATATGGTGGAAAACGCGTTGAGAACGGCGGAAACCTATCCGTACGCGAAAGCGGAACACACGTCCGTTTCGGCGTTTATGAAGAAACTGGAAACGGAAGAATTGCCGCGTTATGCGGGAGAATTGTATCTCGAACTGCACCGCGGCACGCTGACGACGAATCACGATATGAAAAAGCTCAACCGTACGCTTGAAAACGCGCTGAAAGACGCCGAACTGATCTGCGCCGGGACGGGCGACTTTGCGGGAAAAGACGAAACCGACCGTTGTTACGACGTCCTGCTTTTAAATCAATTTCACGATATTCTGCCGGGAACATGCATCAAAGAAGTCTACGATACGGCGAAGGAACAGGAAAGAAGCGCGATCGCCGCGCTTGAAAATCGGTTTTTCCGGGGCGAACGGCTTCTGAATACGCTTTCGTCCGCTCGCCGGGAAGTGATTCTGAACGATTGTTCCGGCGAGCAATCGTTTAAGGATTTCGACGGCAACGAAAAATATGCGGAATTATACGATTTCGAGCCGTTTTCTTTCGGCGAAAAAGTCGTCGCGCCGAAAACGCGCAGCTTCTTTTTCGATGAAGAAACGGGCAGAGCGGAAACCCCGTACTGTACGGCTATCGTAAAAAACGGCGCGATACAATCTCTGTCGGTGAACGGCAGAGAAATCGCTGCGGCGCCGCTGAACGATATCTGCGTATACGAGGACGTGCCGTATTTATGGGATAACTGGGACGTAGACGCCGACTACGAAAGAAAAAAATGCGTTACGACGGCAGGAAAAACCGTGCTCGTTTCCGTCGGAAAGCTGTTTCTCCGTCTGCGTACGGAATTTACGCTGGCGGGAAAAAGCAAGCTGACGCAGGACATCGTGTTTTATGCGCATACGCCCGTAATTTCGTTTGAAAGCAAGCTAGAATGGAACGACGACCATAAATTCGTGAAAGCGCTGTTCCCCACAAACGTCGCGTCCGACGAATTGCGCAGCGAAATTCAATTCGGCTATATCAACCGCCCTGCAACGCGGAATACCAGCGAAGAACAGGCGAAGTACGAAGTATGCAATCATAAGTGGTCGGATCTTTCCGAACCGCGTTTCGGCGTTTCGTTTTTTAACGACTGCAAATACGGAATTTCCGCAGACGGCGGCACCGTGGGAATTTCTCTTCTGAAAAGCGGGAAGCGCCCGGACGTTGCGGGCGAAAGCGGCGTAAAATATTTCAATTATGCGATTTTGCCGCACGAGGGCGGGTTCTGCGCGGAAACCGTGATTCTTCCCGCGTATGCCTTCAATCGCAGACCCGTTCCTTGCACGGCGGAATTTATATCGCCCGTAAAATTTGCCGACAGAAAAAATATTATCGCGGAAACGGTAAAAATTTCCGAAAACCGCAACGGAATCGCGGTGCGTTTATACGAATGCGAAAGAACGAGAACGGATTGCAATTTGTATCTGAACGGCAATTACGAAATTTACGAATGCGACATGACGGAAGAAAACAAACGGCTTATCGCCACGGGCGACGTCGCTTTCTTATCGTTCCGCCAGTTCGAAATCAAAACGTTGTTTCTTAAAAAAATATAGAGAAACGAACACTTAAAATTATAAGACAAAACAAGGTTCGGAAAGAAAAATTTTTTCTTTCCGAACCTTTTTGAAATGGCAAAAGGCAGGAAAGAGGGAAAATATTTTCATATTTTATAATGCAATAAGAAAAAATAATTTTTCAAAAAATAAAAAAAAGTATGAAAAAATATTTGACGTTTGCAACGCGCTGTGATATAATATAAACAGTTAAAAAGGAAAATGCCGTTTAATAAAATTCCGAAAAAGAGAAGAGGCTTATGTTGAATAGAGGATTGATTGTATCCTGTCAGGCTTGCGAAAACGAACCTTTATACGGATACGGAATAATGAATTTAATGGCGAAAGCCGCCGTAGCGGGCGGCGCGTGCGGTATCCGCGCGTTGTATTACGATGTGGAAAGCATTAAAAACACCGTAAACGTGCCCGTCATCGGCTTGGTGAAGCAAAGCTATGCAAACAGCGAAATATATATCACGCCGACGAAAAAAGAAGTCGATCTCGTTCTGGCTACTTCCGCCGATTGCCTCGCGATGGACGCCACGCTGCGCCCCCGCCCGAACGGCGAAACGCTGGAAGAACTGGTTGCCTATGTGCGGCATACGCGCCCGGATATGGAAATCATGGCGGATATCGCTACGGCGGAAGAAGCGGAAAACGCCGAAAAACTGGGGTTCGATTATATTTCCACAACGCTCCGCGGCTATACGAAAGAAACGAAAAACGCCCGTTTGCCGGACATCGGCTTTATGAAAAAAGTGGTAAAAACGATTAAAAAGTCGAAAGTAATCGCCGAGGGCGGCATTTTCGAACGCGGAGAAATCAGAAAAATCAGCAAAATCAATCCGTATGCCGTGGTGATAGGTTCATCGATTACGCGCCCCGCGGCAATCACCGCGCGTTTCGTGAAAAATCTGAGTTTAAGATGAAAAAAATAGTTTATCTGCCGTTAGACGAAAGACCTTGCAATTATGCGTTCGCGGGCTTCTTAAGCGAAGAAAACCCGTCGTTTACGCTTGTCCGTCCGGCAACGGAAATTCTGGGGAAGAAAAAAATTCCCGCCGACAGCGAAAAAATCCGCGCGTTCCTTCTGAACGAATGTAAAGACGCCGATTATCTCCTCGCTTCCGCGGATATGTTGCTGTACGGGGGAATCGTTCCTTCGCGGCTGCATCATTTAAGCGAAGAAACGCTTACGCGGCGGCTGAACGTCTTAGAAGAAATCAGACAAAGCAATCCCGCGCTGAAAATTTACGCGTTTTCGCTGATTATGCGCTGTCCGTCGTATTCCGGTGCGGACGAAGAGCCGGACTATTACGAAACATGCGGCAGAGAAATTTTTCTTTACGGGCAGAACGAACATAAATACGCCGCAGGCGTCGTCGGCGCCGCGGAATACGAAGAAAAGAAAGCGACGCTGGGCGCGGCGTGCGGCAAGTATCTGGGCGATTATCTGGCGAGAAGAAAGGTAAATCTCGCGCTCGTGAAAAAATGTCTTGCGCTGTACGAAGTAAAAATTATCGATAAATTCGTTATTCCGCAGGACGATTCCTCGCCGTACGGCTACACCGCGGCGGATCAGGCGGAAATCAGGAAACTCATCCGCGAAAAAGGTCTGCAGGCGGATATTTATCCGGGCGCGGACGAAACGGGGCTTACGCTTCTTGCCGCCGCCGTATGCGATTTCAAGGGTATTTCGCCGAAAATATGCCCCATCTACCCGGACGAAAGCTGTAAAAAAGTGATTCCCTTATTCGAAGATCGCGCGGTGGAAGAAAGCATAAAAAAACAAATCGTCAATGCGGGCGCAACGTTTTGCGAAAACAGGAAAGACGCGGATATATTGCTTTTCTGCAACCTTCCGGCAGGCGAAATGAAAAACGCCGGCGAACAATACGGCGAAGCGTACGATCGGCGCAATCTTCCCGCGTTCGTCGAAAAAATCGCGGAAGCGAAAGCGGAAGGGAAGGGCTTTGCCGTGGCGGACATCGCCTACGTGAACGGCGGCGACATAGAGTTTTGCAAGCGGCTTTCCGCAAGCGTGGGCTTATTGAATCTGTGGGGTTATGCCGGCTGGAATACCTCGTCGAATTCGCTGGGAACAACAATTTGTCAAAGCATTTTCCGCAAATTTTTCGGCGATACGAAAACGCACGAAAAATTCACCGCGGAACGCATTTACGAGGACGTCGGATACTGTTCGTACGCGCGGAAATACCTTTGCGAAAACTATCTTCCGGAAATCGGCTGCGATTATTTTCACGCGGACGGATATACGGGCAAAGTAAGCGAAAAAACGAAAAGCGTTCTCGAAGATTTTATCGGAAAAAATTACCCCGAAATTTCGGCAAAATATAAAATCGATCGATGCTATATGCCCTGGAACAGAATGTTCGAAGTGGGGCTGACGGTGGAAAGACGGACGGAGGAATAAAGATGAAGAAAAAATATCCGAAACTGATTTGTGCGTTTGCCGCGGCGGTTTTGTGCTTTACGGGAGGTATGCTGGCAGCGGAACCGCGCTCCGCTTCGGCAGCGGAAACAAGCGGCAACTGGGGCAAAAACAACATTACGCTTAAAGACGTTACTTCCTCGATAGAAATCAAAAACATCGTAAGCAACCCCGTTACCTATAAAGATAACGCCGAAAACGGCACGCTGGTGTCCGCCTCCGAAACGGTGAATGTCTCCGTTATGACGGGCTCGCAGACGGTGATTTTCACCGCCGCCTATCCTTATACCACAACGAAGCGGACGGGAGATTATACCGAATATTCCGTGGAAAAAAACAGCGACGGTAAATATTGCGTAACGGCGATAAACGCCGAGGGCGACGGAACAACCTACATCCCCGTGGGCGGGTTTGTTTTGTCCGTGCCGAAGTCGGAATCATACGCGCTGCGCGTGAACGACGTGGTGGAACTCGGCGGCACGGCGATTGCGATTGCCGATAAAGCGGTGGAATCCGAATCGGGAAGCCGCGTGGCAATCGATCTCATCAACGGCAACAGAAGCGCGCCGATGGTGGTGTATTACGATTATGATTTCGGCGATAAAACGGGAACGAACGTATACGGAACGGAAATGGCTGCCGTATACGACGAAACCAGCGGAAAATTCGTGGTACAAAATTTCCGTGCGTTCGGCGAGGGCGACGCTTCCGGAATTTTCATCCCCGATAACGGCTTCGTATTAAGCGCCTACGGCGAGGGCTACCGCGGAATCATGATGGAAAATCAGCGTTTTTCCGCAGGGGATAAACTCACGATGGTCGGCTTCGATTATATCCGTTTCGGCGGCGAAGCGATTTCTTACGTTTATAATTACGATTATTACGACTCGCAAAGCAGCACCGACGAATTCAATTCCAACCCCGGAAGAATGGAAACGGCTACTTCTCCCTTTGCGGCTTACCGCGGCACGGATCAGACGATTATCTATCACGACGGCTGGAGCTATAACGGCTCCGCGGGCACGGGCACCAACGTGTACGGCTACGAAGTCGCGGTAGACGCCACGGGCACCGTGGTGGAACGCGGCGTGAACGTAGGTTCTGTTCCCGCGGGCGGCTACGTCATCAGCGGGCACGGCAAAGGCAGAGATTTTATCCGCTCGAATATTCCGCTCGGCGCAACGGTGTCGCTCGATGCGTCGAAAAAAACATATTATGTTACAACGTCGCTGAACAGCTATTACGTAAGCACGAAAGCCGCGGTGGAGGACGCTTTGTCGGCGGCGCGGAAAAAAATCGCGCAACTGTACGACATCGATACCGAAGCGGCAAACCGGAAAATAGAGGAAGCGCGGACGGAGCTTGATAAGCTTCTCGCGTTCAAAGAGGATATCGAAGCAAAGACGGAGCAGAATACCTGGAGCGCGCAGGAAAAAACGAACGCCCTGATGGCGTACAACACCGCAAAATTAAAAGCGGAAAGCGTTGCGCAGGAACTTACGGCGTTATCCGCCGAAAGCAAACCCGTTACGGCGCGCGCCGTGTGGCACCGTCCCACCGAAAAAACGCTGGAAGCGCTGACGGAAACGCTGGATACTTATCGCGATACGGGCATCAATCTCATTCTTCTGGAAACGTTTTTCAACGGCTATTCCATGTTCCGTTCCGATTACGTGGAATATCATAAAGATTTTGTTTCCGCTTCGTACGGTACGTATAAAGATTATGTATCCGCATTCACCGCTCTGGCGGCAGAACGCGGCATCGAAGTGCATGCCTGGGTGGAAGATTTCTACGTGGGGCTCAGCACCGACGTCAGATTGCTTCGCGAACACGAGGACTGGATTGTATACAACGACGACGGAACGATTTATCAGCGCAAAGAAGGCGGGGCATACATATTCATCGATCCTTCCAACAAAGCTACGGGAGATTTCCTGATTGCCTATTATAAAGAACTCGTCGAAAAGAATCCGCTGATAAAAGGGCTGAATCTCGATTATATCCGTTACCCGGTATCCACGCAGAAAGAGGACACGGGATATACGAAAAACGCGATGCTGGAATTTGCGGCGTCCGTGGGCGTGGCGGATAAACTCAACGCTTCTTCTTCCGTAAAAGACATGATTACGGCGTTCAGAAAATGGGTATTGAATTCCAACTACAATGCCGCCGCCGAAGAAAATTATAAAAAATGGTGCGATTATCGCGTAAACGCGGTAAATGCTTTTGTGAAAAGAGTGAACAAAGAAGTGAAAGGCGAAAGTTCGTTGCTTCTTTCCACGGCGGTGTTCTCTTCTCCGGCTTCTACGCTGGAACAGAAAAAGCAGGACTGGCGCACATGGATTGCAAACGGCTGGATAGATATCGCCACGCCGATGGCGTATTACGATTCTTCCGTAGACGTATTGCAGGGCGTGGCGGATATGATTCTGATTTCCGGCGGCTCGTGCTATTATTATACGGGGCTTGCAAGTTCTTTCCGCGGACTTCCCGCTTACGAAAACGTCAATCAGATCGAAGCTTCGTATCTCGGCGGCGCGGACGGCTACGCAATTTTCTGTTCCACGCAGATTATCGGGCACGCCGACGTGCAGAAGGTTTTGAAAGCGGGGTATAATTCCGCGCCCGCGGTGTTGCCCCACGCGCAGACGGATAAAATACTGAAAGCGTATTTCGATACGATGCTCGATCGCGCCGATCGGTTGTATATTCCCGCGGGCGGCATGAATGAGGAACAGAAATCCGCGCTGGAAGCGAAATTCAGAAACATTCTTTCCATGCCGTATAGCACGGCGGAAGAGCTCGGCGCCATCGGCACGGCGGTGAAAGATATTGCGAAAACGTCGTCTTTGCGGAAACTCGCAAGCGGGTACGCGCAGGCTCGTCTGAGCGAATCACTTTCCGAACTTTCCTCGCTGCTGGAAAGAAAACAGGCGATGCTCGAAGCGAAGAATCCTTCGCCTGATCCGGTTCCCGATCCCGTCGGTCCCGGCAAGGACGAAGATAACGCCGACGGAAAAAAGAAGGGATGCAAATCTTCTTTCGGCGCGGGCGCGGCGCTCATAACGCTGGTTGCGGCAGGCGTAACGGTGTGCGCGCGCGGAAAAAAGCGCGGCGAATAAGTCCGAATGATATAAGAAAAAAAATATGCGGCGAAAAACGTCGCGAGAAATAATGGAGGAATATTTATGAGACACAAAAAACTGCTGTTTACGGCACTGGCATTCGCACTTACGTTGTGCACGGCAACGGGCGTTGCGGCTTGCGGAAACGACAAGCCGGATAACAACGATCCGAAACCCGGAGAACAGACGTTTACAAAACCGAAAATCACGATTGCAAGCGGTATGGAAACGTTGGAAATCACGCAGGGCACGCCCGAAGACGAAATCAATCTTCTGGTGGGCATCACGGTTGCCGACGATTACGATTCCGATCTGAAAGCCACGATTTCCGATGACGGCGGATTCGACGCGAATACCGTCGGCACGTACACCGTAAAATATAAGGCAACGAATTCCAAAGGCGAAACAACGGAAATCACCCGCACGGTGAAAGTGGTAAAAGCGCCTTCCGCGCTTGTTCTTAAAGCGGAAAAAGCCATCGATTCCAACTGGACAGACGGCGCGATTATGAAATTCTCGCACGATTTGTTCTATACGCTTACCGCGGACGCAACGTACGAAGATTATAAAAACGGCGTATTTTACAACGCTTCCGAAAGCAGCGTCGTACTCAGCATTGCGGGCGGCGGCGGAGAAGCCGCGATTCTTACGAAAAACGGCATGGTCATCGAAGGCAGAGACGGTGCCAACGGCGCTCTGATGAATATCGATCACCCTCAGCGCGTAGACTCCACGGCAAGGAGTTTCGTATACGACGACGTGGAATATTCCGTAGCGAACGATACGTACAAATTCATGACGATTCCCGCGGGCGGCTTTGCCGTAGTGGTTACGACGGGTATGATGGGGCAGGGCTTCGATTACGACGGACGGTCGTTCATCAATAAAAACGTGATTTATCAGTACGGCACGTCCGTTCAGCTGTACTGGGAAGACGAACCGGAAACCATTTTAACGCCGTACGTCGATAAGGCGCCCATCGTGAGAAATTGCCCCGCGCTTACGGTAGCGCTCGGCACCACGGAAGCCGATATGCGCGCGCTTGCGGTAAGCGGCATTTCCGTTTCCGACGATAACGGTACGTTCGACGTTTCCGACGACATCACGAATCTGCAGATCAATATCGAAAATATCGGCGGATACAACGGCGATCAGTCCGGCGAATACATCGTGGATATGAACGTTTCCGACGCCAACGGAAACATCACGCGCTTCTCCCGTAAAGTCATCGTGGCGGATAACGTTACGAATGTATCGATCGGCTCCGCGAAAACAGGCATCGAAAATATCGTTATCAAACAGAACGTTTCCGTTGCCGATTACACCAAGGTGGATTTCGCGATTTATACGAAAGAATTTACGGGTACGCTGGCGGACAGCGCTTACGGTCAGGCGTTCGTCGTCGATGACGCTTCTTCGAAAATCGTAAGAATTTACGACGGCGCCAACGCGAAATATTACGATGCGGAAAATACGTCCGGCGTGGCGGGTTCTTCGCTGGAAACGCCGCTTACGCAGCAAAATTTCATCGCTCTCGCGTTTGCTTCTCTCGGCGACGGCGAAACGCTGGTAATCGCACCCCGTTACGGCATGCACAACAACGCTACGTATACGTTGCTTCTGGGCAACAGAAAAATCAACGAAACGTTTTCCGTCGACGGCTATACGTTCGGCTTGAAAACCGTAACCGCGGGCACGGCGAAAGCGCAGTTCAAAGTGCTTAAAAACACAACGTGGAGCAACGCGCCGGGCGTCGTGATGGTATACACGAAAGCGTATCAGGGCGAAATCAAAGCCAACGGTTACGGAATCGCCGTAGTGCTCGACGCCGAGGGAAAACTGATTAAAACGTACGATGCCGTCAGCGGCGCGTACATGGACGAGGCTCATTCGGCGCTGACCAATCCGATGGACAATACGATTACGGACGGACATCGTATCAAGTTCGCGCTGATGGAAGGCGGATTGACCGCTGCGAACTACGTAACGTATGCGTTTACGCACCTTGCCGAGGGCGAAACGCTGGTAGCGTTCCCCCACGACGGCAACAACGCGGCGGATTCCGCAAGAACGTTTGCCAACGGCAATCTCCGCGCCGGTTTCGGCACGAAAGTCGTTTCTTTCGGCATGGTGGCAATCAACGAAAACAACGTAACCGTCGGCAACGATTCCGCAACGCTTGCGGTGAACGTGAACGCCGCCTGGACGAATGCCGCAGGGTATGTAAACGTTTATTCCAAAAACTACACGGGCACGGTGAAAGGCAACGGTTACGGGTATGCGTTTGTCGTCAATGCCGCAACGGGCAAAATCACGAAGATTTACGATGCGGCGAACGGCTATTATATGGACGAAACGCACAGCGCGCTGAGCGGAGATGCCAACGTGCGGCAGAAATTCGCCGATTACAATACGGAAAAGAATTTTACGGGCGAAGATGCCGTAAGCAGCGCTAATTATGCGGCGCATGCCTTTGCGAATCTTGCCGAAGGCGAAATCCTCGTGGCGTTTCCGAACGTCAATAAAGGCGAAGCGGATACGGCAAGAACGTTCGCCAACAAGCACAGAACCATCGGTGCGAAAATCGCGTTTTTCGGAATCGATCTCGCAAGCCTTTGAACGTAACGAAAATTGAATCGCAACGCACAGAAACGGTTTCCCGTCGTCGGACGGGAAACCGCCGTAGTGCAAAAAAGCAGACAAAGAGACCATAAAATTATGAAAAAAGCATTTTCTTGTTTTATTCCGGTTGCTCTGGCGGCGTTTGTTTGCGGCGCGTTTCTTCCGCGAGCAGTGAAAGTTTCGGCGGATAATCCCGCGAAAGCCGTTACGGAAACCGTTACCGACGGACTGACGTACCGGAAGTTCGAATACGAAGATAACGGCAAACAGACGTTGTTTTACGGAGAATACAATCCCTCCGCCGAAAACGCCGGGTACGAATTCGTGATTCACAACGTGAAAGACGACGCCGGAAAAATCGTAAGAACCACCGTGAGCGACATCGCGGCGGATTATACGAAAAAGACGGGAAAGAAAGTGAAGCTTGCCGTGAACGGAGATTATTTCGATCTCTCTTCGGGGCAGAATATGGAAAGCCTTGTGATGGACGGCGTCGTGTATACGATCGGCAGTTTCGAAACGAAACACTGCCTCGGTTTCGATAACAACGGCAAAGCGGTCGTCGGAAGAATGACGCAGTATTCTCCGTACGTCGAAGTGCAGACGGCAACGTCGGTTGCGTATTATCCCGTTTTTGCAATCAACAGGCCGCCGGAAGAAGGCAAACTTTCCGTATATACTACTGCAAACAACGTAAGCCTTGCCGCTTGCGGAAAATATAAATTCAAAACGTCCGATCCAAACGTGCTGCAGTTTCCTACCGCCGCCGTTTCCTCCCGCATGGTGGAGGGCAGCGTAACCGACGATAAACCGCTTACGCTGAATACCGGCGAATTTGCCGTGGTAATCAAAGGCGAAAACGAAATTTCGGAATTTTTCTATAAAAACGTTACCTACGGCACCAACATAAGGCTGGTAAACAAACCGGACGGCGCTTACAAAGATATGCCGTGGGTGATCGGCGGCTACAGCGTGCTTGTGGATAACGGCGTTGTGAATACCGACGTCCATTCGGATAACGCTGGCAGCGTATGGGGCACGCCCCGTACGTTTATCGGCGTAAAAGAGGACGGAACGATGTTTCTTTCCGTGCTTGACGGCAGACAGGCGCCGTACAGCACGGGCTGTTCGGTAAAACGCGAAGCGGAACTCGCCGCATATTTCGGCGCGAAATACGCGCTGGAACTGGACGGCGGCGGCTCGTCGGCGTTCCTCGCGGATTTATCCGACGGCGAGGGGCTGAAGCTCAGAAACAAACCTTCCGACGGCGCGGAACGGAAAGTAAGCAACGCCGTTCTGCTGGCGGAAAAACAAATCGATCAGGGCGGCAACGCGGGCGGAGATAACGCGCCTTCCCCGGATAAAACGCCCGACGATGCGGCAACAACGCAATCCGGCTGCAAGGGCGCGGCATCGGAACTTACGGGTATCGTTGCGGCGATATGTCTGGTTGCGGCGGAAATAATCAGGAAAAGAAACGGAGGAAAAATATGAATAAAATCCGATTAAAAAACATGTTGGCAATAGTGCTTGCCGCGGCGACGTTTTCGTCGCTGGCAGCCTGTTCGAAAAACGACGAAGATTACGGAATCAATATGGATATCGATCTGAACAATAAAATCGATCTCAACATACTGATGCCGAATTCCGGGTATACCGTCGAAGAGATGAATGCCGACGGCAACGCGGCGGTGGTGGAAGAAGTTACGGGGTATCACGTAAACTATTCGCAGCTTCCATCCACAAACGCTTCTTCCTCGCTGAACACGCAGATGGTGGCGCGCGAACAATACAACGCGATAAAACTTACAAGCGCGCAGTTTTCCGATCTGGTGGCGCAGGACGTTCTGTTGCCTCTCGACGACGTGCTGGATAAATTCGGCGCGGACCTCAAAAGCGCGATTTCCGAAGAATCGTGGGACGTCGTACGGGTAAACGGAAAAATCTACGGAATTCCCGAACGCGCTTCCAGCGACAATATCGAATATCCCATGGTGTTCCGTCAGGATATTCTCAACGAACTGAATCTGTCCGTTCCGGCAACGAAAGACGAGCTGTATAACGTTCTGAAAACCATCAAAACGCAAACGAACATGATTCCTTTAACGTTCGATATGTATACGCCGCTCGTGTATTCGGTTTCCGCCGCGTTCGGCATTTACAGTAACTGGCAGGAATACGAAGTGGACGGCAAAAAAGAAATCCGCTACTATATGGACGCGCCGCAATACGGCGAATATGTGGATTTCATGACGAAACTGTATTCGGAAGGGCTGATCGATTCTTCCGTTTCCACCAACGCTTCCGCCGACTGCGTTCTGAAATTTTCTTCGGGCAAAGCCGCGGCGATTTCCACGTCGCTCTGGAGCGTTTCGGCAATCGTTTCCGGGCTGGAATCGAATAAAATCATCAGTTCCACGCAGGCTGCCGCCACGCAGGAAAACACGCTGGCGTATTTAAGAGCGCTGGAAAACAAAAACGGCGAAGAAAAAGTATACAGAAAGAGCGGTTATACGTACATCACGGCGATTCCGTTCTATATGGCGGAAAACGCGGGCTATGCGATCGACTGGATGAATTCCAAAGTCATCGATACCGCGGAAAAGCATAATTTCCGAGATATCGTCATCGGGAAGGAAAATTATCACTGGACGTACAACCCGTCCACGGGCTACGCGCCGCTTTCCGACCATTTCTCCGAAAAAGACACGGCAAGCTATTACCTCACCGGCACGAACGAAAGCGTTTACACGCAGTACTGGCTCGCCCGAGTGAAGAAACAGAAAGAACTTTATCGCGCCTGGAGCGAGATGATGCAGGACGCCGACGAAGTGGGCGTATACAACGTGGTGGATTTCGCTCCGCCGATCGCCGATTATACTTCTACGCGCGGCAACATCGAGTTATACGCGCAGGATCAGTTCTATGTAATGATGGTAACGGATAAAGGCACGGGAAATCTTGCCACGTACCTGAAAAAATTCAAAGACGACGGCGGAAGCAAAGCAACCAAAGCGATTAACGAATGGTATTATAACAAATAAACCGGAAGATGTGGTAGACGGGTATGAACAGTGTAACGAAAAAACAATTAAAGAAGTATAGGGGACTGTATTTGTTCCTTATACCCGCCGTTGTTTTTGCTTTGATATTTTCTTATCTGCCGATGGCAGGGCTTTTAATCGGATTCAAGGATAACATCAATTTCATCCGTTATTCCAATCCGCTGGATGCGTTTTCGCATGCCAACTGGACGATGGCGCACTTTGCGAAAATTTTCAGCGATCCCGAAATTTACAGGTACATCGTAAATACGCTCGTCATCAGTATGATGAAAATCGTGTTTCTTTTCCCGTTGCCCGTATTTCTCGCCGTCATGATAGCCGAAGTGAAAAACAAGGCGTTTTCCACGTTCGTACAGAGTATGGTATTTTTGCCGCATTTCCTTTCCTGGGTAGTGATAACGGGTATTTTCAAAAATCTGCTCGCCGTAGACGGACCGGTCAACGCGCTTCTGGGCATTTCTTACAACTGGTTTGCCGAACCGGGCTTTTTCCGCTGGCTGGTGGTGATTTTATCCGGCTGGAAAGAAATCGGTTACAGCTCCATCGTGTATATTTCCGCGATTATGGCAATCGACGCCAACTTGTACGAGGCGGCGGATCTTGACGGCGCGGGAAAATTGAAACAGGCGTTCAGCATCACGATTCCCATGATTATGCCCACGATTATCGTAATGCTGATTATCCGCGTCGGGTATCTGATGGACGCGGGATTCGAACAGGTATACACTATGATTTCCTCCACCACAAGAAAAACGGGCGAAATCATCGGTACGTACGTATACCGCATCAGTCTCGGCGAAAACGCGGGCAACTACGGCTTGTCTACCGCCGTCGGGTTCTTCAACGGAATTATCTCTTTGATTCTTATCGTCGTTACGAATAAGATTTCAAAAAAAGTAACGTCGGAGGGGATTTGGTGATATGGAAAATACAGCAGTAAAAAAAGACCGTCGGCGGAAGGTTTCCTCGCTCACCGTAGCGAATTACGCGCTTTTAACGCTGATTGCCGTAATTTGCATCGTTCCGTTTTTCAACGTCATATCCAAATCGTTTTCCACATACGGAAAAGCGATTCTCATTCTGCCGAAAGGCTGGACGTTCTATAATTACAAACAGGTGTTTTCCACGTTTGCGTTTTTCCGCGCGTTTTTCGTATCGGTGGGCGTAACGATCACGGGCACGATTCTGTCGGTAGCCGTTATGTTCATGGCGGCGTATCCGCTCAGCAAAAAAGATTTGCCGTTCCGCGGCGCTATTATGGTGTTTTTCACCATCGTTATGCTGTTTTCGGGCGGCATCATTCCGAATTTCTTCGTCGTGAAAACGCTGGGGCTCCTGAATACGCCGTTCGCGCTCGTGCTGCCTTCCGTGGTGCAGGTGTATAACATGATTCTTCTGAAAAGCGGTCTGGAAGGCATTCCCGCGGAAATCGAAGAATCCGCCCGTATCGACGGCGCGGGCAACGGCAGAATTCTCGCTTCCATTCTGTTGCCGATTTCCGTTCCGTCCATTGCCAGCGTAGGGCTGTTTCGTACTGGAACAACTATTTTCAGGCGCTGATTTATCTGATCAACGCGGAAAAGTATTATCCGCTCGCCCTGTATATTCTCAATCGCATCAACACCGCGCCGGATATTCTCGGCGATCAGAAATTGTATCAGCAGAAAGAATTTATCGATTCCGCGATGATTATTTTAAGTATTTTGCCGATTGTGTGCGTTTATCCGTTCGTACTGAAATTTTTCGTGCGCGGACTCACCGTCGGCAGCGTGAAAGGTTAAAATATGAAATTATGTGTTGATCTTGGCGCCACCAACGTAAAAAGTTCGTTGATATCGGGCGGAAAAATTCTTGAAAGCGCGTTGACGCCTACGGTAACCGATAACGGTCGGGCAGGCGTTATCTCGTCTTTGCGTGCGGCAATCGATAAGCTCATGAACGGCGACGTTTCCGCCGTATGTATTTCTTCCGCCGGCACGATCGACAGCGCCGCGGGAAAAGTGATTTACGCCACCGATAATCTGCCCGGCTACACGGGGTTCGAAATCGTCCGCTGGGTGAAGGAACTCTACAATCTGCCGTGCGTGGCTTTAAACGACGGGCTTGCGGCGCTCCTCGGCGAAGTTTTTCTCGACGATTCGCTGCAGAATCTGAACGCCGTAATGCTTACATTAGGCTCCGGCGTGGGCGGCGCGTATGCCGTGCGGGGAAAAATCAAAGCGGCAGACGCGGTTGCGCCGAACAGTATCTTTCCGGGCGCGCGATCAACCGCATGGCGGCGCGGGCGGGGATAGGCAAAGATAAAATTTTCGAAGAATACGCGGCGGGCACCCCCGCGGCAAACAAAATCGCGGAAAAATTACAAAAATATCTTTGTACGCTGCTGAAAGAAATCGAAAAAAGCAGTCCGTTCGACGTCTGTATTCTCGGCGGCGGCGTAACGGACGGAATGAAAGAAACGTTTGACGCGTTTGTCGCGGACGTTCCCTTCGATATACGCCGCGCCAAAGGCGGCAACGCGGCGGGAATGCTGGGCGCATATTATTTCGGGAAGGATCTGAGATGAACACGATGTATTTCGACGTAGTGATTTTCGGCGGCAGCCTCGGCGGAACGATAGCCGCATATTCCGCGGCAAAATCGGGAAAAAGCGTAGGGCTTTTCGAAAAAACGGACTGGATCGGCGGTCAGCTTACGTCTCAGGCGGTTCCGCCGGACGAACACAGATGGATAGAGGAAACGGGCTGTTCGGCAACCTACCGTTCGTATCGCAACGCCGTAAGAAATTATTACCGCAACCACCCCATGATTGCGGAAGAATTGAAAAACAAGGAATTTTTCTGCCCCGGCGGCTCCACCGTATCGCGCCTTTCTCATCCGCCCCGTCTTGCCCTGAAACTGCTTACCGATATGCTGCAGCCGTATCTCGACGCGGGCACTCTGAAGATTTTTTACCGTTGCGATTTACGTGAGGCGAAAACGGACGGCGACGTCGTCCGCTCGCTGACGATTAAAACGGAAAACGAAACGTTCTGCGTTACGGGAAAATACTTCCTCGACGCCGACGACGAGGGCGAACTGATTTATAAAAGCGGCTGCGAATACGTAACCGGCGCGGAAAGCCGCGGAATGACGGGGGAACCGTCGGCATGCGAACGGTACATGCCCGAAGATCGTCAGCCCGTTACCTGGTCGATGGCGTTCGAAAACCGGCGCGCGGGCGATTACGTCATCGATAAACCGGAAGAATACGATTACTTCGTCAAAAAAATAATGCCGTACGATCGTTATCCCGTTTTCAGCATGTACGGTCCCGATTCTTCTACGGGGAAAGCGAAGCGTTTCGGCATGTTCAACGGCGAAACGGATGCGGGCGGCAACAAATTGTTCGGTCTGTTCACCTATCGTCGCATCGTTAATTCCGCGTATTTCAAAGACGGCTTCGCTCCTTACGACGTTACGATGTTAAACTGGCCGCAGAACGATTATTTTTTCGGGAACACGTTCGACGATATCCGGCGGGACGAGCACCGCTACCTTGCGAAACAACTCACGAAAAGTTTCTTTTACTGGTTGCAGACGGAAGCTCCGAACGGCGATAAAAAAGGCTATCCGTTTTTTGCGCCTTCACCCGAATCCGCGGGGACGGACGACGGCATGACAAAAACGTATTACGTGCGCGAAAGCCGAAGAATCCGTGCGAAGTTTACGGTGCGGGAACAGGATTTAACGGACGGCAATCCCGATTTCTACGATAGCGTCGGCGTGGGCAGTTATCCCATCGATCTGCATATCACAACAAAAACGCATTCGTTTTTCTATAAACCGAGCAAACGCTTTACGATTCCGCTCGGCGCGATGATTCCCGTCAGAATCTAAAATCTGATTCCGGCATGCAAAAATATCGGCACAACGCATCTTACGGGCGGCTGCTATCGGCTGCATCCCGTCGAGTGGTCGGTGGGGGAAGCGGCGGGCTTTCTGGCAAGTTATGCCATCGATCGCAACTGCGAAATCGGAGAAGTCCGCGAAGACGGGAACAAATTGAACGATTTTCTGGATCTGTTGCGCGAAAACGGCGTTCAGACGCACTGGTAAGAAACCGCCGAGAAAACAAACCGACGAATGTGCATAAAACCATACGAAAAACAACAAGAAAACGGCGCGGATGTTTCTGCCGCGCCTTCGTCGTTTCCGCTTTCACGGCGTTAAGGCAACAACACGGTAAACCGCCGTGTTGTTTTTTGCTTTCCGCTCCGACGAAATTCACGGAATCGCTTTAAAAAAATAAAACCCCGGAAAGCGCCGTCGATTCGCTTGACAAACAAAAAGAAAGCGGGTATAATACATATAGAATTTTTAAATCGGTACAGAGATGCCGCTAAGATTTGAAACCGAAACGTTCTGCGTTCCGCGCTTGTACCGGGCGGAATATGTTTTAAGTGCAATCTTGTCGGCGGCGGCAAGGTTTTTTTATGGCAAAAACAAAAAATTACGGAATACAGGAAAGAATAGAGGCTGTCATCGCTCGTTATCGCAGCGAAGCTTCTTTTGTTCCCGTTGTTTCGGATAATATCGTTCTTTTTCCCGGACTTTGCGACGTGCACGTTCATCTCAGAGAGCCGGGCTTTTTTTATAAAGAAACCGTCGCAACGGGCACCGCGGCGGCGGCGCACGGCGGTTATACGGCGGTGTGCTCCATGCCGAATCTCAATCCCGTGCCGGACAGCGTTCCGCATCTTGAAGAAGAGCTTCGCCCGATACGGCATACCGCCGCAATCTGCGTTTACCCGTACGGCGCGGTTACCGTGGGCGAAAAAGGCGAAAAATTATCGGATATAGAAGCTCTCGCTCCGTTTGTATGCGGCTTTTCGGATGACGGAAAGGGCGTTCAGTCCGAAGAAACGATGCGCGAAGCGATGATCAGAATCAAAGCGACGGGCAAAGTGCTTGCCGCGCACTGCGAGGACGAATCGCTGCTGCACGGCGGCTGCATCCGTGCGGGAAAATACGCGCGGGAACACGGGCATAAGGGCATCGATCCCGCCAGCGAATATATGCAGGTGCGGCGCGATTTGCGCCTTGCCGAAGAAACGGGCGTGAAATACCACGTCTGCCACGTTTCCGCCAAGGAAAGCGTGGAAGCCGTCCGCGAGGCGAAGCGCCGCGGAGCGGACGTAACCTGCGAAACCGCGCCGCATTATCTTCTGCTTACCGAAAACGATTTGCAGGAGGACGGGCGGTTCAAAATGAATCCTCCGCTCGGCAGCGAAGAAGATCGCGCCGCGTTGATCGAAGGCATAAAAGACGGCACCGTCGATATCATCGCCACCGATCACGCGCCGCATTCCGCCGAAGAAAAATCGCGCGGGCTGGAAGCAAGCCCGTTCGGCATCGTCGGTCTGGAAACGGCGTTTCCGCTGCTGTATACGCGCTTTGTAAAAACGGGCGAAATCACGGCGGAAAAGCTTGCGGAACTGCTTTGCGTAAATCCGCGCAAACGGTTCGGCATCCCCATGCGAAAGGACGATTACGCGATATTCGAAATCGGCGAAAAATACAAAATCAACCCGGATAAATTTTTATCCAAAGGAAAGAGCACCCCGTTTGTCGGCGCGGAAGTTTACGGAAGATGCCTGCTTACGGTGTGCGGAGGAAAAACGGTATGGCAAGAAAATTCAACAGAAAACTGATTCTCGAAGACGGCAGCGAATATTTCGGTTACGGGTTCGGGGCAAACGAAGAACGCGTTCTCGAAATCGTGTTCAATACCTCTATGGTAGGGTATCAGGAAATCGTTTCCGATCCGTCCTATACGTTTCAGGGCGTCGTGGCAACGTATCCGCTCATCGGCAATTACGGCGTCAACAACGAGGACGACGAAACGAAAACTCCCACGATCGGCGGGTTGATCGTGTCGGAATATAACGACGAACCTTCGAATTTCAGAAGCAAAGAAACGCTTTCCGAAAAGCTGGCGCGTTACGGCATTCCCGCCGTTGAAGGTATCGATACGCGCAAGCTTGCGCGCAGCATCCGCGATCACGGCTCGCGCATGGGTATCCTTACCGGCGCGGAAGTTTGCACGGAAGAGGGCTTGAAAAAAATCGCCGAAGCGGGCGTACGGCACGACGCGGTATCTCTCGTTTCAACGAAAGAAGTCTGGCGCGCTCCCGTGCAAAACGCGAAATTCCGCGTGGCTGCCGTCGATTGCGGCATCAAGCTCAACATCGTCCGTTCGCTGAACGCCCGCGGGGCGGACGTTACGGTGTTCCCGTACAACGTTACGGCGGAAGAAATCGAAAAATTCGCGCCGGACGGGCTGTTCCTTTCCAACGGACCGGGCGACCCGCAGGACGCCGCTCCCGTCATTTCTCTGGTGAAAAAACTGAAAGGGAAATTGCCGATTTTCGGCATCTGCCTCGGTCATCAGATCATCGCGCTCGCCTACGGGGCAAAAACATATAAGCTGAAATTCGGGCATCGCGGCGGAAATCATCCCGTCAAAAATCTTCTTACGGGCAAAGTAGAAATCACTTCGCAGAATCACAGCTACGCCGTCGACGCCGATTCGGTTTCGGGTACGAATCTTACCGTTACGCATATCAATCTGCTGGACGGAACGGTGGAAGGCTTACGTTGCGAACAGGACAACGTGTTCTCCGTGCAGTACCACCCCGAAAGCGCGCCGGGACCCGAAGACAGCGGCTACCTGTTCGACGAATTCATCGAAAATATGCAAAAACACACGAAAAAGTAACCGGCGGGAGGAAACAGTATGCCTAAAAGAAACGATTTGAAAAAAATAATGGTAATAGGAAGCGGTCCGATCGTCATCGGGCAGGCGGCGGAATTCGATTACGCCGGCACGCAGGCATGCCTCGCGCTGAAAGAAGAGGGGTACGAGGTGGTGCTTTGCAATTCCAACCCCGCCACAATCATGACGGATACGTCGATTGCGGACAAGGTGTATATGGAACCGCTCACCCTCGAATATACGGCGAAAATCATCCGTTACGAACGCCCGGACGCGATTATCCCCAGCATCGGCGGGCAGACGGGGCTGAATCTTGCCATGCAGCTGGAAAAGAAAGGGGTGCTTAAAGAATGCCGCGTGCAGCTTCTTGGTACGAAGAGCGAAAGCATCGAACGCGCGGAAGACCGCGATTTATTTAAAAAATTATGCGAAGAAATCGGCGAACCCGTCTGTCCTTCCGAAATCGCGCACAGCGTGGAAGAGGGGGTAAAAGCGGCGGAAAAAATCGGCTATCCCGTAGTGCTTCGTCCCGCGTTCACGCTCGGCGGCACGGGCGGCGGATTTGCCGATAACGAAGCGGAATTTTGCGAAATGATGGAAAACGCGCTGGAGCTTTCCCCCGTGCGCGAAGTGCTCATCGAAAAGAGCGTAAAAGGGTATAAAGAAATCGAATACGAAGTCATGCGCGATAAAAACGATACAGCCATCGTCGTATGCAATATGGAAAATCTCGATCCCGTCGGCGTGCATACGGGCGATTCCGTCGTGGTATGCCCCAGCCAGACGCTTGCCAACAAAGAATATCAGATGCTCCGCAACGCCGCGCTGAAAATCATCCGCGCGCTGAAAATCGAAGGCGGCTGCAACGTGCAGTTCGCGCTTGATCCCGATTCGTTCCGCTATTACGTTATCGAAGTGAACCCCCGCGTTTCGCGTTCGTCCGCGCTGGCAAGCAAAGCAAGCGGCTTTCCCATCGCCCGCGTTTCGGCAAAAATCGCCGTCGGGCTCACGCTGGATGAAATCCGTCTTGCCAACACGCCCGCAAGCTTCGAACCCGCGCTCGATTACGTCGTAACAAAAATGCCTCGGTTTCCGTTCGATAAATTCGCGGGGGCAAGCAACAAACTTTCCACGCAGATGAAAGCCACCGGCGAAGTGATGAGCGTGGGCAGAAATTTCGAAGAGAGCCTTCTGAAAGCGGTGCGTTCGCTGGAAATCGGCGCCGATCATCTGTTCCTGAAAAAAGCGGAAGCAATGACGACGGAAGAACTTTTCGCCTATGTGCAGGACGCCACGGACGATCGTATCTTCATGATCGCCGAATTGTTCCGTCGCGGCGCAGAGGTGGAAAAAATCGCAAATCTTACGAAAATAGATAAATTTTTCCTTACGAAAATTCTGCATATCACGCGGCTGGAAATTTCCGCAAAACAGCACGTTTCCGATGCGGAAACACTGAAAGAGTGCAAGCGTTACGGTTTTTCCGATAAGGCGGCGGCGCGCCTTTGGAACATGTCGGAAAAGGAGATAACCGAGTTCAGAAAAGCACACGGTATTCTGCCCGTCTACAAGGCAATCGATTCCTGCGCGTCCGAATTCGACGCCTATATTCCGTATTATTATTCCACCTACAACGCCGAAGAAAACGAATCCTTCCGCGACGAAACCACGAAGAGCATCATCGTTCTCGGCGCGGGACCTATCCGCATCGGGCAGGGCGTGGAATTCGATTATTCCACGGTGCACGCCGTGCAGACGATTAAAAAATCGGGCTATAAAGCGATCATTATAAACAACAATCCCGAAACGGTTTCTACCGATTACACCACGTCCGATAAGCTGTATTTCGAACCGCTCACAACCGAGGACGTGATGAACGTAGTCGATCTCGAAAAGCCGTACGGCGTCATCGCTTCTCTCGGCGGACAGACGGCAATCAATCTTGCCGAATCGCTGGAAAAACGCGGCGTGAAAATCATCGGCACCGATTGCCGCGCCATAGACAACGCGGAAGACAGAGATTTATTCGAAAAACTTCTGGAAAAACTCAACATTCCCAAGCCCGAAGGCAAGGCGGTTACCAACATCCGCGACGGCGTCGCCGCAGCCGCAAAAATCGGCTATCCCGTGCTCGTGCGCCCGTCGTTCGTGCTGGGCGGCAGAGCGATGCAGATCGTATCGAACGAGGCGGATTTAAGAAAATATCTGAAAAACGCCGTGGAAATCGGCGAAGATAAACCCGTGCTCGTCGATAGATACATCGTCGGCAAAGAGGTGGAAGTAGACGCCATCTGCGACGGCACCGACGTGTTCGTACCGGGTATTATGGAACTGGTGGAACGCACGGGTGTGCACAGCGGCGACAGCATCAGCGTTTATCCGCCGTTCAGTATATCCGATAAAGTAAAGGGCATAATATTACAGTACGCCCGCAAACTGGGGCTTGCCGTCGGTATCGTCGGCTTGTACAACATTCAGTTCATCGTAGATAAAAACGAGCGCGTGTACATCATCGAAGTCAACCCGCGCTCCTCGCGAACCGTACCGTTTCTTTCCAAAGCCACGGGCTTTTCGCTTGCGGATATCGCCACGGAAGTCATCCTCGGCAAGTCGCTGAAAGAACAGGGGATTTTCTCGATTTATCCCGAAGAAAAGAAGAGAAATTACGTAAAAGTTCCCGTATTCTCGTTCAGCAAAATCCGCGGGCTCGACGCCTACCTTTCGCCGGAAATGAAGTCCACGGGCGAAGCGATCGGCTACGACGATAAGCTTAACCGCGCCTTGTACAAAGCGTTGCAGGCTTCCGGAATGAAACTGCAGAATTACGGCACGGTGTTCGTTACCGTATGCGATAAAGATAAAGAGGAAGCGTTGCCGCTGGTGCGAAGATTTTACAATCTCGGCTTCAATATCGAAGCCACGGCGGGCACGGCGGACTATCTGAAAACGCACGGCATCCGTACGAGAAAGCTGAAAAAAATCAGCGACGGCTCCGACGATATTCCGGGCGCGCTCCGTCAGGGGCACATCGCCTACGTGGTGAATACAAGCGACGTGGCGCAGAACGGCGCAAACACCGACGGCTACAAAATCCGTAAAATCGCCACGGAAAACAACATCACAACGTTCACCGCCCTCGATACGGTAAAAGTACTGCTCGACGTGCTGGAAGAAACCACGCTGTGCGTTTCCACGATCGATAGCGGGGCGGGCGGAACAGAAAAATAAAAGAGGTAAAAACATGCAACAGATCTTTCCCGAAATCGTTTCCAACGAAAAAATCGCCGAAAACGTATACGAAATGAAGCTTTGCGGCGATTTTTCGGCAATCACGGGCGCCGGGCAGTTCGTCAATCTCACGGTAGACGGCTGCTATCTCCGCCGCCCGATTTCCGTATGCGACGCGGAAAACGGCGTGCTTACGCTCGTATTCAAAGTGGTGGGCAAGGGCACGGAAATCATGAGCCGCATGCAGGCGGGCAAAACGGTGGATATGCTCGTCGGACTCGGCAACGGCTACAATCTCGAAAAAAGCGGCAGCCGCCCGCTTCTTGTCGGCGGGGGCGTAGGCGTGCCACCGCTTTACAAACTCTGCAAAGAACTGATAAAACGCGGCGTTTCCCCCGTGGTCGTGCTCGGTTTCAATAAAGCTTCGGAAGTTTTTTATAAAGAAAAATTCGAAGCGCTGGGTGCGGAAACGTATCTTGCCACGGCGGACGGCAGCCTCGGCGAAAAAGGCTTTGTAACCGACGTCATCGCGCGGCTGGATTACACGTATTTTTACGCCTGCGGTCCTATGCCCATGTTCAGGGCGCTGGAAAGCATTGCAAAAACGGACGGCGAATACAGCTTCGAAGAGCGCATGGGCTGCGGCTTCGGCGCGTGCATGGGCTGTTCCGTCCTCACGAAAAACGGCGCGAAAAGAATCTGCAAGGACGGACCCGTCCTGCAAAGGAGCGAAATTATATGGTGAATACAAAAGTAACTTTGTCCGGCTGGGAACTCGATAATCCCGTCATTCCCGCCAGCGGCACGTTCGGCTACGGAAAAGAATTTTCCGAAATTTACGATATCAACGTGCTCGGCACCTTCTCGTTCAAAGGCACTACGGTAGAACCGCGCTTCGGCAACCCCACGCCGAGAATCGCGGAAAGCGATACGGGAATCGTCAACTCCATCGGTTTGCAGAACCCCGGCATGGAACACGTTCTCGCGCACGAATTGCCGGAAATGAAAAAGTTTTTTCATAAAAAAGTCATCGCCAACGTCAGCGGTTTTTCCGTGGAAGAATACGTCCGCCTGTGCGAACGCTTCGGCAAAGAGGAACAGGTAGGCATACTGGAAGTAAACGTCAGCTGCCCCAACGTGAAGGCGGGCGGGCTTGCGCTCGGCACCTCGTGTGAAAACGTTTTCGCCGTAGCGAAAGCGGTGAAAGAGGTAACGGATAAGCCGATTTATATGAAGCTGTCGCCCAACGTAACCGATATCGCGGCAATCGCGAAAGCCTGCGAAGAGGGCGGCGCCGACGGCGTCAGCCTCATCAACACGATGACGGGCATGCGTATCGATCTGAAAACGAAGAAGCCGATCATCGCGCGGAAAATCGCGGGGTATTCGGGAAAAGCGTTGTTCCCCGTCGCGCTCAGAATGGTGTATCAGGTATACGAAGCGGTGAAAATCCCCATTATCGGCATCGGCGGCGTATCCTCCGCGGAGGACGCGATAGAAATGATGCTGGCGGGCGCAAGCGCGGTGGGCGTAGGCGCGGCGAATCTCGTCGATCCGTACGCAAGCAAAAAAATCGTGGAAAATCTTCCGTCCGTCATGGAAAAATACGGCATAGAAAATTTAAAAGACGTTATAGGAGCGGCGCACAATGGCTAAGGACGTAATCGTCGCGCTCGATTTTGCGGGCGCAAAAGAAACTCTGGAATTTCTCGATAAATTCGGCGAAAAGAAACCTTTCGTGAAAATCGGCATGGAACTGTTTTACGCGGAAGGACCTTTCGTCGTACGGGAGATAAAAAAACGCGGACATAAAATCTTTCTCGATTTAAAACTGCACGATATTCCCAACACGGTGAAAAAAGCGATGAAAGTGCTTTCTTCGCTGAACGTGGATATGTGCAATCTTCATGCGGCGGGCGCGGGCGAAATGATGAAAGCCGCGCTGGAAGGTTTAACGCGCGAGGACGGCACCCGCCCGCTTCTCATCGCCGTAACGCAGCTTACCAGCACCGACGAAAAAGCATTGCGCGAGGAACTGCTCATCGGCTCGTCTATGGAAGAAACGGTGCAAAGCTACGCGCTCAACGCGAAGAACGCGGGGCTGGACGGCGTGGTTTGCTCGCCGCTCGAAGCGGGCAAAGTGCACGAAATCTGCGGCAACGGTTTCCTTACCGTAACGCCCGGCGTGCGTTTCGCGGACGGTGATAAAGGCGACCAGAAACGAATCGCCACCCCGGAAAAAGCGCGCGAACTCGGTTCCGATTACATTGTAGTGGGGCGCCCGATTACCGCCGCACCCGATCCGCAGGCGGCATACGAAAGATGCCTGAAAGAATTTCTCGGCAGATAAAAGGAGATAAAAACGATGCAGAACGTAAAAGAAACGATAGCGAAAGATTTACTGAAAATCAAGGCGGTGTTTTTCCGTCCGGAACAGCCGTTCACGTGGGCAAGCGGTATCAAAAGTCCCGTCTATTGCGATAACCGCCTCACGCTCACCGCGCCGGAAGTGAGAAACGACGTGGAAAACGCGCTTGCCGCCGTCATAAAAAGCGAATATCCCGAAGCGGAAGTGCTGATGGGTACGTCTACGGCGGGCATCGCGCACGCGGCAATCACCGCGCATATTCTCGGCATGCCGATGGGCTACGTGCGTTCCGGCGCGAAAGATCACGGCAGACAGAATCAGATTGAAGGCAAACTGGAAAAAGGCGAAAAAGTCGTCGTGGTGGAAGATCTGATTTCCACGGGCGGCAGCGTGCTCGAAGTGGTGGACGTATTGCGCGAAGCGGGCGCGGAAGTGCTCGGCATCGTAAGCATCTTCACGTACGGCATGAAAAAGGGCGTCGAAAGATTGCAGGCGGCGGGCGTAAAAAACGTCAGCCTCTGCGATTTCGATACAATCGCAAAAGTCGCGGCGGAAGAAAATTATATCCGCCCGCAGGACGTACAGCGGCTCATCGCGTTCAGAAACAACCCGTCGGACGAAAGCTGGATCAAAGCGTAAAAAAAGAGGCGTTACATATATGAGAAACGTACTGAATATTCTCGATTTAACCACAGAGGAAATCGACGAACTTATTTCCGTTGCCGAAGATATCGCGGCAAACCCCGAAAAATACCAAGACAAATGCAAACATAAACGCCTTGCCACACTGTTTTTCGAACCGTCCACGCGCACGCGGCTGAGTTTCGAATCGGCAATGCTTTCTCTCGGCGGCAGCGTGCTCGGTTTTGCGGGCGCGGGACTCAGTTCCGCATCCAAAGGCGAAAGCGTATCCGATACCGTCGAAGTGGTTTCGGGCTATGCGGATATCATCGCCATGCGCCACCCGAAAGAGGGCGCGCCGGACGTCGCCATCCGTCGTTCGCTCGTTCCCGTCATCAACGCGGGCGACGGCGGCAGGTATCACCCCACGCAGACGCTTGCCGATCTGCTTACCATCCGCAGAAAGAAAGGCTGTTTCGAAAATCTTACGGTAGGTTTCTGCGGCGATCTGAAATACGGCAGAACGGTACACTCTCTCATCGGCGCGATGTCGCGCTATAAGGGCGTGAAATTCGTGCTCATTTCTCCCGAAGAACTGCGCCTGCCCGATTACGTAAAAAAAGAATATATCGAAAAGAAAGGCATTCCCTGCACGGAAAGCCGCTCGCTCGAAGATTCTATCGGCTCCGTAGACGTCCTGTACATGACGAGAATCCAGAAAGAGCGGTTTGAAAGCGAAGAGGAATACGAACGCCTGAAAGACGTGTATATTCTCACGGAAGATAAAATGCGTTCGGCGAAACCGGATGCCATCGTCATGCACCCGCTGCCCCGCGTAAACGAAATTTCCGTCAAGGTAGACGACGATCCCCGCGCCTGCTATTTCGAACAGACGCGTTGCGGCAGACTCATACGCATGGCGCTCATTTTAAAATTGCTTGCCGAAAAAGACTTGCCCGATCGGAGGAATCGGAAGAACGAATACGAAGATTCGTCCGCAATCTGCAAAAATCCTCGCTGCATCACCACGGGCGAACAGGAGCTGCGCCGCCTCGTATATAAAGACGGCGAGGGCGTGCTTCGCTGCGCCTATTGCGACGAACGCCTCTGATTTTCGGCGCAAAAAACGCGTTAATTTCATCTTGATATAAAGAAAAAACGGATAGCGGCATCCGTTTTTTTTGTGGCATAAAAAAGTATAGCCGCTTATTTTTGCAGGCTTTTTCTGTATTCGGCAGGCGTAAGCCCCGTAATTTTTTTAAAAATCCGGTTGAAATTCGCCGTGTTGTTGAATCCGCAACGCACGGCGATTTTCAATACTGTGTCGTCGGAATGTTTTAAAAGCGCAAGAGCTTCGTCGATTCTTCGGATATTGATGTATTGCCACGGCGTCATGCCGTTCAGTTTTTTAAACACCGCGCAGAAATACGTGCGCGGCATATACGCCTCCCGCGCGATTTCTTCCAGCGTAACGGCGCCCGCGAAATTTTTGTCCATAAAATCTATCGCCCGTTCTATTCCGCCCGCATGCAGCGCGTACGCCGAATTTTTTCCGTCGCCGTTTTCCGCAGACGGAAAGAACTCCCGCCGCAACAGTACCAGCAGTTCTAAAAGTTTCGCTTTCACCATCACTTCGTATCCGTAGCCGCCGTTCGAAAATTCCGCGCGTATGCCGCCGAGCATCGCCGTTACGTCTGAAAAGCGCGCGTTGCGCCTGTCCAGCTTCGCCGAAGTTTCTTTTCCCCGTTCGAAAAACGCGCCGAGGTAACCGTTGCTCAGATAATCGTTTCCCGCGCTCCACACGAAATTCGGAGAAAAGTGCAGATTCAGAAGCAGCATCCCGTCCTCATCGCTCTCGCCGAAAATATCCGTAATGCAATGGTACTCGCCCGTCGAATACATAAACACGTCGCCGGGACAGATGTTTTCTCTGCCGCGTTCGGTATCGTAAAGACCGTTGCCCTTTAAAATCAGCGAAATTTCAAATTCCGTATGCTTGTGGTTGCGGTAGCGGTTTCTGCACCGCGCCGCCTCCGAAATAAACATACGGCACACCGTCGTTCCCGAATTATTCAGAATTTTCCCGATTTCAGGCATCTTTTACTCTCCCCGTCCGAAATTATTTTTCATAACATTGTTTGCAAAAATTATAATATTGTTGATGACATTGCTTTTTCTTTATGGTATCATATTTACGTAACAAAGTCAAACAAATCGGCAACCGTTGCGTAAAATAAGCGCGGCGTTTGCGGCAGGAATCCCTGTAAGGAGAATTAACAATGTACAAGAATATGAAACCGGGCGATCTGAAAATCACCGATCTTCGCGTGGCGGATATCGACGGACTGCCCAAGCACATGATTTTACTGAAAATCTACACGAATACCGATATCGTGGGCTACGGCGAAGTGCGCGACGCGTCCAGCGCCACTTACGCAAAAATGCTCAAAAGCCGCCTGATCGGCGAAAATCCGCTCAACGTCGAAAAACTGTTCGAACGCATCAGACAGTTCGGCGGACACTCCCGTCAGGGCGGCGGCGTATCGGGCGTAGAAGTGGCGCTTTACGATATTATCGGTAAATTTTACGGCGTGCCCGTGTACCAGCTCCTTGGCGGCAAATGGCGCGACGAAGTGCGCATCTACTGCGATACCGACGTAGACGGCAAACATACGGGCACGGATATGGGCAACGCCCTGAAAAAGCGTATGGAACAGGGCTTCACGTTCCTGAAAATGGACCTCGGAATCGAGCTTTTGTACGACGAACCGGGCACGCTGAACGCGCCCGTCGGGCTTATCGAAGATTTCAAAAAGTACAACATGAAAGCCATCTGCCACCAGTCGGGCAGTATCGATAAATCGTTGATGTTCGGCAAAAACTATCAGATTTTCACTATCCCGCATTACGCCACGGGTATACATATCACCGAAAAAGGGCTCGATTACCTCGAAAATTACGTAAAGCAGGTGCGCGACGTCATCGGTTACGAAGTGCCGCTCGCCATCGATCATTTCGGGCACGTGGCGATAGAGGACGCGATTCGCTTTGCGCGTCGGCTCGAAAAGTACAACATCGCGTGGATGGAAGATTTAACGCCGTGGCAAAAGACTGAGCATCTGAAAAAATTCGCGCAGAATTCCTGCGTGCCGCTTTGCACGGGAGAAGACATTTATCTTGCGGAAAATGTCGAAAAAGTCATGCAGGCGGGCGTAAACGTGGTGCATCCCGATTTGCTTACGGTGGGGGGATTCGGCGAGATGAAGAAGGTGGGCGCGCTGTGCGAAAAATACGGCGTAGCCGCGGCGATTCACATGGCGGAAAGCCCGATTGCGTTCATGGCGGCCGTACATTCGGCGGCGGCAATGAAAAACGTTCTTGCCGTAGAATTCCACTCGGTGGATCACCCCGAATGGTTCGATCTCGTCAACCCGAAAATCCGCCTGAAAAACGGCTTTATGCAGGTGCCGGACGCCCCGGGACTCGGCATCGAGAGCCTGAACGAAGAGCTTGTGGAAAAATTCCGCAAAGCGGATTGCGAAAAGCCGTGGAGCGATACGTCGGCGTGGGATAAGGAGTGGTCGAACGACCGCGAATGGTCGTAACAATGCGCGCTTGAAAAGCGTCGCATTACGGCGTCATGCTGCGCTTTTGCTTGCTCATTTACGCTTAGTAAACTCGCCGCGCAAAATGCTCGTATTCCTTGTACTGCTCGCTTTTGAAGCGCGCTGTAACTTGGGCGTTTTACACATCGCGGTTTCATCATCGCGCGCCCTTGCTTTCCCCTTCGGGGAGAGTGGCGCGAAGCGCCGAGAGAGGACAAATTCAGGCATTTCCGTCGGGAAATACTCGCCTCCCTTAAGGAATAAATTGTCAGCCGCTTTGTGGCTTCCCCTTGCCTGCTGAAAATTCAGTACCTTCATTTTCTTCGGCAAAAATTGTCAGCCACCTTGTGGCTTCCACTTGGGGGGAAAGCTGTCCGCAAAGCGGATTGATGAGGGGCGTAACATTTACGAATCGTTTGTTTCAATCATTCCCGCGTCAAACACGAAAGAACGCTTGGTAAAACCAACGGGCAGCCGGCGGTCATACGGCAAAAATATTTTTATACAAATCGCTTGAAAAACGGCGAAAAAACAATTATAATAAAAAAGAGGTAAAAAAATGGCATACGATATCAACGAACTTGTAGTAAC
>ENA-ORIC01000626-ORIC01000626.1-human-gut-metagenome-genome-assembly--contig:-NODE-626-length-43053-cov-6.896896_pt1 | contig 43053 bp, 34 predicted proteins | sample MGYA00243023_ERZ508732 | MGnify/ENA primary metagenome ERZ508732 (study PRJEB26277, sample SAMN04329767) | human gut metagenome | biome: human-associated habitat | host: Homo sapiens | place: USA... | reverse complement strand
TTGCAATTCTATTATACTGGATTTTTCCCTTTGAGTCATTATTTTTTTACTTGTTGCACTTATATTGTAAATTCAAGATCAAAAAAATCACAAGCATTATTATACGTTATTTCTGCTATTTCACTATAACTTGTATTGCGAATCCCTGCAATTTTTGACGCAACATCAACTAAAGTTGACGGTACATTAAGCTTATTTGATTTTTTATTATTTTTTTCGAGAAATTCTCTCAAATATAACGGCATAGTATATCCTTCCGGAAATATATAAGGTGTATCAGTTTCCAAAAGTATATTTTCTTTAGGCAAATTCTTTACTGCATCGAATAAATCCTTATCAAAATTTTCAACAGTTTTCGTAATCTTGCCACCAATACCAAAATAGCAAATTCCCATTGAAATCAATTCCTGCGTTTTTTTCCAACTGACACCGTTATAACAATGAATTTCTGCTTTCGGGGTTTTTAAGTTTTTATTATTCAACTCTTTGATTACCCTATTCCATGTTTCAACAAATTCATCAAGCGCATCACGTATATGAAAAACCAACGGTAAATTTCTATTTGCCGCTAAGTTAATGAAATATTCCAAGAATACAATTTGCCTGTACTTTTGTTCGGTCAATAATTTTGTTTTTGCAAAATCCAATCCCGTTTTTATGGCTACAACATTTTTATTTTCTAAAAGCCTTTCAAATTCCGTCTTTTTATTTTTGTTCCAAGGCTCATTAATCGCACATTTTGGATGTAGTCCGACTGCTTGATATATCTTTCCGGTAAATTCTTCTTTGTAAAATAAATCACGTATATAAAAGTTACTTTCATAACTTATAGCCGGCACTACAATTTTCTTTATTCCCGCATTTTTGCTATCTTCTATTACATTTTTCAATAATTCCTTGTCCTCAAAGGTATCTAAATGTGCATGTGTTTCAAATAAAGCATTTCCCATAGGCAATATCCTTTCATCTCCAACAAAATGACATTTTAAATATATATAATTATATCAATTCATTGCAGAAAAAGCAACCATACATACACAATTCAAATAACAAAAGCTATTGCATACATCAAATTATAATGTGCACAATAGCTTTATGTTTAACTTATTTATTGTAATATAATATAGTCTTTATACGAATATCCGCTTACTCCGTTATAACTAACCCAATACCAGTTACCAGAGGTTTTGTCAGGATACACCGTACAACTTGCACCTTCAGGAATATATCCGATATCATTTCCGACCTTTGGCTTACTGTTAATCACAAGTGAACCGTCCGTTCCTCTTACAATTCCCGTACGCACGTTTAAATTTTGAGTAAGATAATCTTTATATGAATATCCGCTTATTCCGTTATACTCTACCCAACACCAATTTCCGGACATTCTATCCGGATACACTGTACAACTTGCACCTTCAGGAATTGCTCCTATAGGATAATCTTTACTTGGTCTGCTGTTAATTGCAAGTGAACCGTCTGTATTGAATACATATGCCGTATATGTTCTTTCTGTTGCGTTGCTTGCGGTTGTAAATGATTTTACATCTCCACACACTTCGTTACCGTTTTGTATTCCGTATACTTTGTAATAATATGTAGTTCCGGCGTTCAAATATTGTCCCGCCTCACTGTTTAAGTCATACCATATATCAAACGGATTTTTGTTGTGGCTTATAGTATCTCTTGCGACCTTGTTCATATTATTCGGCGATGTTCCGAAATATAATCCGACTTCACTCGGACGTGTACCCGAATATGATGCTGTACCCCTTACAGTTGCATTGTTCGATGTAATCGAATCTGCCCCGCCTGTTGATATTGACAAACCGGAATTATCTGATTCTGTTGTAAATGAGCTGATTGAACCTCTGACTTCTTTTCCGTTCTGTATTGCATAACACTGATAATAATAAGTTGTACCAGCTGACAAATATTGTCCTGCCTCACTATTCAAATCATACCACATATCAAACGGATTTTTATTGTGGTTTATCTTATCACTTGCTACTTTATTCAAATTGTTTGAATCATTGCCAAAATAAATTCCGACTTCACTTGGGCGTGTACCTGAATATGAAATTTTTCCGTATACAGTTGCATTTGTTTGTGAAATCTTTTTTGCCTCAAGTGTATTTACAGTTATATTATTTTCAACAGGTGTCTTTGAAACCAAATTTTCTAAATTCGGTATTCCTGCACCGTAATATGCACTGCTACCGAGATTGCTTGCTGAAGATTTCATTGCATTTATAGCATCTGTTGATGAATAATTTGGATTAGCACTTCTGATAAGAGCCAACACACCTGCAATATGTGGTGACGCCATTGATGTTCCGTTCATCGTAACAGTACCACCGCCTCTTGCCGCACCACCTATTTTAACTCCCGGTGCCGCAATATCAATTATTCCGTTTCCATAATTACTAAATTTTGCTTTTTGATTATTGTCTGCTACCGCGGCAACAGTTACTACTCCATTTATACAAGCCGGTGAAAAGAATTTCTTTGATATATCAACATTATCATTTCCTGCGGCAGCTACCACTGTTACACCGTGTGAAATTGCATATTCAATACCTTGTCTTTGATAAGTATCATCATGGTATCCGCCCATACTTAAATTTATAACTTTAGCACCATGATCTGTTGCATACTTTGCCGCAGCATTAATTAGCGTAGAATAAGATGAACCACTACTGTCGGCGGTTTTTAATGGCATTATTTTAATTTTACCGAAACCCAAAGTTACATCAGCCACTGTACTTGCCACATGTGTACCGTGACCGTTTTCATCATCAGGATCATTATCTCCCCTGTAAAAATCATATCCGCTTACAACTTTATTTCTAAAGCATGAATTACTGCTGTCTAAACCGGAGTCAATTACCGCTACCGTTAAATCTGACTGTTTACCGGAATATGAATTATAATATGACGGTGCTTTTATTCTTTCCGTTCCCCACGACAAAGAATTTGAAACATATACATAATCAGGTTCTGCAGTAAAGCCTTTGATTTCATTCAGACCGGCACCGTTACGTGCATTTTCTTCTGTATCATATTGCAATATCGTAACATTATCACCTTTTACAGTGGCTATTGCATTAGTTGTATCGGCGTCTGTCGAGTTGACAACTATACGTTTAGTCTGATATGGTCGAGTTAGAATTATTTGTTGATTTTCTCCATCCCAAGAAACATCACATCCCAACGCTTCCGTTGCCGCTCTAAGCGGTATTAATGTTCTGTCATTGACTACCTGTGCCGCGACAGACATCTGTTGTGTTGAACCGTTAATTTCAATTTCTGTACTTCCTAATTGCATATTCACTTCCGTGTCATCATTAAAAAGCGATACTGTATTCGTCGCCGCAGTATACTCTACATCAGCACCGATAGCCTCAGCCACACCTCTTATCGGCAATAATGTAGTATCATTTTCAATTATCGGTGTACTTCCATCATCATCAATTTTAAGTTCAGTACCATCTAATATCATAGTGTCTGAGCCTATTGTTAAATTTAATGAACCTATGTAATTATCATTCTCATTTTTCTGTATCATCTCTGATAGCTGTGATAAATAATCATTATCCTTAATAACCTGTATACTGTTGCTTTCCGCACTTGCAACCGATGTTAACATCATTACGGATAATGCCCCCGCTACAATTTCTTTTCATTTTACATTCACATCCTTATTTTTCATTTTTATATTTAAAACAGAGCTTATTTAGGATTACAACATTGTTGTCGTGAGTATCGTGAATAAATGTACTTTATTCTGTTTCTACAACAGTTAAACGAACAAAAAGGACTTTATTCTATTTATTTTTATATGTTCAGAAATAACTGTTATCTCAATATATTTATAATAATATTAATATTTTAAATTGTCAATAGCATATTGAGCTTCTTTTTTGTAAATTTATAACCTTGTCCAGCAGTTAACATATCCTTGATTTCAGCTAACGACAGTGTCATTGTTTCTTGAATTGATTCAGTTGTTTTTAGGGCATTTGCATTATAATCTGCGTCAAGGTTATGAATTGCGTATTTTGTAGCTTTCTTTTCAAATCGACCACTATACTCTGATATGAGGTAATCATAGATTGCTTGCTTTGACATATACAACTTGTCGCTACAAGTTTTTGCTGATTTTTAGTGCAGACTTATATTCTATTGGAACATTATCATCTTCTGGTATCAGAAACAGATGCAGTATCAAAAGCAGTTTCTGGTTGCGTTGTCGTGGGCTATGTGGAAGTGTCTCTAGTAGGTGTTTATAAGCGACCAGTTAATAATACAGCTAGTATACTTGCAATAATAAGTATTTATTTCATAGTTATGACCATTTCATTCGGCTATGCTACAAGGCACAAAAGGTGATAAAACCTAAGAGTTTATAAGCAGCAATCAAATTTTGTGTTAAAATAATACTTAAAAATCCAGGCACACTGCACAGTACGTGGTGGTGAGTGGGAACAGTCATTTTGACTGACCGTATAATTATGTGTGCCGGATACTCTTTCAAATGTAAATGAGTAAATTTGTTTCTCTGCAACCTTATCTTGAGAGAAACATTCTACTCCAGTCTTTCGGCGAGTATCCAATCCCCGCCTATTATCCTCAAAAATATATTTTTTAGGAGTGTGTTATGTTAAAAACATTTATCCGATTTGCTATGGTATGGTTGTTCACAAATCTTTTATTGTCACTTGTGTAGCTTCAACTAACGATACGGTCATTATTACCTACAAAAGCAAACGTTTCTCAACTTTTACCAACAATTTGCGTTCATGTACACATTGATTTGCCGAAAACAACTGCAAAGACATCTTCATGGAATCTGTCGGTAAGTATTTGATTCCTGTCTACAATATTCTTGAACCATCTCGAATATCGTTCTTGCCCATCATAAATATGCAAAATCTATACGTGGCAAGAAAACCGATAAAAAAAGACGCCAAATGGATTGCCGACATCTTCAAGCACGACTTTGTTTCTTGCAACTTTATTCCTCCTGCTGATATTTTCTAGCTTTGTGATTTAATGTGTCATCATTTTAAGTTTACAAATTCATAACAGGCGAGAAAAATCGTATGTAGAATCGCCTTACAATTTCCAACATCGCATTGGATGATTTACTCTCTGATGTTTTCGGTAAAACTTCAACAAATATCATAAAGCACCTACTTTCCAATGCTTCTGAAAAGCTGACCGATATATCCACCTTTCGCTCAAAAGGAATGAAAGCTACTAATGAGAAAGTATTGTCTGCCGTTGATAGCTGCATATGTGCAGAACAAACTGAAAAAATGCGTATTATTCATTCTCATATGGATAACCTTGTGTTGTGTAAACTGAATCTGTAGTCTATCACTCTTTCCGTAAGTGAGAAATATCTACCAAAATTAAATTTTGTTTTGAAAGTGCTGGTTATTAAAACCTTTTCTGCTATCACTGTAATCTCAGGAATCATTGTTGATATGTCCGAGTTCCCGACCTCGAAACATTTATTCTCATGAACTAGTCTTGCTCCTCAAAACAACGAAAGTGCTGAAAAGAAGAAAACTACCAGAATAAGTCACGCAGGTGCATACATAAAATCATTGCTTGTTCAGTGTACTCTTAATGCAATTCGTAAGAAAAGAAAGCCCGAAATACGAAATCGTTATTTTTCTGTTAAGAAACGCAGAGGTCATAAGAAAGCTATTATTACTATTGCAAGAATGCTCTTAACCGCAATTTACAATGTTCTAAAAGAGAACAAATCTTACAATGCCAAAATTTATTGTCAAACAGACAAGCCGCCTGTACAGAGAACAGTCACTGTTGACGAAGTTGTTTACATTTTGCTGCGTCAAGAATATATTGTGATACCCTCACCAGTATGACCGTTATGCAAATCTTTTTTGACCATTTAACGCTGGTCTGTTTGCCATACCTTTTTATTCTGTATTATATTTTTCTTCATTTGATTTTTTGTTTCAACCGTTTTACGACAATCCGTTCAGGCCATTTATGGAAGCGGTCGCCATTCCATTCTAGATGTTTTTTGTGGTTTTCAGGCATATGCTCAGTAATTGTGCTGTATTGCCTAGAACATCCTTTCAATCGATGATGGGAAGCATACAGTTATGTTTGTAGAAAATTTTAATAGTGTTATCTGTTACCTTTACATCACTTTCTTTTTGATGTATTAATACGGAACTGAGTATAGCATTCCGTCTACAGAGGTATGATAATTGAGCTGGACTGTGGCTATTTTTCAATCGCTCAGTTCAAAACGAATAGCGGGTAATTGTGCAACAATGTTTTTTCTTCTTCAAGAAATAGGCTTCGCCGACTACCCTCTTTCTTCTGAAAGAGCTTTTTGTTGAACGGTTCGAGCATGTCCCTAATTGCGCAATTTAATTCGGCAAGTGAGAAGAACTGTTTATCTCAAAGTGCTACTGTTATCCAAGTAGAGATATTTTTTATCGTTCCTTCAGCATCCGACTTATCCTTGGGAGTTCTGAAGTGTGCCATAATAATAGTAACGCCATAGTCCCCAGCCATCTCCTGATAAGTTCCATTGATTTGCAGTCCTTTTCATCCATCATTGTAAATAATTGCAGTCTTGCGGTTATCCTATATGTGAATCTTGGCAACACCGCCCAAATACTCGTACATATGGACATGAGCATTAATCCCTGATTTCCGCTTCATATCCGGAATACTTCCACATATGTATACTGGCTGCAAATCATTACTCTAACAAAGATATGTGATTTGATGATTTCACCGGTATTAGAGTTAATGACTGTTGCAAAATCACCTGCCCAATATACCTCTACTTGTTCACCGAGTTTACTATTGATGTGCATAATAGTACGATGTTTCTGTTCATCCTGTTGAATATGATAGCAGAACGATTTTCGTCATTGGCACGGCAATCCTCCATGTATTCGGTCCAAAGAAGCTTTTTACATACTTCGTTATGAAGTAGCTTCTTGCGAATGTAAGCGTAGTCAGACATCCATTTATAGGATTTGATTTGTTTGTAGAAACTAAGAACTTTTCTGCAAGGACAGTATCGGTATCGTTTTCATAAAGTGGTCAGAAAATTTCTAATTCCTTAGCACACTTAAAAACACGATTGACCATCTTCTTGTAGACATTGCAGAGGTCGGCAATGTTCTGCTGACTGAGTCTCTGACTTTTTAGCATGATATTCTCTCGATAGCCTTAGAAACTGTTCTTAGGTCACAACCGTACTGACAAGCAAGCATTAAACAGTTAATATTTACTTGTGCATTATCTGTAAACATAAAATTCACCTTCTGAGTATATGTCTTTTCAGTAATTCATTTTGAGTTGACATTTTTGTACATTTTCATTTTAACATTATATAATGGGACATTTTAAATATTATAAACCACATAAACACTATATTTGCGGACATTAAGAACCGTAGAATTAGGCATACTCATATACTTATATCAAAAAATGTCAAAATCGCTATTCTAACTGTACATATAACTAAAACATCTGAGTAAGTTTTATGACTTTTGTCTATAATATAAGTTATATCTAATATTTTCGCTTTTTATGTCCATTGCAATAGCCATTCCACAGAAAAATATATCTGACAATTCACAATATTCTATTATATTGCATAGTGGTTTGTAATTAACAGTGTCTTTAACACCATCTGCAATTTTATAAACTAAATTTGAGTTCTCTGTTTCAAAATATATTTTAAAATATTGATGGTCTGCTTGAAAATCAATAGCAGCTAAACGAACCCATCCACCATTTGAGAAAAATAAATGCATTAGTTTTTCACACTCATTTGCAGAATTTGCATTAAGTAATTTGCTTAGTGTTCTGCATAATTTAGCTTTTTTCCTTGGAATCCGTCGATAATACAACTCAATATCCTGTATTTCATCATGTAAAAGTCGGATACCTACGGTTGTAAACATTTTTCTAAGCCATGATATTTGTGAAAGAGTTACTACTATCTTTTTGTCATAATACGGAGCATTCATATTCAGAAAAATCATTGTTTTTAGCCATGTTAAAACATCATCTACTTGAAAATCATATTTTACAATTCCATTTTTGAGAGAAGCACTTTCTTCTGAAAAAAAACGAAGTCCTTTAACAGATAAAAGCATTTTCTTAACAAAACCATTTTCTATATTTAGAGTTTCACCTTTATCTTTTTTGTAATATACCTTTTCAGAAACAATCTTGCCAGATTCTATATTAAACCCAACATAATCAATTTGCGGATTTTTTTTTATAGTAATATTGTGCATCATAATTATGACCATTCCTCGTATAATATATTTGTGATTATTTTTAAAGAAAATCACATAAAAACTTATTATCTCATAAGCAATATGAGATAATAGACTTAGTACAGATAGAAGTTGTAGTTCAACCTTCCTGAAGCATCATTTTCCTAACATTATGAGTTATATACTTGATAACACAAGTGAGAAGTTCAATAATGTTTCAAGCTTTAGAACTATGCATATGAAAGCAACTGACGAGCAAATTCTCATTGCTGTTGACTGTGAAATGTGTGAGAATCAAACTAAAAAGCTCCACATTATCCATTTACCTCTCGACGACCTTAAATTATGCAAACACTCAACCTTGAATCACATTTATTCTTACAACTACTAAAAATATCTTCCTCAGATTAAGCTAGTTTTGACGGTGCCAAGTATTCAACCTATTTCTGCTATCTCAATAATATAAGAAATAGTTGTGGATATGTCCATGTTTCCGAACTCTAAGGATTTATGTTCTTGAGTAGGTCTTACGTCTAAAAACAATTAACATGCCAGTAAGGAAAAGGCAACTCGCATTTCAAGAGTGGGTGTAAACATTAAACCACTACTTATTCAATACACTAATGTTGTAATCAAAAGCAAAAAGTACCCAGAAGCGAGAAACAGATATCTTACAAAAACGCAGAGGGCAAAAAAAAGCTATCATTACCGTTGCAAGAATGCTGTTAGCCACTATATACAACATACTAAAAAAGAAGGAGTTCTACAATTCCAAACTTTACTGTCACTCAAGCAACACTCCCCAAAACATCGAACGGTTTCCGTAGAGGAGGTTATCTTTATTCTGCACAACGACAAGGCTATATTCTATCACTCCGTTTTGAATAAAGTATACCACATTCTTATTGTTTTTAAGTCACTTTCAAAAAAATGTAAAGTAGCTTATTTCTTATGCACTTCGTTATTTCTATGTTCTTAATCTGATTTTCCTTTTTAAGCTTATTTTCTTCCAACAACCGAAAATTTATAAAAATATTACAATTTTAGTTGTATTTTAATATGATAATTTTATTACATTCTTTAATTAATCAAATATTATTCACTTGTTAACTCAATAATAGATTTTAAATCATAAAATGAATTTTCTTTACTTTTATTTTACTATAATTATATACAATATTTTTCATTTTATAATTTTTGAATATAGTTACACAGTTTATTTAGCACTATAAGGTTTTCCTTTGTTCTCTTATGGATATTCAAATTCAATCTAGTTGATTTAACTCTTTGATAAATATCGTTCTTCAAAAAAAAGAAAATATAGGCTCTTTAGGTAAAGGATTAATTTCATAATGTTTTAATAATAAAGCAACCTCATTATTGCCGTATCCTAAATATAACCGTCAAAACAATGCGTATACATATCAAAAAGATTACATTGTCTGCTGCGTTAACTTATAATATGGTTAATTGTTAAATTTTAAGTAAATATTCTGTAATTTTGCTCACTTCTATCTTCTCAGTTTTACATTTGTAGCAATTTTATTATAAATTGTTTTACCATCTAACATATTAACTTCATCAATACTCTCATTTATTAATGCTATTGGATATTGATCATATACATGTGTTAGATCTATACAAAAATTTCACATCATTATATTACTCATCAACTTCAAAATAAAAATATTATAATAGTTCAATAGTTAACGGAACCCTTATTATAATTGGTATCTCTCTTAAATGTTGTTTATTTGTCAACTGCGATTATGCATAACTTTAACATCAATATTTCATTCCATAACACAAGTATCTGCACAGTTACTGTTGCATATACCTGGACTAGTTCCCTTACTGGTTGAATTGCATAAATTGTCTGTATTATATACACTGATAAAAGATTGTGGCTTTTTCGATGCAAATTGCAATAGCTTATCACATAAATTATATCCGAGAACATTAATCTCCCATCTGTATAAATATTTTGGGTAATATATCAAATAGTGGCTATCAGAAGATAGCCACTATTTGATATATTACCAACCAACAGTTGAACCGCTTGTGTTAGAATCTCTACAAGCACCAATACAGAAATTCTCACAACTACCATCACAACCACCGTTACAACGTGCAGTACACGTTCCAGAACATGTAAGCAGGCAATCACTTGCTGCTTGGTAAAGTCCCGTAAAGACAGGCTGTTTTTTGGCTGTGAATTCCAACACTTTATTCCATAAGTCTTGTTTAATGCTCATGATTCTACTCCTTTCTTATATATTAATCTCAGATTCAAAGCTCTCAATTATTTTTTTTGCAGCAAATATTGTTGCACTGAGCTCATCATCCGTTAGATCCTTTAGTTGTCCTCTGCCCCATAATTGTATTGATAGCCATGCGTTTGCGTAAAAAATGATTTTTTCTAATTCACATAAATTAGGATCTTTACAATATATATCTCCTGTTGCCGAATAATTGGAACCATAGCAGGTCGGACAGCAGTCTTGAAGAATACAATGTTGACATTTTTTGTCCAGATGTTCGATAGGAATTTCATCTTTAAAGTCAATCTCCCATGCTTTTGATGATTTTTCCTTTCCGCAGGACATTGGCATAAAAAACTGACAAGGATATCGTTTTCCATCTGTATCATATGTACGCATTGCTGTGCCAGTCCCACACCATTTGCGTGCAATCCGCTTTGGTTGTTCATGCAAATATCCAATACTTGATATCTTTCTAGAAAGAATTGTTGTACGTTCAATAGATGGATTATCCAAATAAAATTCAGATAATTTCTCAAGTTGTGCTATTAATAATTTTTTATATTTTGGATTTTTCCAATCAATGCCGTAAGCCAAATTACAGGCAACCTTAAAATTTTTGTTATGAGCAAATATAATTCCATCTGCTAAATAAGGTAGTGTAAAATCTGATATAGTCATTTTTGCTTGCTGTTCAGGATACGTTTTCACAAAAAAATCTAAATCAATTTTATCAAACGAATTACATCTATTTGTATCATGCATCCACTTTGTACCATCGAGACTTAATCCTAAATAAAAATTTTTATGAGCTTTTAAAAAATTCATTATTTCTCCATGAATTAAAGTACCATTTGTTGTAGCAAAAAAACGATATCGGGGCAAAAATCGTCCTTTTATATTTTGTTCCCTAACATATGACACAATCTTTTTTATCAGTTCAAACTCCAAAAATGGCTCTCCTCCGAAAAAATCTATTGTTATATAATCATCATTTTTTAGTCCCTCAAATTCTGAATCCAATATGTATTTTGCAGTATCAAAAGACATTGACTTATTATCATCATGTTTCTCATAGCAATAAACACATGATAAATTACAATTTGCTGTCAATGTAAGTGTTACGTTTTTTTCCATGAGTTTTTTCTCCTTTTATCTAACAATCTTATCTTAATTATCGAACTTTATTTTCAAAATTTCCACTAAAATTAGAAAAGAACCAACATATATGCTCATTAATCATTCTATAATAATCCAATTCTTTGTCTCTATCTGATGAATATGTGTTTTTCATACCTTTAGGTCTTTTCCTAGATTTGCAACTGATAGGCGTTAATGCATAAAAGTCATTAATATTACATAATTTACTGTGTCCTGTAATATATGTATTTATTTCAATTTGTGTAAACCTTTTTTGGAAAATGATCTTATATTGATAGTAATCCTTTTTATGTTCATCAATATAAATAGAATACTCCCTTCTATCCGTTTTTCCTAATTTTCCTGTAAAATATCATTCCACATTCGAATCCCACATCCACGTAGGAAGAATTGAATCGTCCACATAATCAAATTGTGATACTAAATACTCGGCCCTATGTCTCCATGTAGAAAAAGAACTTGAAAAAGTAACAAATAAATTTGTTAAATCTGACATATTAGTATTTTTATCATAATATACCATTGGTACACATGGATTTTTTCTCTTTATTATCATTTATTTATTCCACCTTGTATAAGATATTTAGGTTGATAAGGGCGCCTATCTCCCAAAATTAACTGTTTAATTATGCATTAAACGTTGTATTAATTGAATATTTTTGTAAGCCATAACAGCACTGGCATAATCCATTCCGCACACAATGCATTTATCCGTATTTTCATTTGAGGTTTCGCACTGTGGGCATATCCATGTTTCTTCCATATGTAATTTCCCTCCACCTTATATATTTGTTTGAATATATTTTCATTTTATGGTCATATTATAGCACTTTTAGTTTAAATATGCAACTACTTTTTAATTGTATATATGAATATTATTGTATGATTTTAATACAAATATTTTAATTTTCTATTTATAGTCATTTTGCAACTTATTTTTAAATTAATTATTACTTTATATTTTGCTTGTATATTTTCTATTTAAAATGGTTTAAAATTATATTATAAAAAATCCAACACACGGAGGTGAATTAGTTATGGGAGAATTTGAAATTCATCAACCAGAGAAGTCATCTAATCGCACCATAAGAATGCCTGATGAACTTATCGAAAGAATGGGTAAAATTGCAGCATCAAAAGGAATATCTTTTAACCAGCTTGTAATTCAATGCTGCAATTATGCCCTTGACAACTTAAAGTCTGATGATAATGAATAATTTGCGTATATTTAATCATCGACCTGTCAGAAACTGAAGTCTTTATATAGGACTTCAGTTTTTTTATTTAGGATTTTTATCCTAAAAACATATTAGCATAATTTTAAAATAACTTTCAACAAAGTGACATTTTTAACGTCTTTTTTACCATAATTAACATATTATATAGACAAAATAATACATTTTATGATAAAATATATGTATCAATTCAGAAAAGAGGGATGTTATTATGGCACAATGGCAAGTAAGTCTTGTTGACGGTTTAATGGATTTCAGTTTCAGTATATTAATAGCTCTGTTTTATGCAAGCGTACTCTCCGCAAGATATGGCAAAACAAAATTTCGTGTAATTGTTTCAGCAGTAATGATTATAGCTACTATAATTACCGATCTTCTGCACACACCGCAAACAACAAAATTTTTCTTAGGTATATTTATACTTATGGGATGTATATTCATACTCAGTGACGATAAGCCATTGAAAAAGATATTATTTACATTCATTCCTTATATATCGGATATTTTATTGTCCCTCACATATCTTTCGCTTAGAACAATATTAATGCCGAATTTTGATTCGGCCTACGGAGGTCAAACACTTACAGGGCTTTCGCGTATACCTAACGCTGTTGAACCGTTGCTTTTATTTATAGTTGAAATGTTAGTACTGTTTTTAATCTCAAAATGGATACAACATAAAAAGCCTAAAATAAGCGACCTTACCATCATATATATACTTTCAATAATAATTGTTCAAATATTTATATTAACATTCTTAATGCACATTTATTATGCAAAAGTAAGTATATTGAAATTTATATTTGTTTTAATTCTTTATATGGTTATTTCAATTTTGCTTACAGTTCTTGTTATACGTTACAGTATTCGTATCAGTAAAGAGCAAGCAAAGCAAGAATTTGTTGTTAATCAGTACAATCTCTTAAGCTCGCAATACGACCAACTGAGAAACAACTATGTAAACTATAAAAAATTGCGTCACGATTTAAAAGACCACATTAACGTTATTAACGGTCTGTCACAAAAAGCAGACAAAGAAGAATTAACCGAATATACAAGTAAGTTATTAAAAAATTGGGATTCACTTTCGGCAAAAACATATTGCGATGTTCCGGCGATTGATATTATATTGGCTGAAAAATACAATATGGCTACAGCTAATCATATACGAACCGATTTCTTAGTCGGCGGTATTAAAGAGGCTAATCTCGACAATGTTTACTTATGCAGTATCTTCTCCAACCTATTAAATAATGCTTTAGAGGCGTCTAAATACTGTACGACAAATCCTTATATTGAATTAAAAAGCAGCATACAACTCGGCAATTTAGTTATCACCTGCCGCAACAGTATGCCGCAAGTTATTCGTAAAAAAGACGACCCTAATCACAATCACGGGTACGGATTACATATAATTAAAGATTTATCCAATCTTCTTAGCGGTAATTTCGTTTACGAACATGATGAGCACAATTTTACCGCCATTGTAACAATTCCGATTAATGACAAGGAGGAAGTACATAAATGATTAATATCGCGATAATCGATGATGATAAAACTTTCTGTGATGATTTTAAAGAACAAATAAAAAAAATTGATAACAGCTATAATACCGACTGTTATTATGATATAAACACTTTTTTAGAATCAGTTTCAAGCTACAATATCGCTATTATTGATATAATGCTTGGAAAAGATAACGGAATAGATATAGCGTCAGCAATCACTGAAAAATACCCTAATATAAAAATTATATTTATATCTGTTGAGCAAGACTTTTTTCAAGACGTCTATTCCGTCAATCATTTATACTTTTTGGTAAAACCAATATCGAATGAACAGTTAAAACAAGCCTTGTCAGTTTGTTGCAGTGAAATAAATAAGCAGACTCTTTATACAAAGCTCGGTAGCGGGACTACTGCTATAAATCTAAATGATGTTTCCTATTTTGAGGGGATTTTAAAAAAAACTATCGTACATTATGTCAATGCGCCAAAGCAAACCTTAAACGAACCTCTAAAGGACATCGAAAAAGAAATTCTTAACACCAACTTTATACGCATACATCAAAGTTACATTGTAAATCTTACATACATAACTCAATTCACCAAAACAAAAGTCAATATTCAAGACCTTGAAATACCTATAAGCAGAAAATACTCACAATCAGCCTTAAATGGTATAAGCAAGTTTTTAGGTAACAATCTAATTTAAAAACAAGTCGGAGTCGGATTCCTAAAGAAGTCCGACTCCGACTCTGAAATTAACCTTTTCGGCTTATTTTAAAATTTATCTGAATTTACATATTGCGTTATACTGCTTAAAAGCTGTTTACATTCGGGATAATCTCCGTCTAAATCAAAACCGCAGAACAATAGCTTTGCTTTGCCTATTTTTGTTTCAAACAGCGGTGATGACGCAGTATTATCAAAAAAATTCGGTACTGTTTCAATTATAGGTTTTACTTCACCAGCAAACTTCGATATATCTGTACCGACCGAGTTATCAAGCAGTCTTTTCCACTGATAATCGGGATATTTTTCTGTCGGGAAATCATCAAATATTCTATGCTTATTATCAATTATTGCACCGCACGGTTTTTGTGACGGGAAATGTACCGGCGACCAAAATACAGGTATAAAACTTCCATGTATCGGATTTTTGAAACACTCTTTCGTCACAATAGCTTTTCCGCCGTTTTTGATTATATCATAAAGTTCTTCTTCAGATTTAATCATACGAACATTGTTTTCAATCTTATTTTCGCCAAAAACAAATATTCTCCAAGTGTTTTTATAACCGTTAACTTCCAGTATAACACTAAGCATTGTTGATTTTGTTATACTGTTTAGCGGTATGCTTACCTTACTTTCTGTTGTTGACGTTTTATAAAATACTTGCTTACCGTTTTGTACCGTCAAATTATAAACAGGATTGTTGATTTTCTTTTCGCCAAAATCATATAAGTCCAATTCCGCCTCCAATGTATCTGTATTTTTAAATATTCTCTTTGCCTTAAATAACGGTACTGCCTCACCTGCAAAATTTTTAAATTCATCGTGTGAAATCAAGCCTTTACTTTCATAAAACACATCAAGTATGCCGACAGTGGCTGTACTTTGTCCTGTGTAATCCGATAGCGACAAAAGTTCAAAGCCGCCGAAATCTTTTGTCCTAAGTGCCGCCTCAATATCTTCTTTATAAAGCTTAACAGCTAAGTCGCCCGACGCTTTAATATAATCATTCAATTTATGATACACATTCTTTTCAATCATAAATTTTTTAATCGCGTCAAGGTTTACCGGCAGAATATTGCCTGTATATTTTTCAATTAAGTCAACATCAGGATATACACAATACTGCCCCACTTCAAACGAAATTATAGGTACAGGCACATCTTTTACCGCAGAGGAATAATCAAGCGATGTATTTTCAGCCGCCTTATCCTGACAGTTCTGTATTCTGACATTGTGACCGCCTGCCTCATATGCACACAAATAATCTTCACACGGCATAATCGGGTGGTCGAAGTTCGTCGTAAGCGTATAAATTCTTCTGTTGTCATAAGCCTTTATGCAAGTGGTTATGTCGTTAAGCATATCAAAATCGCCCATATTTTCATTACCGTTTGAAAACATTATAAACGAAGGGTGATTGCCGTATGTTTTTGAGATATTAATAGCCTCCTGCATAAAATATTGACGGTGTATCGGGTCTTCACCCGTTTCAAGTGCACATACATCGTGATTAAGCCATAGCGGCATTTCAACAGATATGTACATTCCTATTTCGTCAGCCGCATTAAAGGCACATTCAGGCGGACACCATGCGTGAAAACGAACGTGATTTAAGCCATAGCTTTTGATAGTCTTGAAATTTTTTCGCCACACCTCAATATCCATAGGCGGATAACCTGTAAGCGGATATATAGCACAATCTATTGTACCGCGCAAAGAAATTTGTCTGTTGTTAAGCAAAATCTTTTTATTTTCCGTTTTTATCGTTCGCATACCGAATTTTACGGATTTTATATCGGTATGACCGTTACATTCATATTTAACTGTTGCCGTATATAAATTAGGATTGAATTCGTCCCAATAATCTATTTCGGAAATATCGTATCTAAAATAATCGACTTGTTTTGAATTAAACACCTTCGTTTCAAATATTTTTTCTCCAAGTAAATCTCCTTTTGGTGAAGTAACATTTACGGTAACAGTCGCTTTCTCCGTTTTAAACGGAGAATGTACGTCCGATGTTTCAACGACTTTAAGCGTTATGCCTTTGTCATCTGTATATACTTGAATATTGTCAATATGTTCTTTTTCTTCATATTGCAGTTCAATACGTCCGATAACACCGTTCCAATATCCTTGCGTATCGACACTGTATCCGCTTGCCATTGTATCAAGGTTTAGCAAATTTCTGTTGTCTATTTTCAGTGTAAACATATGTTCGCCCGGAGTTATTTTGCCTGTTAAATTGTATATGTGAGGTGTGGACAGCTCAATTATTTGTCTGTCTGTTTTCACACCGTCTATCCATAATTCAGATGCTATATTAACTTGCTCCATAAACAGTCTGACAGTTTTACCGTCTGTATCATTCGGAATGTTGACCTTTTTTTGCAACCAAAGAGGAGCGATATATTCATATCGCTCTCTCGGTGCACGTACAGCCTCTTTTGATATTTTGTCAAAATATTCTGTTTTTTTGCCTATCTGATTATCACAAGTTGAACCCGGAAGATTAAAATTATTATTTTCAAATTTTATGCTGTCTATTGTCTGACTATCGTCAATATCTGTTTTATAATTCCATTTTCCGCTTAAATCTATTGTTTTCATTGTATCACCTATTTTACTATATCTCTGAGTTCTGCGTGGCATTGATTTAATTCAAGTCCTTGCTTTGCATACTTTTTAGCATTATCAGTATCACCTATACCCAAATATCCAAGTGCCGCCATAAGATTACAATGTACCTTATTGTTTTTATTTAAGTCACCCTCGAATATCAGGAAATCCGGTAATGATACAGCAAAGTAATCAATTTTCATTTCATCATTCATATGATTATTTGCATACTCGATAAATGCGTTAAATCTCTTTTTAGCCTCGTCTTTATCGCCAAGTGCCTCAATCGCTTTTGCGGAATAATACATCATCTGTGGCGGTTGGTCGTTATAATACATCGCCGAAGAAAGATTAAATTCACCTCTTGCTGCAAGTCTGTATGCCTGTTCGGACTTTTCCTTATCTTCATACAAGTTACCAAGCATATAATATATATCGTTATCCATATTACCGATTAACTTGCCCTCACCTAAATTATACGGATAAACGAGAGCTTTTTCAAGATATTCTATTGCTTTTTCTGTATTTTTTTCTGCTTTAGCCTTATTAATAAGCGCAATTCTGTACTGAGCAGGTATCTTACCTTCACCGCCCTCCCAAGGGTGGAAGGTATGGTTCATAATACGATTGTATGCGTTATCATATTCTCCGTTCATATTAAGCAATGTGATATATTCCGTATATAAATCGTCACGCTTTTCAAGTAAGTCGGAATTTTCATTCATATTTGCCAATCTCTTTTCAAGAGAGAAATTAAGTGTTTTGTACAGTTGATCAAGTTCAAAGAATATTCTTGCGTCACTCTTATCAATACCGAATGCTTTTTCCATTGCTTTTAGTGCTAAGACACCGTCTTTTAATTTATTGTAATAAACAAGTGAAAGGTTTCTATACACTGTCGGAAGTGTTATATTATCCGCACACTTTTCCCATAATTCTTTTGATTCTTCCCATCTGCCTTTGTCATAGAACAAACAGCCAAGATAATAAGCAGCATAATTACCGCCGTTATATATTGCCTTTTCCAATACAGCTATATCTTCAAGTCTGTTTGGGAAACAATACAGGCTGTCAGAATTTTCAGCTTTATCAAGTTCTGATTTGTCATTTGTCAGTGCATACAGATAGTAATGTACCATAGGCTCATTGTCATTCGGTGCAAGTTTTAATATTTCGATTGCGTCATCTGTCAAATATGCTGACATATAGCTAAGTGCAAGTTCGATATAGTTATGATTGTCACCACGCATAACAGCTTGCATTTCGTCTAAGCCGTTACCGTTTAGTTTGTAAAGTTCATAATATGCACTGTGATCTAATGCGTCTATATTGCGTGTTTCTTTTGCAAATTCTGTTGCCTCTGTATTTTTTCCGAGTTTTCTGAGCAATGCCAATTTTAAAGTTCTTGCCTTTAAATTATGCATTCCCTTTACAAGCGACTTTTCTATATATTCCAACGCATCATTATAATCACCTCTGCCCGATGCAATACAGGCTAATTGATAAAATGCTTTATCCTGCATATTTCCGTCCCAAACAGCTTTATAAAACGCGTCAAATGCAGTATTGATTTTACCCTGTTTCTTTAATGATAATCCCAAATTATAATACGGTTCACAGTCATATGGATTAGGATTTTTCCAGGTTGATGATTTAATAGCCTGTCTGAAATATTTTTCACTTTCCGCAAATCTGCCCTTATTATACAAATATTTTCCGTATCCGTTGTTAAGACGAATATCCGTTTCATCTCGTTTCAATCCCTCAAGGTAATAATCTTCAGGCGAATATGTAGCATGACGGTATTGCTCTAAATGTGTAGCCGCAAGGAACAGTTTTTCGGTTGTTTCCACAAATTGCGGTTCAGGCAATGCCTCTGCCGGATTAGGTGTTTCCTCGTCATTTTCGCCCATAGGAGTGTAGCTTAATAATTCGTTTCCGTCTTTATATACGGCAAGTGTAAACTTTGTTTCATCAATACTAGGAATAGGAACACTCTTTGTAAATATATCGGTCGGTGATATGTTTGCTTTTTCTTCAAATACCGTATTTCCGTCATAAGCAAGTTTGATTGTCACATTGCCAAGTTGTATCGGAGAATATACAGTTACATTAGCACTGTCGTTATCCAATTCAAGATTCATAACAACTTCTGTTGAAGCATTTTTAACCGCACCGACATTTTTGTATGGCATAAAGTATTGAACGAAAGTCTTTTCTTCATACGGTTTTAAGAATGTAAAGTCGGGCTGATTATCAGTAAACATACCTGTCATAAGTTCAATATACGGACCGTTTTCGTCTGTAAGATTTCTGTCCCACGCTTTTCCAAAATCACCGTTACCCCAAGTCCATTGCTTTTTACCCGGTGAAACGTGATGGTCGGCTATATGAAGAAGTCCCGCGTTTTTGGAATAATCGTAATTGCCTATAAAATTATAATCCGAATGATATGCCATATACGAAGTCGGTACAGGAATATTTTTGTATCTTGAAATATCCGTACCGGGTGCATAATCAACCTTATAATAAACTCCGTCGGCAATAGGAAATTTTGATACGTCACGTTTGCCGTGATCCATTACAGCGTGAACGTCAGGCGGAAAGATTGACTGTGTATAGTCATTTACGGCAACGGCAGGATTTGCCCACCATAAAAATGTTTGAGGTCTGTCTGTCGGATTGTATACCTGACCTTTTATTTCAAGATATGCTTTGTCCGGGTATACAGTAAATCCCGCCATACCTTTCGTATGGAACATCTTTTCTGTTTCGCCTACCCATACCGTAATCGAACCGTCATTGTTTTCTTCGATTTTATAGTCAACAGGATCAAATGTGGACGGTCTGTGATGTTGCGGCCAGTTAAACTCAATACCTCCCGAAATCCATGGACCTGCCAAGCCTACAAGCGCCGGTTTTACAACTTCATTATAATAAACAGCGTCATATCCGTTTGTTTTATCATATAATCTTTGAATTTTACCGCCTATTTCAGGTAAAATCATTACAAGAATATAATCGTTTTCCAAGAAAATTGCGTTGTATTCTTTATCAGTCTTAACGTCCGAAACGCCCTCGCATACAGGGTGCGGATAAACTCGCCCGCTTGAACCTTGATATACACGTTTTTCAAGAAACATAGGATTTTTGTCGTAATCAGAAATTTCATATGTAGGTATTGTAACTTTTTCTTGCTTTAATATAACCTTACCCATAATAATTGCTCCTTCGCATATTGTTTTATTTATGATTAGATTATACACCGCTAAAACCCAAAAATCATTAAGCATTATTGCTGTAAAATATGAAATTATTGCTTTTTATAAAAAAGCAATAATTTCATTTGGCGACGCTAAACCTTAATCTTGATCTGCGCTCCATTCAATTTGTGCCGTTCTGCAATATTTCATATACTTTAAATAACATTTCTACCGCCACAATAATACTTAAAAGAGAAGTTTTTGAATGTGTACATACATTAACATTTTAAATACCCCAAAAAAGGTCGGTGCATAATGCACCGACCTTTTCTATAAATTTATAATATTGAAATTTCAACAGTTTCTGCACCGTTATATAAAATTTCTCTGCCAATATCCATAAGTTTTTCTTTACCCTCTGTTACAGTCAAGAAATGATTGCCTGCAAGCTCACCGGCTTTACTTCCGAAGTGGCAACAGCCATATGCCAACATCATTTCAGTTTCACTTATACCGCCGGGATACAAAACCATTTCTCCGACTTTCGGATATGTCGTTGCATTTTCAGGAGGAAGTCCTGTTTTTGTATCTCCGTACGGAATCCAAACAGCCTCACCACTCCAACGAACATGAATTATTTTATTTTTTATCGGCAACATTTTTTTGAAAAATTCACAGGTAAGCGGTGCTTTTTCTTCTTCCAAAACTGCCTTTAATTCTTCTTTGCCTATTTTAAATTTAAGTTCCGTCATAAGATTACTCCTTTATTCATAGCACAAACCAAACGGTTTTGCACTTACAAATTGACCGGTTCCGCTTTTACCTACATATTTTCCGCAATCTGCAACAAGTTCACCGCGAAGAAAAACTTTATCCGGTCTGCCCTTTTGTTTCATACCTTCATATGTAGAATAATCAACACCTTGCAAGCTGTCCGCATTTGTAAATACACCCTCATATTCAGGATCAAATATAACAATATCCGCATCCGAACCCGGAGCAATAACACCCTTTTGCGGATATATTCCGTTTATTTTTGCAGGATTTGTGCAACAAAGCTCAACGTATTTCTGACGTGATATTTTTCCCGTTTCAACACCGTATGTCCAAATCACATTCATTCTGTCACCCATACCCGGTGCACCGTTAGGAATATTCACAAAATTGTCTTTACCTTGATGTTTATTGTCTTTCCAGTTAAATCCGCAGTGGTCAGAACTGATTGCATTCAAATATCCTTTCTTAACTGCTCCCCACAATGCGTCCAAATGCTCTTGTGAACGAAGTGCCGGCGAACAAACATATTTTGCACCTTCAAAATTCGGCTTTGCAAGATTATCTGTTGTAAGTGTTAAGTAATGTGTACACGTTTCTCCGAAAATAGGATAACCGTCTGCATAAGCATCTCTGATTGCCTCCATTGCCCCCTTAGCAGTTACATGAGCAACATACAACGGTGCTTTAGCAAGCTTAGCCAGTGAAATTGCTCTTTCAGTTGCCTCAACTTCTACAACAGGCGGTCTTGAAACCGCATGTCCGTATGGTTCTGTCATTCCCTTTGCAAGACATTCTTTCTGTAATGTATCAATCATATCGGCATTTTCACAATGTGTCATAATAGTTACACCGGCACCGACCGACTTCTGCAAAGCTTTAAGCACCGTGTCATCATCACAATGTTGAGGATGGCCTTTATATGCCATAAACAACTTACAGGTTGAAATGCCTATCTCCGGTAATTTCTCGATTTCATTTATGATTTCATCTTTTGACTCAAATATTACTGTGTGCAAAGAATAGTCACAGCAAGTAATACCGTCAATTTTATTTGCTCTGTAATCTCTTACAGAATCAGTCATACTTTTTCCTATTTCCTGATTTGCAAAGTCAATAACAGTCGTTGTACCGCCTACAACCGCCGCACCTGTGGTATCCCAACCTTGCACAACAGCGTCACCGAATTTAAAATTAAAATGAGTATGCTGATCTACGCCACCAGGGAAAACATATTTCCCTTTTGCGTCATAAATATTTTCGGCTTCAACCGCTAAGTTTTCGCCGATTTCCTTTATCTTACCGTCCTCAATCAGTATATCAGCTTTATATTCAGCTGACGCAGTTACTACTGTACCGTTTTTAATTAATGTTTTACTCATTTTGATAACCTCCTAATCTTCTGTTTCTTTATCTTGATTATAGTTTTTTTATCAAAACAAAAAAAGTGCATACTGCACAATTATAGGTATATCAAGCAATCACTTTGCACAATAAAGAAAGCGAGCCTAAAAAAAGAACGGAAAATGATGTGGCCTCCAATTTGTCAGATTTTTGGTCTGACTTTTGGGGTCGGTTCACAAACCGCTCTTTAAAATATCACTTTATTTATAAAATGCGTCTATAATTTTCTTCGCATGTATTCCCATTTGTATATTTAGGACAACCTCACTGTCGTCTAAATCCATCATAAGAATATCTTTAATTTTCTCCATTCTGTAAAGCATGGTGTTCCTGTGAAGATTAAGAACATCTGCCGACTTTGATACGTTTTTGAAATTATCTATATACGATTCAAGCGTTATCAAAAATTCCGTATTATTTTCTTTGTCATATTCGTCAAGTATTTTTACCGTTGATGAATATATACCGTAAATTTGCTCATAATTCATACTGCTGTGCATAAGGTTATATACCAGCATATCCTGATACATATATGACTTCTTATTCGGATAAAGTTTCATTCCCAAAGGCAGTGCGTCAAGTGATTGTTTGAATGAGGTTGAAATATGAGCTATCGAATCTCCAACCGTACTTATTGATATATGATACTTATATTCCGCCGCATCAAGCTGTTTTTGCAATGCTTTTGTTACTTTTCTGACGTCCGATACAATATCTATATCGGACACGTTTTTAGAAAACAAACAATAAATCAAAAAGTTATTTCTGAAATGTGCATAATAACAATTTACATTGCAATCTCTCGATACATTATTTTTTACCCGTATCATATTGTTTTGTATAGCCGAACGCTTGTCGTATGTCATATTAAGAAAATCGTCAATATCTATGTTTACACACATACGTTTTTTCGTATAATCAAAACCGTATATATCACAATAATATTTTATCATATCTTTACTGTCGGAATTTGAAAGCAATACATTTGACACAAAATTATTTTGTGAATGCTTTATATTTTCCGACATAAGTCTGTCCTGCAATAAGTGTATACCTATTATTGATACAACATTTTCAAGTATTCTGTAATCGGTATAATTCAAATGAGCCACTGTTTGCGGTATAGCCAAAAATCCAAAAAGCTGTTTCTGCATTTCAATCGGAAGTATAGCCATATCTATACTTTTTCCGTTTTTACTTACTTGAACGCTGTGTGCCTTAAAATGTGTTTCTTTGTAAAAATCAATAATATCATTTTTTTGAATTTCGTTGAATACACTGTAACCGTATGTAAGTTTGACAAAATTCATAAGGTTTACGTCGTTATCCGCAACATTTTCATATGCAATCAGATTAGTATCCTCATCAAGTAAGAATAACGGATTATTTATTACATCGGCAATGTTAAAAAGTGCTTGTTCAATATCAGCACCCGAAAGCACTGACTTTGTAACCTGTTGATAGACAAGATGTGTTTTTTCATTTTCAGACATTTCATCGCTGAATAGATTTGTGTACACAAATCTTGAAATATCCGACATACGCATTTCATACGAAATCTCAAGAATGGGAAATCCATATTTATTACCCTCACTGATTATTATATTGGGTATTTTTTCAAAGTATCTCTTAACTTTAAACCCCAGACCGACACAACCTTTTCTGTGTAAGTCCTTTACAAGAGTATTAAGCATGGACGGATTATTCTTTGTCACATATCCCGTTGACAATATAAGCTCACCGCCATAAAGCCACGACACAATTTCAGGATTATCAACGACATTTACACCGAGTATTTCCTTATCCAAGCCCTTATGTCCCGCGACACATTTAAGTTCTCCGTGATATGATTTTTTTAAAAGCTGATTTAATGTAATAGCCATACCAATCACCCTCCCATTGTATTAATTATATCATATATACAATGAGTATACAATTAACATTTATCACGAATTTGCAACGGCAACAGCGTTGTAATTTTTCTTTTCTTCATACACCAGAATAAATGATACCGTAAACATTATTATTGCACATACCCAAACCGATTTTGCACCTATCAAATTACTGAATATCGCACCGATTCCGCATCCGATACAAAACGTAAAAATTATAATATATAATTTCAGGCACACGGATTTTTCCGACTTTTTTTCAGTACCGTCTATAATTTTATATAGCAGCTCCGTTGCATTTCGGAGCATACCGGTACACATTGTAGTCGCATAAGTACAGTCTTTCATATGTTTGAATGCACCGTATTGCATAGCGGTTATAAATGATATTGTAACCACGACTATGTCGTCATACTTCGATTCAAGCGGTACAAATCCCGCTAAGACCAATGCGATTGTTTCAAACAGTAAAATAAATCCTTGCCATGTAATAAATCTTTTAAATTTGAAATTTTTCATACAAAATACCGAACAAAGTATTCCGATTACAAACGCTATAATTGCACACACATTCGTTATAGCATCGCCTGCATTGCCTTTGGCAAGGTTGACGCCCGTCATAACTATATTACCGGTCTGTGCATTTGCGAAAGTACCGCCTCTCAGCATAAATGTATATGCATCCAAAAAACCACCTGTCAACGTAAGCAGTAATGCAACAAGTATTGAATCTTCTTTTTTACCGTCCATCACACAGCACCCTCTCTGATACGTTTTTTTCTAAATCCATATTGCCATTTTTTCGTACTTACATACCAATGTCCAATCGGTATTGACACACTCGGTGCAACAGCACAAGCAATAAATACACCGACAATTCCAAAAAACATATTGAATACTATTGTTAACACCAATCTGAAAATAATGCAATTAACAAAAGAATTGCATAGCACAAACAAAGTATGACCTGCTCCTGTGGCAAGGGAATGTTGTATCATAAACACACTGTAGAAAAGCTGACCTATAACTTCTATTCGGATATTTAATACCGCATAATATATCGCCTCGGTATCCTCCGTAAACAACCCTGCAAGATACGGTGCAAAAATTTCCATTATAATTATAAGCACTGATGTAATGCCAAGAGTCATACCCATTGCCGTATACATTATTTTTTCAGAACGTTCATACAGACCGGCTCCCAAGTTTTGTGCAATCATAGCCGATGCCGCATTCGACATTGTACTGACAACCAAAAACGGAATATCTCTGAGTTTCATACTTATAGCGCTTCCGGCTGACGCGGCAACACCGTATGTATTGATTGTGTATGTAACAACGATAAACGAAATACCCGCAACCGTCATTTGCACTGCACACGGGAATCCTATCTTTATAATTTTTCCGAGAACATTACCGTAAATTTTTAAGCTTGTCCACATATCTTTTTGTTTCAGAACAAATCCAAGTGCCATAAAAAAACTTATTCCCTGTGCTATAACGGTTGCCAAAGCCGCACCTGCCGTGCCTAATTTAATAACTCCCATAAATATAATATCAAGCACAATATTAACGGTTGTCGATACAAAAATACAATACATAGGCATTTTTGAATTACCTACCGCACGCATAACACCGCTGAGAGCGTTATAACAAAAAGTAAAGAAAACTCCTATTGCACATACTTTAAAATATGATACCGCCTCATTATATGCCGGTGTTTTCATAAGTGTTATAATCATCGGCGATACAAAATACAATACAACAGACATTATAATTCCCATAATAAAGAATGAATTTATAAAAGTATTGCTTGCATTCTGCATTTTGCTTTTCTCACCTTGACCGAACAGTCTGCCTATAAGTATTGTTCCGCCCATAGACAGACCTATTACAACCGTATTCACAATTCCCAACACCTGCGAACTGTTGTTAATTCCCGATATGCCCGCACTTCCAAGAAATCTGCCTGCTATTAATATATCAAACAGACTGTAAAGTGATTGCATTACACTTGTTGCTATTAGCGGGAGTGAGTATTTTACAAGTTGTTTCCATATTACACCTTGTGTAAGGTCATTTGCCGATTTCATTTTGACCACCTCATTTTTCTATATTGCTGTACTCTTTTCCTAAATAAGATGTTCGTATATCTCTTAAATACGGAATTTCATCTCTTTGTTTGTATATATCATTAATATCTATATCCGCCATTACAACTTCGTTGTCCTTAGTTGCCTCTGCAATTACTTCACCTTTTGTATTGACAATTCTGCTCATTCCGCAAAACTCAAGACCATCCTCGTCCGATGAATGATTTGACGCAAGTACAAAGCAACCGTTTTCCAATGCTCTTGCTCTCGTTGCCAAATCCCACGCATATCCTCTTTCACGCCCGAAAGCCGCACTGTAACAAATTATCTCCGCACCGCCGAATGTAAGCATTCTTGCATTCTCGCTAAAACCAACTTCATAACAAATCTGAGCCGCTGTATTTATACCGTCATTTTTCCATACCGATAATTCCTCTCCTCTGATAAATCTATTCTTTTCCGCACCCCACAAATACATCTTTCTGTATATCTTTGCTTTTTCATTTTTATGTACATACATAACCGAATTATATACAAGTCCGGGAACATTTGAACGTTCTATAAATCCTGCCATTATGCTCGTATCATATTTTACGGTATAATACTTCAGAAATTCGTATGTTTTATCGTTACCTGTTTCGGCTAATGCCCAATCATCCTTGCAACAATAACCGGTATTAAAAAGTTCCGGCAATACAATGAGTTTTGCACCGTTTTGGCAAGCCTCTTCAATCATCGGTGCGGCTTTTTCAAAGTTTGCGTTTTTATCTCCGATTGTACACGTCATTTGTATAACTGCAACTTTCATAATCTATTCCTCCTTTAAAAAAGCGGACAGGCTTTCACCTGTCCGCTTAAATTCAATTTATTTTTTTTATAAAAAATCTTCGCATGCCTCAGCGTATGTAACGAATGTAACTCCAGGCTTACTTCTCATATATTCAATTAATTTTCTGTGCATTAGAATACCTTGAGGACGTCCGCTTACGTCAGGATGAATTGTAATCGGGAATACGCCTTCTCCTTCTTCATATAGGAAATCAAACTGATTTTTCCATAGTTCAAAGATAACATCAGGTGATACCCAACCGAAACTGTTTGGACTTGACTTAATAAACATCTGCGGCGGAAGATCGTCAAGATACCAGCTACACGGTACTTCGACAAGATCAGTTTCCTTACCGAATTCCATTGGTTTCATCCATGTATCCGGGTCTTTATCATATCTGATCGGATACCACTTATCACCCGTTGTTACAAAATACGGATGAAATTCATCGTGCATAAGACTTGAATCATACTTAATACCGTGTTTAACAAGCAAGTCGTTTGTAACCTTTGAGAATTCCCACCATGGTGCTCTGTAACCTACCGGCTTTTTACCTGACAATTCAGTAACAAGGTCGATTGTGTGAAGAAGAATTTTTTCTTCCTGTTCCGGTGTCATTGCAAGCGGATTTTCGTGTGAATATCCGTGCAAGCCGATTTCGTGACCTCTTGCAACAACGTCTTTCATCTGTTCAGGGAAAGTTTCGATTGAATGTCCGCATGAAAACCATGTTGTTTTAATTCCGTATCTGTCGAATAAATCAAGCAATCTCGGAATACCTACTCTGCCGGCAAATACACCTCTTGAGATGTCACACGGTGAATCTTCTCCTCCGTATGAGCCAAGCCAACCAGCCACACAGTCAACGTCAATACCGTAACATACCTTAATGTCTTTCATAATCTTATCCTCCATTTTCTTAATATTATTTTTAAACGCTATGCGTTTTGTAACTTAGTGATTATGTTCAAATTCCTTTTTTATTTGTTCAGCGTCATATCCCATTGATACAAGTACGCTTAATTTCATTCTTGCCTTTTGTCCGCTTAGATTACCGCCGTTTATAAGTCCGATTTTTTCCATAAGCATTTTTCCGCCGCCTAAATAGTTATAAACCGGTACGACATATCCTCCTATACATCTGCTCACAAGCACAATCGGAATACCTTTTTCAACTGTACTTTGTAAACATTCAAGCATATCTCCCGATAAATTACCTGCACCGAAAGCCTCTATTACGATACCTTTAACACCATGCTCAACGCATGCTCTTATTAAAAAATCGTCCATTCCCGTATATGCTTTTAAAAGCACTACATTTTCTTCGATATATTTAGGTTTGTATGTCTTTTCTTTGATCGGATAGTGATAATACTTCACTTCACCGTAACAAGCTACACCAAGTGAGCCGTTAGGTGAACTGAAAGCGTCCACATTTGTTGTATTCATCTTTTCAACATCATAAGCCGAAAAGATAGTCTCATTAAGAAGTACAAGTACCCCTTTACCTTTCGATTCATCCGCCGCAGCGGTTTCTATTGCATTTAATAAATTTCCTCTTGCATCTCTCAGTGCCTCCGAGTGACTTTTCATTGCGCCGGTAAAAACAATAGGTTTATCGCCGCCGTGCAATATACTTTGCAGATAACTCATTTCATCAAGAGAATCCGTACCCTGTACAACAACCGCACCGTCTATATTGTCTTTTAAAAGGCAAGCCTCAATCTTCTTATTAAGTTCAAAACCTACCGTTGCATTAAGCTGTGAACTCGGCACACGACATACGTCATGTAATTCGACCTTAATCCCATGCAAATCATTTTCTATTTCATGTATTAGCTCTTCGCCGCTTAATGTCGGAATTGAGCCGTTTTCTTCGTCATAAACACAACTGATAGTACCGCCGATTGTAAATACTGCAACTTTTGGCATATGCTACACCTCCATATTCGCAAGATCAAATAATGTATTTGCAAGCAATTCCGCTCCGCAAGCTATATCAGCCATTTCGGTAAATTCAGCTTTATGATGGCTTATTCCGTCTTTACTCGGTACGAAAATCATAGCCATCGGTGCAAACTCCGCTACAAGAAGTGAATCATGATATGCTCCGCTTACCATATTTTTATATGGAAGTTTCATTTCTTTGCAATGTTCTTCAAGAATTTTAACAATTCTTTTATCTGACATTCTCGGAACATCATTTCCCGTTACAGTGTATTCGATTTTAACACCTCTCTCAGACGCCACTTTTTCCATAAAGGAAATTATACGTTTTATAACTCCGTCTTTGCTAGCCATATCAACATCTCTTATATCAATGACAAAATCAACTTGACCGGGGATTACATTTGCGGCATTTGGGAAAACATTTAATTTACCGACAGTCGCAACCGCATTTATACTGCTGATTTCATTCGCAGCCTTTTCTGTTTCCAAAATAATTTCAGATGCCGCACACATTGGGTCTTTTCTAATATCCATAGGTGTCGAGCCGGCATGTTCTTGAACTCCTTTTACCGTCACATTAATATACGACGCTCCGCATATGCCTTCAACAACTCCTATAGGAAGTTTTAATCTGTCAAGCACAGCGGCTTGTTCAATATGCAGTTCAACACTTGCAAACACATCGCCTTTTTCTTTTTTTACTTCATCAAATTTATCAATCGGGAAACCGAGTTTTACAAGCAAATCATATAATGAAATACCTTGTTCGTCTTTCATTTTTTTACTGTCTTCTAAAGTCAAATGACCTGCCATCGCACGACTTCCTATACATGATATACCAAATCTTGTCGGTTCTTCGGAAGTATAAACGATTGCCGTAAGATTTCTCTTATGTTCAAGTCCCGATTCTTTAATCGCCCTTAATGCTTCAATCGCTGATATAACGCCTGCCATACCGTCAAACATTCCGGCATTAAGCACAGTGTCTATATGCGAGCCGCTCCATACGGGTGACAATGTCGGATCTGTGCCTTCAAGTGTACCGAATATATTTCCTATTGCGTCTTCCGTAACAGTCAATCCGCACTCTTGCATAAGTGATTTTATATACTCTCGTGCTTTCACTTCTTCATCTGTAAACAATACTCTTGTTGTACCGTTTCCCTCTGTTGAATTGAATGTGTTTAGAGTATTAAGTCCTTTTGCTATATTTTCCTTACTAATCGAAAATCCCATATAAATCAACAGCCTTTCGCTTTATACTACATTCTGCGGTTCACCGCTTTTCCAAGAAGTTATATTATTAATTGTTATAACAGCCCTTTTATAGAGAGCCTCTTTTGTTGAAAAACCAATATGAGGCATAAGTACCGTATTAGGTGCGTCAAGCAACGGATAATCAGGTGCAAGCGGTGGTTCTGTATCAAAAACATCAATTCCCGCTCCCGCTATTTTTCCGTCTTTTAATGCTTTTGCCAAAGCTGCATTATCTATAATCGGTCCTCTTGCCGTATTAATTAAAATTGCATCGCTTTTCATTTCATCTATAAGCATTGATGAAACAAGGTCTTTTGTTGAATCATTAAGCGGTACATGTACCGATATAATGTCACAAGTTCTCATCAAGTCACATAGCGTAATATACTTAATTCCGTCAATGTGTTTTTCTGTTCGGCTGTAAGCATATACTTCACAACCGAATGTCTTTGCAATTTCTGCTGTTTTTAAACCTATTGCCCCTGTACCTATAATTCCGAATTTCTTACCTGATAATTCTATACCCGGTGCCATTTTTACACCGGAAGTCATATTTTCTTTACCCTCATTAATCTTTCTGTAAAGTGAAATAATAAGTCCGAATACAAGTTCGGATACCGCATTAGTCGAATATCCTGCCGCATTGCATACGCATATTCCTCTTTTTTTACATTCATCCACTGCAACATGGTCAACTCCCGTAAATGCTACCGAAATCATTTTTAACTTTTCGCATTTTTCAACCACTTCTGCCGGAAACGGCTGATTGGCAAGTACAACCACATCTGCGTCTTTTACCCGTTCAATGAGTTTATCTGTATCGGTTTCACGACTATCGTAAGCAATATATTCATCACCGTTATTTTCAAGTTTTTCAACAAGAGATTTTAATTGTTCGTCTGTTATACCCAAAGGCTCAATCTGTACAATTTTCATTTTGAAAACCCTTTCATATAATTTTTTCTATCTCCGCCGAATTTTAATCCGACGGAGATATATTTACTATTCCAATACTTTTGATGATGTATACAAATCAGGAAGTGTTTCTTTCATTACTCCAAGTTTCATATAGTCAGCAAGTTCATACTTCTTTGATGTAACTTTTTGTTGTAATGCGAAATCAGCAATACCGTCTGTTGAATTCAAGAATGTATCGTCAACTTCCATTGTATAATCGTTCTTTTCCATAATACCCTTTAGCAAATCTTCATCAAGGTCATATTGCTTAGCAAGGATTGGAATTGCTTCTTCACGATTATTGTTAAGGAAATCAGTACCTTTCTTTAGTGCTTTGATAATCTTTTTAACAACATCTGCTTGATTGTTATATACATCTTCTGTTACTGTCAAGCAAGTATATAAGTTACACCAGTCAACTGTTTCACCGTAATTTTCAGGCAAGTAGCTCTTTGAACCCGAGAACAGAAGTGTACCGCCTGCCTCAACGCCGTGTGAAATCCATGGTTCCCAACAAGCCATCAAATCAATATCGCCTTTTTGCAAAGCTGTAAGTTGGTCTGAAAGTGTTAGATTTACATATTGTAATGAATTTTTATCAACGCCGAATTGGTCGCACATATTCATAATAGCAAGCTGTACTTCCGCACCGTTTACCATACCGATTTTCTTACCTTCCAAATCCTTTGCGGATTTTATCTCAAGTCCCGGTCTTGCAACAACACACTGTGTACCGCCGATATTAACAACCGGTGCGGCAATCTTTACAGGGATACCGCTTTCAACCCAACTTAGCGTTGTATATGTAGTAGCAAGTGAAATCTGTGCGTCACCGCTTGCAATCATCGGTGCAAGGTCAGGTGCAGATGCAACCCAGTTATTATTAACATCAAGACCTTCTTCTTCATAATATCCTTTTTCCATCGCAATTACATGTGCTGCTGACATTTGTGGGTCAGGGATTGTGTACATTTCAACTTTTTCAAGACTTCCCGTTGACGAATCGGCTGTCTGCGTTTTACTGTCCCCACTTCCTCCGCATGACGCGGTTGCCAATACCATTGTTCCTGCCAATGCAAATGCAATTTCTTTTCCTAATAAACTCTTCATAATCTTTTCCTCCATTCTTTTTTCTTAATTATTTTCAACTACTGCTGATATACCTGTCTTCTTCCATTTGAATAACTTCTTTTCAAGGAAAGAAAGTAGGAAGTAAATAACAAGGTATTCGGCAGCAATAAGAAACATTGCCATAAACATATCCGAAACTCTGAACCAGTTTTTAGAGTCTACTATGATATATCCTAAACCTATATCCGAACCCATCATTTCTGCAACTACCAAACCCGAAAATGCAAGTGCCAAGCTTGTTTTCATACCTGAAATGATACTCGGGAATGCCGCTTTAAATGTAATTCTCTTAAATATCTGCCATTGGTTTGCTCCCAAACTCATTGCCGCTCTTATCAATACGGGATTAATACTGTTAATTCCCTCTCGCGTATATGACAGCATTGGGAAGAATGTTACATATGCAATCATCAAAAACTTCGGAAGTTCACCGATACCGAACCAAATGATGAACAATGGCATAAATGCGTAAGCCGGAATCGGACCGAATATATTGAATATCGGGTCTAATATGTTTGAAATTATCTTGCTCTTACTGCATATATAACCTACCGCAACCGCAACTACCGAACCAAGTAAAAATCCGCCAAGTATTCTGTAAAGGCTTGTCCATATGTGCTGGAACAGTGTTCCTTTATCAAATATGTATTCAATAACCGTTTGTACAACCTCTATCGGTCCGGGCAAGTATTTCGGATTCATAATTTCAGCCGTTTGATTGTATATACTGAATCCTTGCCAAAACAGCAAAAACGCTACTATCGACATAATGTTTAGTAATACGTACTTTTTTTCTTTTAATTTCTTCATATTCCTCACCCCTTAATCATTTGTTATTGTTGTCTTTGCAACTTGATTTCCGTCTGAAAGCATTGCTTCAAATCTGTTTACATACTCAACAAATTTCGGATTGTTCATCTCACGTTTTCTCGGGATATCAATCTTTTCATCCATTTTTATTTTTCCCGATTTTATCATTACAACTCTGTCCGCAAGATATACAGCCTCCGGAACACTGTGAGTAATAAATATTACTGTCGTTTTTTCTGTTTCCCAAATATTCAAGAGTTCTTCTCGCATTTTTTCTCTTGTGTATGGGTCAAGCGCTGAAAACGGCTCGTCCATCAACAGTATTCTCGGATTATTTGCAAGTGCTCTGGCTATTCCGACTCTCTGTCTCATACCGCCTGAAAGGCTGTCCGGATAATAATCCTTATATTTTTCAAGTCCTATCATTTTGATATACTTCATTGCAATTTCTTCTGCATTCGGGTCTTTTCTGACCGATGGACCAAATGCTACATTCTGCAATACTGTGTACCACGGATATAACGCGTATTCCTGAAATACAATCCCCCTGTCAGCCGAAGGTCCGTGTATCATATCTTTATCGAGATACAAGGCTCCGTAATCCGGTACAGTGTATCCGGCAAGAAGATTTAGAAGTGTACTTTTACCGCATCCGCTTTTACCCAAGATACAGACAAATTCGTTATCTTCGATTTTAAGACTTATGTCTTCAAGCACTCTCTTTCTTCCGCCACTACTCTGTGGAAATTCTTTTGTTACCTTATCAATCCTTAGCATTTGACTCACCTCATCTTTTAATACAAAAAGCGATGGCTGCGTTTTTTTATGACGCCTTTGCCATCGCTTTCTCTTTGTTTATTTGTTAAACTTATTATAGCAGTTGAACGTATTATGTTATAGTATACTATGCACAAAAACCGACGCTTTATTTGAACATTTCATACAATGATAAATGTTTTGTCATTGACGGTAGATTTCTTTTTTGATACACATCGGTAATAGTTCGCATATAATAATATTCTCACATTTTGTCGTATAATTCAATCTAAATCATATATATGTTCACTTTTATAAAAAAATAACCGTAGCATAAGCTACGGTTATCTGCTTTAAATTATTACTTTGAAGCCAAGAAGTCATTAATCTTCTTTACAAGTTCGTCAGCGTCAACGCCGTGAACCATGCAAGCTTCCTCAAGTGATTCACCCTGTGATGCCGGGCAGCCAAGGCAGTGCATTCCGATACCCATTAGTATTGGAGCGATTTCTTCATCTATGCTTAAAGCCTCACCGATTAGAGTCTTTTTTGTTACTTGTGCCATTATTGTTTCCTCCTTTTTATATATTAAAACATTCTTCAAATTCTTGACCGTCAATAGTTTCCTTTTCAAGAAGTTTTTCAGCCACTCGTGTAAGTACAGCCATATTTTCAGTAAGAATTTGTTCAGTTTTCTGATATTGTAAAGTCATTATATGCTTTACTTCCGCGTCAATATCTGCGGCTGTTTTTTCGGAATATGCTTTTGAGTGTGCAAAATCACGTCCGATAAACACTTCACCGCCGTCATCATACGATACAGGGCCGATTGCCTCTGACATACCGTATTTTGTAACCATTTGACGTGCTATGTCAGTTGCACGCTGAATGTCACTTGACGCGCCTGTGCTGATGTCGTCCATTGTAAGTTCTTCGGCTACTCTGCCGCCAAGCATTACAATTATTCTGTCCAGCATCTCATTTTTTGATGTGTACATTTTATCTTCATCAGGCACATACATCGTATATCCGCCGGCTCTGCCACGCGGTATTATTGACACCTTATGAATATGCGATGTTTTATCGACAAGTTTTGCCAAAACCGCATGACCTGCCTCGTGAAATGCCGTAAGTTTCTTTTCTTTTTCGGTAATAATTCTCGAACGTTTTTCCGTTCCCATCATTACTTTTAAGTTTGCATCCTCAATATCTTTTCTTGTTATTTCAAGATGGTTTCGTCTTGCCGCAAAAATAGCGGACTCATTCATCAAGTTTTCAAGGTCTGCACCCGAATAACCTGCTGTTGCTTTTGCGATTTCTTCCAAGTCAACGTCATTTGCCAAAGGCTTTTTAGCCGAATGAACTTTTAGAATAGCCTCTCTGCCCTTTACGTCAGGAACGTCAACGACAATCTGTCTGTCAAAACGTCCCGGTCTTAAAAGTGCGGGATCAAGTATATCCGGACGATTTGTAGCCGCCATCATTATAACGCCTTCATTTTCGCCAAATCCGTCCATTTCAACAAGCAACTGATTTAAAGTCTGTTCTCTTTCATCGTGACCTCCGCCCATACCGGCGCCTCTTTTTCTGCCGACTGCGTCTATTTCATCAATAAACACAATACACGGTCTGTTTTTCTTTGCCTGTTCAAACAAATCTCTCACTCGCGATGCACCTACGCCGACATAAAGTTCAACAAAATCCGAACCGCTTATAGAGAAAAACGGAACTTTCGCCTCGCCGGCAACCGCCTTTGCAAGAAGTGTTTTACCTGTACCCGGTGAGCCGACAAGAAGTACGCCCTTAGGTATTCTCGCACCAAGACTTACAAACTTTTGAGGATTTTTCAAAAACTCGACTATTTCCGCAAGTTCGGCTTTTTCCTCATCAGCTCCCGCAACATCTTTAAATGTCACGTTCTTAGTGTTCTCATTAAGTCTTGCTCTGCTCTTTGTAAAATTGGTTGCACCCGAACCGCCTTTTCGCAAAAATCCGAAAAAGAACACACATATAAATACAATTATCAAAATTATATTTGTAACCGCCGTCCATGAAATCTTGGTTTCATAAGCCTCTTGCTTTAAAGTGCCTTTATCCATTTGGTCGTTCATTTCTTTTCCGACATCTGCCTGCAACGTGTCAAGTGACGGAATTTTCACCTTCGCTTTGTCACCGTTTGTAAGTGTCACCGTTACGGTATTTCCCGACACAAGCATCGAACTTACCTGTTCGGACTTTATACTGTTGACCAAATCAGAGTAAACCATTTTGGTCTGCGATGCACCGAATCCGACTGCAAACATATAAATCAGATACGCAACTATAAGCATTGCCACCCATACTCCGAGTCCTTTAAATCTTTTCTGCAACTGACTACCTCCTTAATTATCGTAAAATTCTATTTTTATGCCTTTATCCTTGAAAGCAAAACGTTTGTCTATTCTGTTGCCGACTGCGGCAATTTCGCCGTTTATCTCAATTATCGGCACACTGTTTCGTTTATCTTTAGGAATTTTTTTATCTATAAAATATTCCTTTAATTTCTTCGTACCGTTCATACCCATAGGCTGAAATTTATCACCGTTTCGTCTGTTTCGTACAATGATTTTATCAATTTTGTCACACGAAAGATATACCGCACCGTCTTTATTTCGCATATTCGTTTCAGACACCGAAACTTTTTTGTCAAGTTCCGAAATAAAAACTGTTTCACCGATATTAATACTGATTTCAAATGGCTGTGTTTCTTCTTTTTTGTGTTCAAGTATTATTTTGCCGTACTCGTTTTTTGCAACAATACCGTACGGCAAATTTATTTGTCTGCCGCTTGATTTATCGGCAAGCGACAATATATCCGCAACATATGTTGACGAAATATCGTTAAGACCGTTATAAATATCTCTTAACATCAATCTTAAAACACGTCTTTTTATCGCAATATCCGTCTTATTCAAATCTTCAATATTAACAGCACAATTTCTGATGTGCTTTTTATAAAAATCTTCCGCAATACCGTTAAGATAATCACTGTCATCTTTTATCAAGCAAGCATTTTCCGTAACGGTTTTAATAAAACTCGCGTTAAATTCCTTTTGAATATACGGAAGTAATGTGTGACGAATTTTATTGCGGGTATAATCTTCTGTCAAATTTGTACTGTCTGTCATATATTCAAGTCCGTTATCACTGCAATATTTTTCAATTTCATCTCGCGAAACATTCAATATCGGACGAATTATATTTCCGCGGACATACGGTATTCCGCAAAGTCCGTTTGTCGTACTGCCACGCATAAAATTCATAAGTAAAGTTTCGGCATTGTCATTTCTGTTATGCGCAGTTGCAACTTTGTTTATATCGTATTTTTCGCACAATTCATTAAAGAAATTATATCTCACATTTCTGCCGGCTGTTTCTTCCGACACATTTGTATCTTTTGCAATTTGGGGTATATCTGCATTTAACACAAAACATTCAATACCTAATTTTTTTGAAAAGTTTTCGGCAAATAGTTCATCTCTCTTTGCCTCCTCGCCTCTTATGCCGTGATTAATATGAGCCGTATATAATTTTATGTCAAATTCATCTTTCATTGACCAAAGTGCGTGAGTAAGACACACCGAATCCGCACCGCCCGAAAGACCGACAAGCACGCTGTCGCCGTTATTCAATAAATTATATTCACGCAAGGTCTTTTTAATAATATCTAAAACCATTATTCTTCCTTCAATGCAAATTCAACATTAGAAAACTTAGTATATTCACCTTTCCAACCAAGTTTAAACATACCGGTTTCACCGCTTCTGTTTTTTGCGACAATACATTCAGCCAAATTTTTATCCTCGGTATCGGGATTATAATATTCGTCACGATACAAAAACATAACCATATCGGCGTCCTGCTCGATAGCACCCGATTCACGCAAGTCCGAAAGCATAGGACGCTTATCGCTTCTCGATTCAGCCGCACGCGAAAGCTGTGAAAGTGCAATGACAGGAATATTAAGTTCCTTTGCAAGAATTTTTAACGAGCGCGAAATTTCGGCAATTTCATTTTGTCTGCTCTCTGTTCTTCCGCTCGACTGCATTAACTGCAAATAGTCGATTACGATAAGTTCAAGATTCTTTGTCTGCTTTAATCGTCTGCATTTTGCACGGATTTCCGATACCGTTATTGACGCAGTATCGTCTATATACATCGGTGCGGTTGCAACTCTGTTGACTATAGCACCGATTTTTTCCCAATCTTCGCCTGTTATATCACCTGTTCTGATTTTATTTGAATTAACAAGTGCCTGGCTGCATATAATACGGTTTACAATCTGTTCTTTCGGCATTTCAAGGTTGAATATCGCAACGGTTTTTTTGTCGGTAATACTGACGTGTTCCGCTATATTTACCGCAAAACTTGACTTACCCATACCCGGACGTCCGGCGATAAGAATAAGTTCGCCGCCATGAAAACCGCCCGTACGTCTGTTAAGTTCATCAAAGCCTGTCGGCAAACCCGTTATACCGCTTTGGTTTAAAGAGTTTTCAACAAGTTCTTGATAACTGCCCATAAATATCTCACTTATAGGAAGTATATCGCTCTTGTTGTTTGATGATGTAACGTCAAAAATAAGCTGTTCGGCTTGGTCGACTATTCTTTCGACTTTATCGTTCTGACCGTAAGCCATATCGGAAATATCGCCTGCACTTTTAATAAGTGTTCTCAAAACTGACTTTTCTTTAATTATTTGCGAATAGTACGTCACGTGCCTTGTTGTCGGCACATTTGTTGCCGCATTTCTCAAATAAGCGATACCTCCGACAGCTTCAAGCTTGTCGCTTTGGCTCAGTTTATTTGAAACGGTAATAAAATCTATAGCCGAATTTTCGTTAAATAAATCAAGAATTACACTGAATATTTCCTTATTCTGTGGAAAGTAAAAATCAGACGGTCTAAGTATTTCAACCGACTCCGCAACACTGTGCGGATTAGTAAGCGCACTGCCTATTACAGCCAATTCTGCCTCTTGACTATATGGCAGTTCTCTGCCCATTACGTCAACAGGATTCGACATTTCTGCCATAAATCCATTACCTCCCCAAAGTTATATCTGTTCTACAACTACGTTTAACTTACCGACAACGCCTGTGTAAATTTTTACGTCTACAGTCGTTGTTCCCAATGTCTTTATGCCGTCAGGCATAACAAATTTCTTTTTGTCAAGTTTGATGTGGTGTTGTGAAGTAAGCGCCTCTGCTACGTCCTTTGACGTTACAGAGCCGAAAAGTTTACCGTTTTCGCCTGCTTTAGCCTTTAGCACAACCTTGATTTCTTTCATTTTCTCTGCGATTGCATTTGCCTCTTCAAGCTCAACTTTTTTCTTGTATTCAAGAGATTCCTGCTTACCCTTCATTACGTTTATATTCGATTTTGTAGCCGGTTCGGCAAGACCTCTCGGCAAAAGATAGTTTCTTGCATAACCGTCAGATACATTTACCATCTGACCTTTTTTACCTTGTCCTTTTACATCTCTTGTCAATATAACTTGCATTGTCCTTCCTCCAATTAACTTTCATTATTTGCAACGTAATCAAAGACAGCCTTTTCAACGTCCTCAATTACCATATCTACATTTTTGTCTTTTACTTGTGCACCGGCAACGGTACTGTGTCCGCCGCCGCCGAGATACTCCATAATAAGCTGTACATTAATATCACCGAGCGAACGGGCGCTTATACCCACACCGCCGTCTTGCGCATATACAACTATCGACGCACGAATATCACCTATATTAAGCATTTCATCAGCCGCTTGTGACGCTATCACTCTTATATTGGGATACTTTGTGTAACACTTTGCAACGGCAATCTGCGATACTATAATTTTCGACGTCTTTACAATATCGGCTCTGTGGTCATAGTCTTCTTTATTCACGTTAAACAGCTTTTTGACATCTGCCGTATTCAGTCCCAAACGTCTTAAATATGAAGCTGCCTCAAATGTTCTGACACCTGTTTTTACTATAAAGTTCTTTGTATCCATCAAGATGCCCGTATACAAACACTCCGCCTCAACAGTTGTAAGTGAACTTCCCAAATTCATATATTCCAATAATTCAGTAGCCATTTCACAAGTTGACGACGCATACGGTTCGTGATAAATAAGCGAACAAGGATTAATAAAATCAGTCGAACGTCTGTGGTGGTCGATAAGCACAACCTTACTTGCCTTTTCGATAAGTTTCGGGCATGGCAACATTGACGGTCTGTGCGTATCAAGCACAACTATCAATGTATCTGACGTAACGTTTTCGACAGCGTCGTCATTGCTTAGAAACATCCCTCTGTACTCACTCATAGCACGAAGGTCGTCATACATTTTTTTTATGGCCGGTGAATTGTTGTCATAGACAATATACGGCTTTTTGCCAAGCGTTCTGACTGCTCTCTGCAAGCCTACCGCCGCACCGAAGCAGTCATAGTCCGCACCGGAATGTCCCATAAATATTACTTTGTCGGAATTTTTTATAAAGTCTTTTAATGCAACAGCAATAGCTCTTGTTTTAACTCTTGTACTCTTTTCGTAATCACGAGCCTTACTGCCGTAAAATTTATACTGTGTATCGTCCTTTATGCTGACTTGGTCGCCTCCGCGTCCAAGCGCCATATCAAGTGCATTTCTTGCGTACATATCATTTTCCGACAGACTTCCGCCTACACCGATACCGATACTGATACTTACCGGAAGTTTCATATCTTCACCGACTTTTCTCACCTTATACAATATATCAAACTTTTTACTGACATACTGTGCAAGATAGCGATGTTCAAAGAACATATAAAATCTGTCGCGGTCGGTTACTTTTAAAAGTGCATTTGATTCGTCTACCCATTCATTGATACATTTTCTTATTTGTGCCAAAATCTGTTGTTGCTCATTGTCATTGACACGTTGCAATACATCGTCATAATTATCAATATTGATAATCGCAACATCTGTTTTTTCGTTAACGTATTTTCTTTTTAATTCATATTCAACAGTTCTGTCAATAAGATAAATATATACGGATACCTTGTCCTCATCTTCGGAAATACTTATGTTTCTGTTTCTGATTGTATTTGCAATAAGCAAATATCGCTTATCGTCAATTCGTATACGTTTTTCATAGTGTGAGGCTGATTTTAAAATTTCTCCCCACTTTATATCGGATATTGAATTTTCGAGTTTTGTATCAAAAAGGTCCTTATTAAAAAACAATTCCGAAAATTTGCCGTTGTACCAGCATATAGAACCGTCTATATGCACAACAACGATAGGTATAGGAAAAGAGTCCATAATATTTGCCGAAATCGAATTTGAGCTTTTCGCCATAATTTCAAGAAAATTATTAACACTCTCATTTCTTTTATTTCTTATAAAAATAACCGCACAAAATGCTATTATCCCCGCAATTATCTCTAATATTGCTATAACCTTGCCTTTTACAGCATAACTGAGTACACCGCTTATGATCAAGAGCAGTGCTGATGCAAATGCTATCTTAATGCAAGTTTTAACAACTTGTCCGTAATGTTTTCTCATAAGTCCCTCCAAAGTGCATTAATGCACTGTAAGCCTTAGCGGCTCTTTAAATACTTCTTTAGTTCCGACATATCCGAAAACTCTATTTCAAGTTCGTGTCCGTTTTCTTCACCTATGCCGAGAAGTTCGGAAATTTTTTTATCTATGCTTGCATAACCGATTCCCAACCGTCTTGCAAGTATGTAATCCATAGCAATAACCGTTGCTATTTCATTTGTAACACTCTCATAATCGCCTATTTCGTCATAGTCCGCAAGAGTTCTGTAAAGATGTGCTATCTCCGATAAAATCTCGCCTTTTATCATATCAATAGCTTTTAGATTTGTTGAAATGTTCATAATGATGCCTCCAATGATGTAATTAATTTTGTGTAGTCCTATCTAATACTATATTCTACCACAAACTTCATATCAAGTCAACATCATTAAAGAACTTTGCCATAAAGCAACAAAAACACTCTTTATGAGTGTTTTTCAGACTGTCGACAAATTGTCCGGAACGTGCAATATATTATTTTTATATTTTAAAGTTTAATTTATAGCTTGAATTGTCAATTCAAATGCAACGATATATCAAAATAAACTTCAAAAGGCGATTTCCAGTTCAAGCATTTGCGTG
>ENA-ORIC01000610-ORIC01000610.1-human-gut-metagenome-genome-assembly--contig:-NODE-610-length-43695-cov-3.497409_pt1 | contig 43695 bp, 39 predicted proteins | sample MGYA00243023_ERZ508732 | MGnify/ENA primary metagenome ERZ508732 (study PRJEB26277, sample SAMN04329767) | human gut metagenome | biome: human-associated habitat | host: Homo sapiens | place: USA... | reverse complement strand
GGCGGATACGGCGCGTTCAAGTTAGGACTGAGGTGTCCGGAGACGTTCTCGTGCGCGGCGTCGCTGTCCGGCGGGCTTGCCAGAGCGGTTATCGACCCTCACCGTGACATACGCCGAATAGATGCGGTCAAACCCGGAACGGGTGACACGCTCGCCTATATTGTCTGTCACGTCAGTGCGGACCGGGACTATCGTCTCGCGCTCCGGCATCGGTATGTCGGCGAACGTCAGGTTCCACGGCGCCCTCTTGTCCGTGATGGTCTCCGGCTTCTCCCACTTCGGGAGCGGACGCGTCAGGTCGCAGATATGACATTCTGTGTAACGCGTGTTTCTCCGGGCGAGCCAGCTTGCGTCAGATACTATGACGAACGGCTCCCTGTCCTCGTATGTCACGGCGCAGGAGAATATAAAGCCGCCCCTGCCGCGGGAATAGTCGGTCTGCACGATGCCGGGCGTCTGCACCTCCGCGAGGATATCGAGGGTTATCCCTTTGCTTTCATCCGGGTTTTCGTCTGTGAGCGCGAGATCGTACCGGTCATAGTACTGCTTCGGCATTGGCTTTGTGTTCGCGTAATCGCCGCCAGCGGCTGCCGGACCCACACCGAGAACATTGCCGTTCACGCTCAGGCGGTATTTCGTGTCTCCGAAGACGCAGATATGCGCGACAGGCGATTTACCGTGCGGAACCACTACGGTTTTCGCGAACTCCGCCGCGAAGAAACGCCTCTCACAGTTCACAAAGAATGTCGCCGGAACCTCCGCGAACTCCGGGTATCTCTCAGTATTCATCGTCAGCCAGCGCGCGCCCGGCTCAAATCCGCGCGGCTCACACGGCGGGAGCGTAAAGGAAACCGATTTCCCGCTCACACTTATTTCTTTCTCATCCATAAATCCTGTCCTGTCGGGCGCTTGCCCGCTCTGCCTTTCGTGTTTTCATGTATAATTATATCATATCGCGCGGGAATAATCAAGAGATAAACGTAATTTGTAAGATAAAAGGCAGTCGCGCCGGAGCGCCACCGCCTTCATGTTATTATTGTTTCACAGCCCGTATCTTGTCGCAGTCCTTATATACCCCATCTCCTCCGACGTGAAGCCGCCGTGTCGCAGAGCGTATTCCCCGTTCTGTATGTCGTCGAACGGAACAAGACCCATACCGAGAAGCATATCCGTGACGCCCATGAACACCGGACGGTAAAGCTCATCCCTCTCCGCCCCGGGCGCGAACCTTATGACCGCCGAGTTGTTGAGCCTGAACCCGTGCGCCGCGTCAATACCGCAGCCGACAGCCGCTGTCATACGCCCGTCCTCAAACACGCCGAACTCGAGCACTGTCGGGTCGTCCGCCACCTTTCCGAGATTCAGAAGATGCCTTGAGTAGCCGTCATGACGGTCTCCGACCCATTCGCGTATCTTGTCGTGGTGTGCGATTGTCAGCTTCTCTATGCTTATCCCTTCAGGCAGAGCGTTCCTGTACGGCTTGCCGAAATACATAGTCTCCGGGACAACTATCGCCGACCGAAGCTCCGGAATATCTGACACACCGCCCTCAGAATAAACCGTTGTGACGTGTGAAAGCCTCATCCACCGCCCGAGCGTCTGTGTATCATCCGTGACGAGCGTCAGATACTCCGTGCCTTCCCGCGTATCGCCTATGAGTATGAAGCCTGCCATCGGGTCGTCCATGTCCGTCACGGCGCGCAGACCCATCATCACAATCGACGTGCAGAGGTAACCGTATCTCTTCGCGTCGGTCCCGAGGAGAGTATCTATCAGATCGTCCTCGTCGATATGCCTGAACTCCGGGTGGACGTGGATGAACCTGCCGGTCAGCGTCGCGTCGACCTGCTCTCCCCAGTATCCGGCCTTTCCACGCTTCTGTTCACGGTACTCGCCGGGTGTGCAGCCGTACTGCGCGCGGAAGGCTCTTATGAAGCCCTCATGGCTCCCGTAGCCGGCGTCGAGCGCAATCTTAAGGATATCCCCGTCTCCGCGCAGAGCCTCCGCCGCAGCCCTCAGCCGCTCATGCCGCACGTACTCCATCACCGAAAAGCCGGTATGAAGCGCGAACACACGGTTGAAGTAATTCTCGGAAAACCCCGCGCCGCGCGCCACGTCCCCGACTGTTATCTCCGGATCGCACTTGTTCTCCCTTATGTAGCCGATAGCTCTCGCGACAAGCTCGCTGTTCTCGGATGTGTATTTCTCCATTTTGGTTGTCTCCTTATCGTGTTACTTGAAGATCGGTCCGCGGTTCCAGTCTTCTCTCTTATTATAACACATCCTCAGGAGAGTTTCTTGACCTTCTCTATCTTCTTCCTGTGCGCGGCGTGATACAGCGACTCCGGGGTCGAGTAGCCTGTTCGCTCAGCCGCCTGTGCCATTGTGAAGCCGTTCCGCCGTAACATTTCCGCCTCGTGCAGCTTCAGCGCCTTTATATACGCGTACGGCGTCGTGCCCATCGCTTTGCGGAACTTCTTTATAAAGTGGTCCGGGGCATAGCCGAGTCTCAGCGCTACATCTGTCACGGTGATGCCGTTCGTGTATTCTGACTCAATTATGTCGAGCGCCGACAGTATCGTCGGGTCGTCCACCGTTTTAAGCTCATTCAAGCCCGATATGACGTTGACCATAGTCTCGATACAGCCGATCAGCGGTGTGTATTCGGAAGTGCCGTAAGGAATGTCCCTGCCAATCATCCTCTCAGCCGCGCGGACAAGCAGTCCGAGCTCAGGGTAACTCTCACCGTCAAGCGCGATTATCTCCTTCGACACAACCTGCGGGCGCATACTGAAATCAAAGAACGTGTGATCCATCGGCGAGCTTATGTCCTGCTCGGCGGCAAACGGCAGTCTCGGGGGAATGAAATACATATGCCCCGCCGTCAGGGGTATCCTCTCGCCGCCGCGGAAGAAATATGCGTTTCCCGAATGGACATAGTATATCCGGCAGGTCTCCGGCGTGTCGATGAAGCTCCATCCGTCCGGCTCCGGCGTCACCCGCCCGGCTCCGAAAAGCCGCGTTATCTCGTATTTCACGCTATTCACCCCTTTGCTTGACTTGACGCGTTGTTTGTGGTATAATATCAATATATCGATAAAAGGAGACAGAAAATGACAGACATACAGAACCGCCTCGCATCTCTCGCCGACCCTGAGTTCAGAAGCTTTCACATGAAGCTCATACCGACCGTAAAACCCGAACGCGTCCTCGGCGTCAGAACTCCCGCTGTAAGAGCGCTCGCGAAGGAAATCTCGCGGGAACCCGACAACTGCCGCGCCTTTCTGGACGACCTGCCGCACGGATTCTATGACGAGGATCAGCTCCACGCCGTGATTATCTCCGGTATGCGCGACGTGTGTCAGGTAATGGCGGAGCTTGAAAAGTTCCTGCCGTATGTCGACAACTGGGCTACCTGCGACATTCTCTCGCCGTCCTGCTTCAAAAAGGACCTGAAAACGCTCCGTGACTTCTGCTATGATACGCTTGTCCCCTACCGCTCGTCAAATGTCGCGCCGGACATGGTTTACACCGTGCGCTTCGCCGTCAATATGCTGATGAAGTTCTTTCTCGGCGACAGGCTTGAAAGGTGGATGCCCGATACCGTCGCGTCGCTTGTATGCACCGGTAATGACGAACGATTCCCGAGAGCCGACTACTATCTCGACATGGGCGCGGCTTGGTACTTTGCCACGGCGCTCGCTTATAATCACGACGATATTCTGCCGTACCTGTCTGAGCGCGGCAGACTGAGAGATACCGTCAGGCGCATGGCTGTGCGCAAATCTGTCGAGAGCTATCGTATTGACGACAAAACAAAAGCTTATCTCCGCGGACGCCTTAAATGATAAGTCACTCCTGATTGTCCGCCACTATGACCTTCACACCCGACTCCGCGAACTCGGATATCCTCGCTGTGTCCGCCCTGCCGTCGGTTATCACGCAGTTCAGCCTCTGTGCCCCGCAGACCGAAAACACCGAATCAACCCCGAACCGCTCGGACGGATAAAGCCCGATAAGCGTCGACGACGAGCCTATAACCGCGTTCCAGAACGCCACGCTCACACTCTTCTGCACCGAGAGCCCGAAACCAGCCGAGACGCCCGCCGTCGTTATGAAGCTCTTCGCCATCCTTATCCGCCTGATTGTCTCTGTCGCGAAGCTGTCCGTTGCGCATCCCCTGTCGTCAAGCTCTCCGCCAATCATGAATACCTTTGTCCCCTGTCTCTGTCTCGCTTCCTCGGCAAGCGCGAGCGAATTCGTCACGACCCTGACCGACAGCCCGTCCGGCAGTCCGCGCACCATCTGCAAACCCACAGGCGACGCCGGGAGAAAAACCACCTCATCCGGCTTTATAAGCGAAACCGCGTACCTCGCGATTGAGACGATATCCGGGCGCTCGTCCTTCACAATCCTCAGCGTCTCTTTTCTCTCCGGCGCCGAGAGCGAGATCGCGCCGCCGTGCGTGCGCTTCAGCAGTCCCTTCTCCTCGAGTATTCTGAGGTCTCTTTTCGCGCTGTCGTAGCCTATTCCGAACAGGCGCTGTATCTCCGCGGTCGTTATCGTGCCGCTCGCGTTCAGCCTTTTCAGTATCTCGCGGTGTCTCTCCTCTATGAACATTTCCCCTCACACCTCTCTTTTTGTATATCCCTATTATACCACGATTGTTCCCATCTGTCAATATGATTCGTGAATAACCGTGAACTTTTTCCGCCGGAATAAATCCCTCGCCCGCCGAATAGAATTCCCGTGTAAACAAAACTCAGGGACACATCGAAAGGAAGGGTCACACAATGATCGGAACTTCATATCTGCCGGAGGGAGAGCTCATCCGCGACACAGAAACCCGCGCTTACACATCATCTCTCGACGGACTGAAAAAGGCAATGCGGGAAGGAAGAATCCTCGAGGGCGTCGCAGTGCGCTGTTCGGGCGATCTGACTCTGACGGTCGAGGTCGGAAAGTTCACCGGCACAATCGAGCGCGACGAGGCTGTATTCACCCAGGGCGAACCTGTCAAGGACATCGCCATCATAACAAGAGTCGGAAAGCCGGTCTGTTTCCGCGTATTGTCCGTGACCGAACGGGGCGGGATGCCGGTTATAAAGCTGTCAAGGCGGCTCGCTCAGCGCGAATGCGTCGTGAACTACCTCTCGGGTCTGACGCCGGGGGATATCATCGCCGCAAAGGTCACTCACCTCGAGCATTTCGGCGCGTTTGTGGACATCGGCTGCGGCGTGGCGTCGCTTCTGCCTATCGACTGCGTTTCTGTGTCGAGGATCGATCATCCCGCCGAACGGCTCAGGGTCGGGTGTATGATGCCCGTATGCGTGAAATCTGTCGAGCGTGAGAACGGAATGACAAGGCGCATATATGTGACGCGGCGCGAGCTCCTCGGCACATGGGAGGAAAACGCCGCGCTGTTCAGGGTCGGACAGACTGTCACCGGGATTGTGCGCTCAATCGAGAGCTACGGCATCTTCGTAGAGCTGACGCCAAACCTCGCCGGGCTCGCGGAGTGGCGGGACGACGTATCTGTCTCTCAGACGGCGGCCGTTTACATAAAGAGCATCGTCCCCGAAAAGATGAAGATAAAGCTCGTTATCGTCGACCCGTACAAGGGCATTTCACCGAAGCGTCAGGCTTTCGCTGGGTGCTTCCCGTCTGTGCCGCAGCAGGTTGAAAGCGCTGAAACGGACAATACGGACGACACGGACAGCGTCGGCACACCTGACACCGATTCACCCGCAAACCTCGCCGAGGCGCTCCATATAAGCCGCTGGCGCTACTCCCCCGATTGCTGTCCGCGGGTCATCGAGACTGTGTTCGATGGGGACGGCACAAATAATCAGTCATAAATCATGTAAAATTTACAAAATCCGCTTGACTGCGCGCTCCGGCAGGATGTATAATATATACAGAAGCAAAGGTGTCGAATGGCGCCGAACACAAAACGGAGGTAGTCTTATGAATTCAAACCTTATCATAACCATAGGCAGACAGTACGGAAGCGGCGGACGCGAGATAGGCGAGAAGCTCGCGCACAGTCTCGGCATCGGTTTCTACAACAACGAACTCATCACCCTCGCCGCGAAGAAGAGCGGCATGGCTCACAACGTCATCGGCGAAGCGGACGAGAAGGCGACGAACAGTCTTCTTTACACCCTCGCGATGGGCTCCTCCTTCTTCAACGGCAACGCGGGAGTGGCGTTCGATATGCCGATCAACGACAAGCTGTTCGTCACCCAGTCCGAGATTATAAAGTCGCTCGCGGATGAGTCTCCGGCGGTGTTTATCGGCAGATGCTCGGATTATGTGCTGAGAGGATACCCGAACCTTCTGAGGGTGTTCATTCAGGCGCCGCTCGAGCTGCGGGCGGGACATATAGCCGAGAGACACAACGTCTCCCTCGACAAGGCAAAGGAGCTCGCCGTCAAGACCGACAAGAGACGCTCAAACTACTACAACTACTACACCGGTCAGAAGTGGGGACGCCTCGAGAACTTTGACCTGACGGTCGACTCGAGCAAGCTCGGCATCGACGGAACGGCGGAATTCATCGCGCAGTTCGTCGGGGACTACAAGAAGAATAAGGGAATCTGAAAAGATAAATATAAGGGACTGTGATAAGCAGTCCCTTTTTTCTTGCCGTTATCCTCTCATCAGCGTCTCAAAGCAATCGTCCGCGTGTCCCTCCGGCGCGCGGTATCCGTCTATGTGAAGGAAGCGTATACGCCTGAAATTATAGCTGTTCAGAGGTCTGTCGAGCGCGTTGTCGGTGTGCGCCGAGACGAGGTAGCCGCGCCGGTCGCGTCCCGTGACTATGAGCGTGTGGTAGAAGTCGCCTTCCTCGCGCCCCAGCTGTATCACGTCGCCGGGTAAGAGGTTTCCGCCGGTCTCCCTGGCGAATGGTCCCGAACCGTCGCCTATCGGGGATTCATTGTTCCCGGTCATGAAGTTATAGAAGAACTCGACACCGGTCCACGCCGCCGCGCGGTCGTCAACCGACAGATAGTACCAGCCGAACGTATCCGTGAAGTTCATCTGACAGCACCCCGCGAGAAGACACTGTGAGACAAAATTCGTGCAGTTCCCGCCGCCTCCGGTGAAATCATGGAAGAGCGGATTCCGCGACAGAGCCCATCGTCTCGCGTAGGCTATGGCACGGGAGCGGTTGTAAGGGTAGGTTATCAGGCTCATGAGATCATCCCTTTCCGGTTTTTTTATCAGCATATGCCGGGAGAGAGGAGATGGTGAAGGCGCTCCATGCATGTATGCACGAGATTTCGGTCCGGGTGCCCCCCCTTGTATATTTCATTTTTTGTTCATATCCGCAATCCCGTCATGTATCGCGACAGTTTGTACGGGAATGTATTGCATTCATAAAATATAGTATGATATAATCCATGACTTTGTTGAAAACGGTGACACTTTTTGATACACCCTGACAAGCGGTGACACGTTCTGTTATGCTATAATATACTCACAGAGTTCAGAAAGGCAGAACAGCCCGAAATTATGTCTGAGCTCGGAAGGAGTTTTATATGAAACGCATAACAACAACAGTCATCCGCGAGAATGTCGATACGAGGGAAGCCGCTAAGCTCTACGGGCTGAAGCTGAACCGCTCCGACATGGCGCTCTGCCCTTTTCACGGGGAGAAGACGCCGTCGTTCAAGGTCTATCGCGACCACTACTACTGCTTCGGCTGTCAGGAGAGCGGCGACGTGATATCGCTCGCGATGAAGCTCACGGGGCTTGATTTCGCCGGCGCGATGGAGAGGCTCGCCGTTGACTTCGGGGTAGCGCCGATACCTGAGAACGGGGTGAAGCCGTTCGCCGACGTCCGCTATGAGCGCTCGGCGCAGTTCCGCCGCGACACTGACAGATTCTGGAAGGAGTTCGATAAATGGGTGGCGGGTTTCAGGACTCTCATGGAGCGGTTTGACCCGAGAACCCACGCGGACGGCGGAAACGTCAGCCTCTACATGGCGGCGGCTTCTCATCTCGACTACCTCGACCACATCCGCGAGTCCTTCTGGGGAGTGACCGACGACAGGGAGAAGGCGAAGCTTGTCAGAGCCGGACTCGCTTACTTCGGGAAGCTCGAGAGGTATCGCGGGGATATCGCGAAGGCTGTTGAAGCCGCCAGGGCTGAGAAGGAGGATGAGGAGAATGGCTGAGCTGAGAAAAGACATACCGGTGACTTACGAGTTCGAGGATTACATCCCGCCGGAGGAGGACGGCGTGATTTTCGAGGAGCCAGCCAGGCAGTGGCAGACAACGGCGCCGGACGTCGCGTCCATGTTCGACGACGAGAAGCCGGGAGGAATCCTCGACAAGGAGAAGCGCGAGGCGTTCGTGAGAGCCGGACAGAATTCAGCTTCCGGACGCGCTGTGTCAGATGAGAAACAAGCTTCATCGGGCAAGACCTTCAACCCATCGGACGACTGGTACACGGCTGAACCGGAGGTCGCATACACAATGGGCGTCGAGGACAAGGAGAAGCGCGAGGCTTTCCTGAAGTCTCAGCCTGACCCGAATCTTGGCAGACCGAAAGTCAGCACTGGAAGACCGGCTGTGAAGAAGAACCTTTCCCGACGCACTATGTCTGATGTGGCAGGAGCTTCATCCGGCGCAGGAGGAAACCTTGACTCTGCCACCGGCGGCTCGCCGGCGCCGGCGGTGCCGGATTGGTGGAATGGGAAGAAGATTGATACTACTGCTTTTTGTCGGGAGTATCTGAAGGGGCATGATATCCGCTGTATTAACGGGTCGTTCTTCACGCCGGATGGGTATTGTCAGACTGAGGATATCAAGGCGGAGATTTATGGCTTGATTAAGGATTGTGTCAGGAGCTTTCCGGCTCAGACGGCGGGAAATATCGTCGAGAACCTGAAGATTGAGGCGAAGTCGAAGGAGCTGCTTGTGGACGAGAATCTCATCCATTTCGCGAACGGTACGTATAACGCCTCGACCTGCCTGAAGACGGATGAGAAGCTGTTCTGCCGTAACAGGCTTCCGGTGGATTACACAGGCGTCACCGCGAAGGCTCCGGAGCATTGGATGAGGTTCGTGAATGAGCTTCTCGAGCCGGAGGACGTGAAGACTTTGCAGGAGTTTATGGGGTATTGCATGATTCCGTCGACAAGAGCTCAGAAGATGCTTCTTATCATAGGAAACGGCGGCGAGGGGAAATCGAGGATCGGCGTGGTTATGCGCGCTATCCTCGGCGACAACATGAACTACGGAAGCATACCGAAGCTTGAGACAAATTCCTTCGCGAGAGCTGACCTCGAGCATAAGCTTCTGATGGTCGACGACGATATGAGGATGGAGAACCTTCCGACGACGAATAATCTGAAGGCTCTCATCACGGCTGAGGGTCCGATGGATCTCGAGAAGAAGGGCGTTCAGTCGTATCAGGGTCTGATGTACTGCCGTCTGATGGCTTTCAGCAACGGGTTTCTCAGGTCGGCGAACGACGACAGCTACGGCTTCTTCCGGCGTCAGCTGATACTTATGACAAAGCCGAAAGCGAAGGACAGAAAGGACGACCCGTTCCTGTCGGATAAGCTGAGGGCTGAAAAAGAGCAGATCGCGGTCTGGGCGCTTGACGGGCTCTACAGGCTGAGGAAGCAGAACTTCCGCTTCACGGTCAGCGACAGGTCGAAGGCGGCGATAATGTCGGCTATGGACGAGGCGAATAACGTCGTGAGTTTTCTTCGCTCGAAGGGCTCGTTCACCTTCGATCCGGAAGGCGAGATAACCTCGAGAGAGTTCTACAACATCTATAAGTGCTGGTGCGACGACAACGCGATTGAGCCGGTGAGCAAGCGTCAGGTGATCGGCTATCTCCGCGCTCATTGCCACGAGTACGGGATGACATACGGAAACGTCCGCTATCAATACAAGCTGGTCCGCGGCTTCAGGGGAATGCGCCCCGGCATGGCGACGCCGATAAACCCGGTGCAGTCAGCGTGAGAATGTGAACAAAATCTTAAATATACAAGGGGGGACACCCTGACCGGATTTTCGTGCATTTATGTATTTTCGTGCATCGGGTGAGACAAAGGACTGCCATGGTTTTCACGGCAGTCCCTTTCTTATGTCGTTTTCGCTTATTCTCTCCCGTCCCAGCAGTAGGTGCAGAGCTTTTCCTTCGGTATGCCGACAGACTCGAGCAGGTCGTCGAGCCGGTGATACCTGAGCGACGTGAAGTTCAGGTCTTTTCTTATCTCTTCTATCATTCTCTCGTATTCGGGAGTCGTCGGGTCGGCGTAGACGGAGATTCTTTCGTCCGGGACATTGTCGGAGCCCTCGAGGCGGTTGATCACCCGGCGCGCTATCAGGTCGAGCTCGCTTGTTGAACGCGAGAAGTTGAGGTACCGGCACCCGAAGAGGATAGGCGGGCAGGCGGGGCGGATATGTACTTCCTTCGCGCCCGACTGGTAGAGGAATTCGGTCGTTTCACGGAGCTGGGTGCCGCGGACTATCGAGTCGTCGATGAGCAGGAGCTTCTTGCCGCGGATGAGGGCGTCGATCGGTATGAGCTTCATTTTCGCGATGAGGTTTCGCTTTGACTGGTGAGTCGGCATGAAGGAGCGCGGCCATGTCGGGGTGTACTTGATGAACGGGCGGGCGAAGGGTATTCCGGATTTGTTCGCGTAACCGACGGCGTGCGCTGTTCCCGAGTCAGGAACCCCGGCGACAATATCGGCGTCCCCGGCTTTCATCCCGTCGCGTCCGGCGAGCATCTCACCGCATCTGTAGCGCATCTCCTCGACATTTACGCCTTCATAATAAGATGTCGGATAGCCGTAGTAAACCCACAGGAAGGTGCAGATCTTCATGTCCTCGGTAGCGGGACATACGGTTTTACAGGAGTCGTGCGTCAGGAAGACGATCTCGGACGGACCGAGCTCCTTATAGGCTGTGTATCCGAGGTTCAGGAACGCGAAGCTCTCGAACGACGCGCAGAAAGCGCCGTCCTTGTGCCCGATGACGATAGGCGTACGCCCGAGCCTGTCGCGAGCGGCGTAAAGTCCCTCGCTTGTCAGGATGAGCATGGACATTGAACCGTCGATAAGCGTCTCGGCGTATTTGATGCCCTCGGGGATGGAGTCCTTCATACAGATGAGCGACGCGACGAGCTCGGTCTGATTGACGTTGTCGCTTGAGAGTTCGAGAAAGTGCGTGTAGCCCTTGTCGAAGCAGAGCTTTACGAGCGCGTCTGAGTTGTTGATGCGTCCGACAGTTGTTATCGCGAACTTTCCGAGGTGGGATTTCACGATAAGGGGCTGAGGCTCGCTGTCCGAGATGCAGCCGATGCCTGACCTGCCCTCCATTTCCTCGATGTCCCGCTCGAATTTTGTGCGGAAGGGTGAGTTTTCGATATTGTGTATTGAGCGCTGGAACCCTCCGTCCCCGTAATCGACGAGACCGCCGCGGCGCGTGCCGAGGTGTGAGTGATAGTCGGTCCCGAAGAACAGATCAAAAACGCAGCTCGAATCTGAGACCGCGCCGAATAATCCTCCCATGATTTACTTCCTTTCCCAAAATAAAAAAACAAGTGAAAGCCCGGCCGCCCGGACTGTGCGTAGAATTAAGCGTCAGAAACCGAAGAAGATAACCCCGGCGCAGACAAGCGCCTGAGCGACAAGCGAAAGCGTCACGACGACGATGAACACCGCGTGCTTTGTCTTATGCCTGAAGAGGCTCATCCCGAGAAACGCGCCGAGCGCCCCGAAGAGCACGGCGGACCACAGAAGCGTGGCTTCCGGTATCCTCCACATCCCGCGCTTAGCCCTCAGCTTGTCAATCCCGTAGAGCGAGAAGGAGAGCAGATTCAGAAGAGCGAGGGGTATCAGGAACCATATCGGGTTGTCGAGTATAAAGGCGCAAACGCCGCGGACAGCGTCCATCAGTGTCCCTCCCTGAAAATGAGATAATAAAATTATACCACATCGGAGAGCAATTATCAAGCCGCAAAACGCATAATTTTTGTGAATACCTGAGCGTGTGTCTTTTATACAGGCGTGTGTGAAGCGCCGGATGAGCGCCCGCGGCATAGACTGACAATGCGGTGAAACGCTTTTCAGACTGAAAGGGTGAAGGATATGGACAGAGAGACAAAGGAAATAAAGCTCGCCGTTATCGGAGGGGACCTGCGCTCGCTCGCCGCCGCGGGAAGGCTTTCGGAGCGCTTTACGGTCAGCGTGTACGGCTTTCGCGGGAGCGAGGGTGACGGGGATACGTATGTTGACAGAATGTGCTGTTCGGGCGGTATGTGCGTGAGGTGTCCGGAGGATATAAGCCGTCGCTTCGAGGGTGACGCCCGGCACTGTGACGATATCGGGGAGGCTTTGGACGGCGCGGCGGCGCTTATTCTCCCGCTTCCGGCGTCGGTTGACGGGGAGCATATAACGATGCCGTTCTCAGACAGGCTTATCAGAAACGAGGACGTTGTACGGATGGCGGCGGAGCACGGGGTAAGGCTCATAGCGGGCGGAAGGCTCGGGAATATCGCGAAGCTCGCGGAGAAGTACGGGATTGAGGCGTTCGATTATTTTGAGCGTGAGGATTTCGCGGTCGCGGGCGCCGTTCCGACAGCCGAGGGGGCTATAGCCATCGCGATGAACGAATTGCCGGTGACAATCGACGGAGCGTCCGTTCTGGTTGTGGGTTACGGAAGGATAGGAAAGCTGCTGGCGGCGAAGCTGAAATCACTCGGGGCGAACGTGACGGCGAGCGCGAGACGTGACGATGACATAGCGTGGATAAAGGCAAGCGGGATAAACAGCGCGCGGACGGGAAAACTCGATGAGACAATCGCCCGCATCAGACCTGACGTCATTTTCACGACGGTTCCGCACACGGTCATAGGAAAGAAGGAGCTCGAGGTATGCGGCGACGCACTGATAATAGACCTCGCGTCAAAGCCGGGAGGCGTCGACATAGCCGCGGCGGGAGCGCTCGGAAAGCGCGTCATATGGGCGCTGTCGCTTCCGGGAAAGACGTCGCCTGTGACGGCGGGAAGGATAATCGCGGACACGGTCATGATGAGGATAACGGAGATATCCGGAGGGGGAGAGAAGAAATGCTGACAGGCTGGGCGCTCTGCGGGTCCTTCTGCACATTGTCGGAGAGCATCGCGGAGATGGAGAAATTACGTGCGGCGGGACACGAGATAATACCGATAATGAGCGGGAGCGCGGCGACGACCGACACGCGCTTCGGCACGGCGGCTGACATAACCGACAGGATAGTGCATATAACCGGCAGAGGGATAATCCACACGACAGAGAAGGCGGAGCCGCTGGGACCGAAGGTGAAGCTGGACCTGCTGATAATCGCTCCATGCACGGGCAACACGATAGCGAAGCTGGCGCACGGAATCACGGACACAGCGGTGACAATGGCGGCGAAGGCGCACTCGAGACAGGACCGTCCGATACTGATAGCCCTCGCCACGAACGACGCGATGAGCGCGAACCTCGAGAACATCGGCAGAATGATGCAGAAAAAGAGCGTATACTTCGTCCCGATGCGTCAGGACGACCCGGTGAAGAAGCCGCACTCGCTCGTCGCGGATTTCGGGAGAATTGAAGAATGCGCGGACGCCGCTTTGGAGGGGAAGCAGGTTTATCCGGTGTTTGAGTGAGAGACAGATAACAATGGGAACAACAGAGGGACTGCCGGTTTTCAGGCAGTCCCTTGCATTCACTTACTTATTCGCCTCAAAGAAATCCACAATGAGATCCCGTCTCTTCTCCGCGCTTTTGACCCGGCTGGCGTAGAATGACGCATAGTCCTTCTTCGGGGAATTTCCGGAGAATATCGCGCCGAGCATGTGTCCGAAGCCCTGCCAGTTGTCGTAGACGTAGGCGAAGCTGACTGTCAGTGTGTCGTTTATGATATCGAGCATCTGTCCGGACTCGCTGTCGTACGTGAACTTTTCCTTGAGCGCCGTGCCGAAGTACGCGGGAACAACGGTCTTGTAGGTCTCAGCCGCCAGAGCCTCGAGTATCAGCCCGGTCTTTTCGGGTTCGGTCACGGTGATCGGCACGCCGATGAGGTTCCCGCCGCAGAAGGTTCTGTAGCTCTCCTGATTCTCATCCCACTTCGGGAGCGGAACTATACCGTACTCGACGTCAGACGAGCGGAAGGTTGTCGCGGCGTCACTGACCATCGAGAGTGCGGCGAGCGCGTGTCCCTCGGCGAAGAGGTTTGCCTGCCATTGTGTCTCGTAGACGCCGGTCACAGGGTCGTTTCCGCTGATTATGAAGCTGCCTTTGGTCTCAAAATAGAAGTTGTAGAGCTTTTCGACGAGGGAGGCGACCTTTTCGCCGTTGACTACGATCTTCAGAGTTTCCGCCGTGTCCTTTTCGAGAACCGGGACGTCACAGGCGACGAGCCAGCCGTCGTTGCTCGCGATCGAGACATATCCGTAGAAGTCCCCTGCGTCTCTCGCGGCGTCTCCGTTCAGGTCCTCGTAGACGTCCTTTGTCGTCGAGATCATGCTGTCAAGCGTCCATTTCCCGTCGATGACGTCCTGATACGGCAGCGCCATGTCGTAGTCGTCGAACTTCTGCTTGTTCAGGTAGAGCACATAAGCGCTCTTCAGCGCGTCGAGTCCGATCACGTCTCCGACGAGGTACAGCTGTCCCTCGAGAGTCAGCTCGTTTATCATCTGCTCTGACCACCACGGCTTTGAGAAATTCAGGTGATCAAGGTCATAGAGGTTCATGAAGCAGCCGTCGAGAGAGATGTTCGGTCCGCCGAGAGTGTGGTTCATTGTTATGTCGAACTCGTCCTCACCGGACATGACAGCGGTCTGTATATACTGCGTGTGGTCGCGCCAGGCACCGGTGCCGTCCGACTGCTCGGTTATCTTGCAGTTGAAGCGCTCCTCAATCCGGCGGTTACGGTCGAAGATTGCGTCGCTGACGACGTCCCCGGTCGCTTCGTCCGGCGCGTAGAGAGGTGTCGACGGTACGGCGGAGAGGTAGTTTGACAGGATGCGGAATTCATAGCCTTTGAGATCAGTGTCCGGGAGCCCGTCGTCCGGGAGTCCGCGGGAGTCGTCGCCGGAGACAGCCGTCGTGTCGGTAATATCGGGAGTACTCGTGTCGGGGTCGGACTGAGAAGACGCGTCGCCGCAGGAGACTACGGACGATGCCAGGATGGCGGACAGAATGATAAGGGATACGCGTTGTTTCAGGTCGTGTCGCATGGTTATTGCAGTTCCTTTCGTTATGTGTCTTGTCGGTACTTTTATTATAACCCACGGCGGAAGATTTGTAAAGAAAAAAGAGATAAACTTATGGACAATTCGTTCCCTTTGTGGTATAATTGAGATGAAGGGGGGGGAATGAAACCATGAAGCTGTATATGCACGACAGACGGACGCCGCTGCTGACGCATGGACACAACGGAGGGTTTATCGAACATTATCACTACGCGTTCGAGTTCTTCTACATGATTCACGGTGAGGCGGAGGTGCGCTCGGAGGGGAACAGCTACAGACTGACGGACGGCGGAATATATGTCGCTTTTCCTTTTGTCGGACATGAGTATATAGTGAACACGGAGAACGAGTCGATGGTCGGGATATTCTACCCGTCGGACATACCGGAATACTCGGCGTTCATCATGACGCACAAGCCGGTCAGCCCTGTTGTCGATATGAGCGAGCTTCCGGAAAGAGCCGGGGATATTCTGCTGCATCTCGAGAGAGTCATGAACGGCGGGAAAAGGTGCGACGACACGGTGAGGCGCTGTCTGCTTACCTCGATAGTCGGTGAGATGTCCGGAGCGATGGATTTTGTCGGGCGCTCAAAGAGCGGGAGCGGCGCGGAGCGGCTCGTCGCGTACTGCATGGAGAACTATTCGGACCCGGACATGAGCGTTGAGGCGGCGGCGACCGCGCTCGGGTTTAACCGGTGCTATATATCGAGGCTGCTTTCGTCCTGCTTCGGGACGGGGTTCAACGAGTTTGTGAACTCTCTTCGGGTGGATAAGGCGAGAGCAATGGCGGCGGGAGGAGACACACAGATACAGGATATAGCCTTCGAGTGCGGGTTCCGCTCACAGCGCAGCTTCAACCGGGTCTTCCGCGAGTTCACCGGCATGACGCCGACAGATTTCCGCGCGAGGTGGTACGGGGTGGACAAGAGTCTGATAGACAGGACACAATGAAAGAAAAACCAGGCTGACGTTATATAGGCGCCAGCCTGTCTGTCATATGTTTATTTCAGCGCCTCAACAAGTGACGCCATAGTCTCTTTATAAAGATTCTCGTTCTTAGCCCAGAGGGAAGAAATGTCCTTGTTTTCCCCGACAGCCATTCTCATCATCATTGACGGCGCTTTCTGGTCTCCGAAGTTAAAGGAATAGATCTCGGTGAACTCGTACTCGATGTTGTTAAAGATTATGTCGAGCATTGACTCGGAGTCGCTGTCGCGGGTAGCCTTGCCTTTGAGCGCGCGCTCATAATATTCGGGAAGTATGTCCTTCCAGCCGTAGTACGCGAGAGCCTCGATTATGCAGCCGACAAGAGCCTCGTCAGACGTTATCGGAGCTACGAAAGCTGTGGAGTTTCCTATCGCATTGTATGAGATATACCTCTCCTGCGCCTCATCATACTTCGGGTACGGAAGAATTCCGAAGTCGTCCGACATATCTCTCAGGCTCTGAGCGCCACCGAGGGCTGACGGGTAGAAGAACGCCTCGCCGTTTCCGAAGGTCAGAATATCGCCGTTCGTATCTCCCTTTGTTCTGACGACGCCGGAGCCGTTCATGAACTCGCTGATCTTCTTTTCCGCGTCGATGTATCTTTCAGTGAGCCCGATGAGCACCGGTGTGCCGTTCTTGTCGCGCTCGGTGATTTTTATATCGCACGAGTGGATGAACGCGTCGTAGCACATCCATTTGTCGGTTATGTAGCCGTAAATGTCGCCGTCCTTGATTTTGGTGTCGCCGTCGAGATCGCGCGAGCCGGTTATCGCAAGTGAGAACATCTTGTCAATCGTCCATGTGCCGTCGTCAACCATGCCGTAGAGATTTTCCGCGCCTATGTCATCGGCTATCTTTTTGTTGAAGAACATTGCGTAGGTTGTGTCGTAATAGGACGGGTCGAGGTTTCCGAAGCAGACGTTCGTCCTGCCGCCGATGCTCGCCGCGTCGATGATGTTGGACGGCCACCACGGCTTTGAGAAGTCTATGTACGGGTTCGCCTGAAGGTTCCGGAAGCTGTCGATCAGAGCGTCGCTCGTGAGTCTGTATCCGTAGCCGCCGGCGATCTGATAGGCGTTGTCGCCCGCGAGTATGCTTGAGTTCAGGGTGTTCAGCCATGAACCGTACTCAGCTCCGGCGCCTTTTCTCGAGTCATAGGTGAATGTCACGTCGAACATATCCTGCACTTTTATGTTGCGCGCGTATACAGCGTCATTGATCGTGTCGCCGGACTCTTCCTCCGCCGCGAAGTGGCAGATCTCGGTCCAGAGCAGGAAGTTCACGTTCTGTCCGTCGAATTTCTTGTCGGGCTTCACATATCCGTCGTTGCTGTCGGCTGACGATTCGGTATCGGCTCCGCTCTGTGTGTCCGTGCTGTCAGTCGTGACGCCGGACTGTGTGTCGCCGCACGCGGAGAGGCTTCCGGCGAGCATGAGGGATGCCAGAATGATAGATATTGTGCTGTTGTTTTTCATAATATTCCGACCTTTCGTTTCAATTTGTTGCTTAAAACAATTATACACCATCCGACCGGGCAATAAAAGAAAAATAATATATAATACTGGACAATTTGTGCGATGTGTGGTATAATGGACATATAATCCGAAAGGTGGTAAAGACAGAATGAAGATGTTTGTCAAGGATATACGCGTTCCGTTCGTCAGCAGGGGAAACAACGGCTCTTACGGAGAGCACTATCACTACGAACTCGAGTACTGGCACATGATAGACGGAAGAGCTGAGGTGAGGGTCGGGGGAAAATCGTACACGCTCTCTTCCGGGCAGGTATTCATCGCTTTTCCGTTTGTCGAGCATGAGTACATATGCAATTCCGAAAATCTCTCGACTGTCGGTATTTTTCCGCCGACGGACATTCATGAGTTCACGGATATTCTGCTCAGGTACAAGCCGGTGAGTCCGGTGATCAATGTCTCTGAGATGTTTCCGGGATTCGGGGAGGCGCTTGACAGGTTTTTCAGGTATTTTGCGGAGGGCGGCGCGAACGGTCATGTTGTTTCGTGTATGCTCGGCGCGCTTATCGGGGAGATGCTTTCCGGGACGCGGCTTGAGAGCCGTTGCGGCGCGTCACCGGATGTTTTTGAGAAGCTCATAGATTATTGTCTTGAAAATTTCTGCGACACGGAGCTGACGCTTGAGCGCGCTGCGTCGACGCTCGGGTACAGCCGGTGCTATCTTTCGCACGTGATGAGCGATTCGGTCGGGATAGGCTTTACGAAGTTCGTGAACTCGCTGAGGGTGAACAAGTCCTGCAAGATGCTTATGGACGCCGGGATTCCGATAACGATGGTGGCGCTCGAGTGCGGGTTCGGATCGATAAGAACCTTCAATCGGGTGTTTGCCGGTTTAACCGGCGTGACGCCGAGGGATTTCAGACGCGAGTGGGGCGGAAGAGATACGCACGATTATTATGAGAAGAACGCGGGGATGTTCAATATATGACCCGCGCGCGAAAAAAAGGACCGCCGCGGAAGGCGCGGAAACGATTATATGATTACTATAAGGATAGGTTTCAGAGGATGACAATGAGCGCTATGTCTTAATACACAGTAAGGCACTATGTTTTGAACTTTATCTTTATGCAGAAATGAGCGGCGCACCGATTGACAGGTGTACTGGCTTTGTGGTATAATATATTATGATGAATTATGGCAGGCGTTGATGGTACTTGCCGGAATGGGTGAAAAATATGCCGGAATACAGGTTTGACGGGGCGTTCGGGACGCTCTACCAGTCGCGCGGCGGGCGCGAGGAGATTTGCGAGGCGGCGGACCTTCGTGAGCCGACGCTCGTCGCGGGGATACACCGCGATTACATATCCGCCGGGGCGGACGCCATAAAGACGAACACTTATCAGGCGAACCCGCTCGTCTTCCCTGACAACGGTATGCTGAGCGAGGTGATCTCGGCGGGATTCAGGATAGCCAATATGTGCGCCGCCGAGGCGGATGTAAGATACGGCAGAAAGGTGGAGGTCTTCGCCGACATCGGCGGTATTCCCGCTGACTATGACACTGCGTCGGACGGTTACATGAGGGTCGCGGGCGAGTTTCTGCGGCTCGGCGCCGACAGGTTCCTGTTTGAGACGCTCGACGATCTGGCGCCGCTCATACCGGCTCTCGTTCATGTGAAGAAGGAGCGCCCGGACTCGGTCGTTATCGTTTCTTTCGCCACGGCGCAGGATGGATACACAAGGCTCGGACGGAACATCTTCACACTGCTTGGCGCGGCGGCAGAGTACGCGGATTTTGTCGGCATGAACTGTGTGTGCGGTCCGTCGGTGATGCTCGGGCTCGCCTCTGAGATACCGTCGAGGATACCCGGATTCGATATGCGGCGGCTCTCCCTGATGCCGAACGCGAGCTACCCGGCAAGGCAGAACGGGCGGATGGTCTTCGCCGACAACACAGTATATTTCGCGGAAAAGCTCGCCTCAATGGCGGCGCTCGGAGTCGGGGCTGTCGGAGGCTGCTGCGGAACCACTCCGGAGCATATGCGTCTCGCGTATCTGCGGCTCGGGGAAAGCGCGGAAGTCGGCGTGTACGGCTCGTCGCCTGAACAGACTGTCGGGAGAAAGAGCTTTTTCGAATGTTTCGATTACTCCGGGAAGCTGATAGCGATCGAGCTCAATCCGCCGGTGAACACTGACTCGTCGTTTTTCTGTGACTGCGCGCACAGGTTCATCGCTGCGGGGGTGGACGCGCTGACATTGACTGACTCTCCGCTCGCGAGGGGCAGGGCGGACCCTATGGCGCTCGCCGCGAAGCTGCACCGTGAGACCGGGATGCCGGTTCTGCCGCACCTGACCTGCCGGGACCGGAACCGCATCGCGATGAAGGGCGCGATGCTCGCCGCGGCTATGGACGGAGTCGACAGCGTTCTCGCGATAACAGGCGATTCACCGGATGAGGGGCTGCGCTCGGATGGCATAAAGGCGGTTTACAATATGTCGTCTCTCGGGCTGATTTCCTACATCTCGAGCCTGAATGAGGATGTGTTTGCCGCTTCGCCGATGTATGTCGCAGGAGCGCTGAACGTCAACGCGCCGAACTTCGGGGCTGAGCTCTCGAGGGCGGAGAAAAAGATAGCCGCCGGGGCGAAGATGCTTATGACTCAGGCAATATTCACGCCGGAGAGCGCGGAGAACCTGAAGCGCGCGTACAAGCTGATAAAGGAGAAATACCCGGATGTACGCCTTCTCGCGGGTATAATGCCGCTCGCCGGATACAAGAACGCCGTATTCCTGAAAAACGAGGTCGGCGGGATAGCGATTCCGGACGGGCTTATCGAAAAGCTGAAGGACGCGTCGAAAGAGGACGCGAAACGGATTGTTATCGACTTTGCCGAGAGAACCATAGACGAGGTATACGCGTTTGCCGACGGATTTTATATAATGTTCCCTCTGAAGCGATATGAGCTTGCGGAGGAGCTTGTCGGGTATATACGCGGAAAAAGATAAAAGATAAGCAATAAATTCTTACAGATGAGAAAGGAAAACAAAAATGATAATCATCGGAGAAAAACTCAACAGTTCTATCCCGAGCGCGCTCGAGGCAATGAAAAACAGTGAGGACGAGATAGTACGCCTGATAAAGCTCCAGTCGGACGCCGGAGCCGATTACCTCGACATCAATACCGCCCTCATGACCGACGCCGAATACGAGGCGATGGAACGGATCGCGAAGCTCGTTCTCTCTGAGAGCGAATGCGGCATAATGCTCGACTCCCCGTCGCCGGACGTCCTTACGCGCGCGGCGAAGCTCTGCGGCGACCGGAAGCTCATACTCAACTCGGTCACGTCGGACGAGCGTATCGACGAGCTCGCGCCTGTGGCGGCGGAACTCGGCTGCGGCATTGTCGTCATGCCGATGAGTGTTGACGAGGGCATTCCAACATCCGCCGATGGACGGCTTGTCTGCGCCATGAAGGCTGTCGAAAAGCTGACCTCTGTCGGCGTCAATGAGGAGAACGTCTATGTCGACGCCATCTGCGAGACCCTCGCGACCGGAGACACAAACGCACTCACCGCGCTTGACACGATAAAGCTTGTCAAGGAGAAGACCGGCGCGAAGACCACCTGCGGTCTGTCAAACGTGTCCTTCGGGCTTCCGAAGCGCGCTTTCATCAACGCGGCGTTCATGTCTATGGCAATCCTCTGCGGTCTCGACTCCGCTATAATCGACCCGACGTCGAAGGAGCTGAGAAAGGCTCTGCACTCTGCCGAGGCTGTCGCCGGAAAGGACGAGTACTGCATGAATTACCTCGAGTTTGTCCGCGGGGAGTTTGATATCTGAGAATTTACAAAATCTTATTGAAAGATATCCATTGATGGGTTATAATAGTAAGAGATAATTTTTATTTGGAGGATCAACAAGTGTTTACTATTCTTACAGATACGGCGACAACGACCGCGAGTACCGGTATGCAGGGGCTCACCACGATTATCATGCTCGTGGCGATGCTGGCGGTGTTCTATTTCTTCATGTACCGCCCGCAGAAGAAGCAGGAGAAGGAGACCGCGCAGATGCGTGACTCGCTCGCTGTCGGAGACGAGATAACAACCATCGGCGGCATCATCGGACAGGTCGTCAGCATTAAGGATGAGACCGTCATGATCGAGACCGGCCGCGACGGAACGAAAATCCGTATCCTCAAGAGCGCCGTGAAGTCGATCGACGTCAAGGCTGAGGACAAGAAATAAAATAAACGAACATCCGCGGCGTTTCGGCGTTGTGGCAGGCATACATGTTCCTTCAGGCGCATATGATCTTAACGGTAATGCTTTTATGATCGGGAGGAATTTTGTATGCCTTTTAACAGGAACTCGGACGAGCGTGGGTCCGGCGGAATATTCAGGGTGCTTATCGGGACAGGGATCGGCGTCGCGGCGGCGCTTGTTCTGGCGCTTATTATGACCTGTGCGGCGCTTTCCGCGAGGGATCCGGCGGCGCTTCTGCTTCCGCTTTCAATGGCTGCGTTGATTATCGGAGCGGTTGTTTCGGGGGCTCTGTCGTCTGTCGGCGGCGGGGCTGTATCGGGTCTTCTCGGCGGAGCGCTGTATGTGCTTGTTTTCTGGGTGATCTCGCTGTTTTTCAGGGTGGACGCCGAGAAGGAGTGCGGTGTTCTGCGGATGCTTCTCGGATATTCCGGGTGTCTTCTTGCGGCGTTTCTCGGCGGTCTCGCCGTCTCGCGCGGGGAAAGACAGAAGGGAAAGGTCAGCGTCCGGAGCGGCGCGAAAAGTCCCGCGGCAATGGCGAGAGAAAGAGCCGACCGCGGAAGAAGGCGGAAATAATCAAAGGACAACCGCGGGACGCGGTGAGGTGTTGAAAAATGGTACATTCGTTCAAATACGGCGGATACCGCTTCGCGTATGACACGGTCAGCGGTACGCTTTTCAGGTTTGATGAGCTTACATACAAGATGCTCGACTATATCGGTCTGCCGATGCCGGTTGACTGCCCGTCGGCGCTGAGGTATGATCTCGCGAAATATGACTCCATGGCGATTGATGACGCGTACGACGCGCTTTACGCTTTGTCGAAGGAAGGGAAGATTTTCGTCCCGGAGAACGGCGCTGAGATTGTCAGACCTTCGGTCACCGACCCTGTGCTCGTGCTCTCGGACGGAACTGTCGTCTCGCACGGAAATCCGCATATTCCGGAGAGCGCGTACTCGCTCGATAACGCCGACATCCGTATCGTGAGCGGGGACGACCCTCTGACGGCGGAGGATATAACGACGCTCGCGAAAGAGATAGACAAACTCACCCGCGAATATCTGAAACGCGGCGATGGAAGGGCGTTCGCGCCGGTCGACGGGGATAAACCCGGAAAGCCGGTTGGCGTCGGATGCTTTACCGTCGGTGAAAAGTCGGTATCCGACGAGCTGTTTGCGAAGCGCGCCGAAAGCGTGCTCGCGCTCGGGTCTGAAGAGGATAAGTGAATGTGAGGGAACTGCCGGGGACGGCAGTTCCTTTTTAGCAGCTTTGATGGCTTTCTGGCTTGACGCCCAGACTGATGTCCAGCTGTCTGTCGGATAGCATATTTCTCTTCTTAAACGCACGGTTATCACATCCATCATTACGCCATGAACTATGCCGTAATCAAAGCTGATGTGGTTCTTTATATAGTCAAACATCTACAGGATCGAGGCTCCAAACCGCCGGATTAATCGCGCCTCCGACGCGAGACGCACATCCGTACTCGCCGAAGAGTATCGGCTTTCGCGCGGAATCCGAAGGCAACTCCGATCTGCCGTTCGTTTAATGCGCTCATGTTCATATTGTTTTGTTCTCCTTTGCTGTTTAGATATTGCTGACAATTATATTCCCCCGTTCGCTTCCGGTATTCCCTTAAGATATCCGGTGGCGAACAGTCTTCCAAGTGTGTCGTACCCTTCGTTTCTTATTTTCTCCCCGGCAAGTCAAGGCTCGTGAAGATTCTTGCGACCCCGCTGAGCTTTTCGAGCGGCGGATCGTCCGGATGGAGCGCCAGTTTAACTCTGTATTTCTCGGCGTAGGGTATCACCGCTTTTATAAAATACTCATAATTCGCCCACATCCTGTCGGCGCCGATCACGGTGTCGTCCGGGGTGAAATCATCAAAATCATGTGAAAATATTCATTTAAAGAAGGATATTCAGAATGAGCTTCAGAATGAAAGAGACCGACCGCGCGTTTTTCGTTCTTACGATTGACGACGCGAACAGATTTCTCGGCAGGATATATGACATCTGCCATGAGTACGGCGTGCCGCTCTGCCCGGCGATAATTCCGTGGAATCTTGACAATGTCTATGACGACCCGAAGCTGCTCGAATGGAGCCGCCGGTACTATGATTACTCGGACCGCAACGGCGTGCGCGGCGAGCCGCAGTACTGGAACCCGAGATACTGGCCGGGAGACTACACACTGGAGGAAAATCTCAGAAACATCGACGGCTTTGTCAGGGACAAAAAGTTCGTCGTATTCGCGATGCACGGCAGCGACGACCCGGAAAGCTGCGAGTGTCCGGAGAAATTCCGCGAGATCATCAGGCATATAGTCTCGCTGACGATAGACAAGGCTGTCATAACGACGTGGGCGGATGTGTTTGACCGGTTCTGGGGTGTGTCGGAGTAAATTATAAAAGAAGACCGGAGAGTCACTGTGGCTCTCCGGTCTTTATATCGATATCGTTATACTTCCTGTATCGACCTGTCAATGATCATCCTCTTCATATCGTCGGTCAGTCTGTTGAAGTACTCCGAATACCCGCCGACACGGACTATCAGGTTCCTGTGAAGCTCCGGGTGTTCCATCGCGTCGAGGAGAGTCTCTCGCGAGACGCAGCTCACCTGCATCTGTATTCCGCCCATCTCCATGTAGCCGAGTATCAGCGCCCTCAGCGTCGCGTCGTTGAACTTCGACGTCAGGTTGAAGTTGAGAACCGGCGTCCCGCACAGCTTGTCGAGCGCGAGCGACGTCACACTCCCGAGAAGAGCCGTCGGTCCCGACCTGTCCTTTCCGAAAATAGCTCCGAGCGAGTCGCAGAGCGGTGAATATGCCTCTCTGCCGTCCGGTGTCGCGCCGACGTCCCGTCCGGCTTTCGCGTGGCTCTCGAACTGTATCGACGCCGGGATGAACGCCTCGCCTATCGCGGGTTTCAGATCGTCAAGGGTGCTGTAGATGTCGTTTGTCAGTCTGTGAGCGAATTTATTGACCTCGCTGTCGCAGGTGCCGAAACAGAGCGGTTCCTTCCGGCACTCGGCGAGAAATACCTTGTCGTTATTCCGGAGCTTTGAGATCATCTCCTCCGGTGTGATGACCTTCCGGTCGAAAATCATGTCCTTTATCGTCAGCATAGAGTCGACAACGTTTATGTTGCCGGCGAAATTTATTATGCTCCACTTATACCTCGCGCCGCCGCGGTAGTATTCAACGCCGTTGTCTATGCAGTCGTCTATGAGCAGCGTCCTGAGCGGAACCGGCAGAACCTCGGCGCGGCGAAGCTGTGACGCGGAAACGTCTCTCGTGACAATAAGCGCGGTTTCGCGCACAAGGTCTATGAACGCCCGGTAGAACTCCTCAAAATCTTTCGCGCCGGGCAGTGAAGAACAGATTGTCTTCTCAAGCAGGAGCGGCAGGTTCAGTCCGGCGTCGATCGAGCCGACGTTCGACATTCCCGCGATCATGCTCTCGGTGCACCCGCCGCCGCAGAAGCGCTTCATGTCCTCTTTCGTTATCGACGGGAGTCTGTCCATAAGTATCCGCGGCAGGTCGACCTTATTGTAGAACGCGGGCTGACCGCCGCCGCTGCGGATCGTCTCAAACGCGAGCTCCCAGATGTCGTCCGGCGTGTCCTTACCGACGAACAGCTCGGTCATCGGGCGGCGCTTACCGGCGAGCGCCTTCAGGCACTGATATACCATCGGATGATAACCGTTCAGCCCGAGCGACATCGAGTATCCCTCGTTTATGTCGAGGTTGTCGTACAGCTCACCTATAAGCGGGACGACATCCTCGCCTTTGTAATACGGCAGGAGACCGTCGGCGAGACACCCGAGATTGTCGCAGCAGTCGAGGTACATGATGAAGTTCCAGCCCTCGATCGCGTCGAAGATGTTCTCCGCCGGGCGCATCGGTATTTTTTCAAGAGCCGAGACAAGCTCTTCCGGCGCGCCCTCGTCCCTCAGATACCTCACGCATCGCTCGGAGTAGGCGTGCAGTCCCTCGACAAGGTGAAGCAGTCCTTCCCGCATATCCGTGTCCGCGATTTTCTCTATCCGCGGTATGTATGAGAGAAAGCCTTCGCGCAGTATCCGCTCATAGTACGGCATCGAATGCACCCACATAAGCCCCGCCACACGGTGCTCGACAGGTATGCCGATTACATAGCCCTGAAGAAAATCCTCGCGGTATTTTTTCGCCGTATCCTTGTCCTTTATCCGGTTTTCCTGCCCCCAGAGCAGGTTTGTGTAGGAGTACGGGAACGCGCCCTGCTTCCCGGACGGGTAGAGCCTTTTCGTCTTGTCGTATTCCGGGAGCGGGCTGTTCTCAAGAAATCTCCTTATTCCGAGCGATTTGCGGTAGAACAGGGAGCGCTCCGGTTCCTCGAACAGACCGGCGCAGAGATATTCGCCGTCAGCCATCAGTTGTTCTGTGTTCATTTTCTTCTTCCTTTCTCAGATAGTTCCGCCGGGCTGAACCCGAGACGCTCGGATATCTCCGCGGCGGTTTTTCTTACCATTTTCTCGAATTGTTTCTTCTTTTCCTCGTCGACCCGATACATGAGGTACATTATGTCGATTCCGGCGATACATTTCCCGTCCGCGCCGAAGACAGGCGCGCCGACGCAGGAGACGCCAGGGATACATTCCTCGCTGTCATACGCGATTCCGCTCTCACGGACAGTCTCAAGCTCCGCGAGGAGCTCTTCGCGCGTGCGTATCGTGTTCGGCGTCATGCCGGTCAGCGTTTCCGGCAGTCCGTCCGCGAGCTCCGGTGAGTTCGCGAGTATCACCTTGGAACCCGCCGAACAATGCGCCGGGAGCAGTGTTCCGATCTCCGCGACGAGCTTTATCGGGTTTTCCGTCTCGAACTGCATCTGTATCACCGCGAAATTCTCACGCAGGGTCACGAGCTGCGTCGACTCTCCGGACTCCTTCGCGAGACGCCCGAGAAGTGGACCGGCGGCGGTGTTGAGCTTCATCCGCCTCTCCGCCGCCTTTCCGAGAAAATAGAAGCCGCTGCCGGGAACGAAATGTCCGCTCTCCGGGTCGGATATCAGGTATCCGCGCTCATTCAGCACCATACATATTCTGTAGACCGTGTTGACCGGGCTGCCGGTGAGCCGCGCTATCTCATTTATCGAGTACCCCGAGTCGCTCCGGGACAGGAGCTCCGCAATATCGAGCATCTTCTCCACCGCGGGAGCCGAGTATTTCTTTTCCATGCTTATGGCAATACCTTTCATACAAACTTCCAGTTCTGATGTGGTTTTGAAAGCATCAAAACTGTTTGGTCAGAATTTTATTTTAGGACTTGTTATTCTGAATATAGTATAGCATATTATATATAAAATGTCAAGAGGAAACGACGAAAAAGAGAAAATTTCTCCGCGCCTGTTGCAATCCGTTTTGTTATGTGCTATAATGTTGTCATCGCAGAGCGGAGGATACATATATGAACGGAACTATATTCAATATACAGAAATTCTGCACGAGCGACGGACCGGGGATACGGACGAACGTATTTCTGAAGGGATGTCCGCTGAGGTGCGCGTGGTGTCATAATCCCGAGTCACAGAACGTCAGACCGGAGCTGCTTTATTACGCCGACAAGTGCGTATCCTGTCTCAGGTGTCTGCCGCTCTGCCGGACCGGGGCACAGACCGTGAAGGACAGAAGGCACTTTCTCGATCGTGAGAAGTGCGTCACCTGCTTTGAGTGCGTCGGGACCGGGTGCGACGCTCTCGCACGGGTCGGGAAAAATATGTCGGTCGATGAGGTCATGGACGAGGTGATCAAAGACAAGGCGTTCTATGACGCGTCCGGGGGCGGAATGACACTCTCCGGCGGCGAGCCGCTGTGGCAGGGGGAGTTTGCCGTAGGACTGCTCGGGGCGTCGAAGAGAGCGGGGGTCAATACCTGTGTCGAGACCTGCGGATTCGTGAAGCGCGGCACACTGAAAGATGTTCTGCCGCTCGTCGACACCTTCCTGTTCGATATCAAGCTGACCGACGACGAGACGCATCGAAAGTATACGGGTGTCCCATTCGGTCCGATACTTGAGAATCTGCGTTTCATCGACAGTATGGGGGCGGATATAGTTCTGCGCTGTCCGATAATCCCCGGCGTCAACGACAATCCGGAGCATTTTGAGCGGGTTGCGGAGATAGCGGACGAGACACGCGGCGTCACCGGGATAGACATCGAGCCGTACCATCCGCTCGGAACCTCAAAGTGCGCCGGTCTCGGAAGGTCGTACGCGATGAAGGACACGGAATTCCCGACGCCGGATGAATCCGACAGATGGGTTGAAGAGATGTCCGGAATGTGCAGGAAGACGGTCAGGAAAGCCTGAAATTACAGACCCGCGGAGCTAATCGTTCCGCGGGATGTTTTATGTCGTTGTTCCGCTTCACGCGATCCTATGCTGTCCGGGTTTTTCACGAATGTGAAAAAAAGCAATTTTTTGCCCCGAAATTGCGTTTTTATGATATACAAGGTTCACTGAATCTGATATAATCTTATATGTAAACAGCGTGTCCGACATACGCGCAAAAAAATCAGATGCTGAAAGGAAGCACAAAAATGAAAAAGATCATCTCGGCGCTCCTCACCACCGCGGTCGTACTTGCCGCGGCAGTACAGGTATCGGCTATAACAAAGTCCGACGAACCCATCACTGGTGGAAACACCGTCTTCACACAGAAGGAATTCATGTACACGGGAGAACCTGACGCGGCGTCTCCGTGGTCGAACGCGTTCTGCAACGAGGATTGGACCGGGTGCCGCTGGACGGCTGAGACAAAGGACGGCGTCGACTGCATAAAGGTCGTTCCGGTGTCCGGTTCGTCTCAGAACTATATGGACTTCAACTACTATCAGTGGAATAACGACAAGTACTATCCGTCGCTCGACTGCTCCGAGTACAGGTACTTCAAGGTCAGGTATATGCTGAATGACAAGGCCGCGGAAACAGCGGTAAAGTCGACCTTCTGGGCTTCTCTTGATTCACCGGTTCTTTCCCAGACGCTGGCGGCGGGGTCACTTGATTACGATATGCCCGCGGCGAAGTCCGGAGAATGGCAGGAAGTCATAGTCGATCTTTCCTCTCTCCAGATGGGCGAATATGTCTGGACTGATTCCACTATCCGTCAGTTCAGATACTATCCGTTCGGCTCGACCCCGGCTGAGGATGGCGCCGAGTGCTGTATCGAGTACATGGCATTCTTTAAGACCGAGTCCGAGGCTGAATCCTACAAGGGTCCGAACGCCGTCGCTGACACGACTGAGGCTGATCCCACCGCTTCCGCCGAGACCGCTGATATGAGCGCTGTCGTAGTTCTCGCGGCGTCCGCTTCACTTGGTCTCGCACTCGCGCTCAGAAAGAAGCACTGAGCTTCACATAACGCTTTTTCATAAAACAGCGCCCCGTCCGTGCGAGAGCGGACGGGGTGCTTTTCAGTTTTCTTTTGATTTGACTATCTTTGAGTACTGGTACGGCGATATTCCCATTCTTCCCTTGAACGCGTGGATGAAGTGCGTCTCGCTCGCGAAACCGCACATATAGGCGACCTGCGCGACCTTCTGTCCGAGCGACATCAGACGTATAGAGTTCGCTATCCTTATGTCGAGTATGTACTGCCGCAGCGTCATGCTCATCACCGATTTGAAGTCGTTTTCGAGCTTACGGGTGGACACGAGAAACTGCTTCGCGATGCTGTCAGACGTGAGACGCTCCCCGAAGTGATCGGTGACGTAGTTCGCGGCGTCGTGAATGTAGCGGTACTTTTCATCTATCGCCTCTGTGATCGATTTGCCGATGTTTCTCTTCGTGATCTCGAGAAGGCACGCGAGCAGCAGTCTGCGCTGAGTCTCCCTCTCCGGTGCCTCGTCGAACGCGCCGAGTATCGAGAACACCTCGTCGTACAGCCTGTCCTCAAGCGGGATGAGCGTTATATCTCTCAGGTAGAGGTCGTTCACGTCGACGAACTGAGAAAAGCTCTCCGCGACCGACTTTGCGAAATGAAAGACGAAGATGTCATAATTATCGGTCGGATGATCGATGTTCACGTGACAGGAATACGGCTTATAGAGCAGGAGGCATGGCCCGCGGTGATCTATGCGCGTTCCGTTCGCGATAAGCGTCATGTCGCCGCTCTTAATCACGTCGAGCTCGTAGTGATTGTGAAAGTGAAATTCTTTTGAGCCTTCCCAGTGCGTCGTCCTGTGAAACGCGAACATCGGGGCGGAAAAATCGTGGAATATCGTATTCATGCGGCTGCCTCCGTAAGACGGCTGGTCTTTCAGTTCTTCTCGTTATAGTACGTATTAACGCGGTTGTCGATGATCTTTATAACCTCTTCAAGACTCATGCCCTCGCGGTTTCGGTAGACGTCGAGCTCTTCCATGATGACAGAGATGATCTTCTTCTCGAGCGGCGTCACGGGTCTCGCGTTCTGTATATCGCCGCGCAGTCCGGCGAGCTTTTCGTCGGTCAGGTGGTATTCGTAATATCCTTCGCCGACATATCTTTCCGCGGTCTCGGGGTCGAGAGGCTCGTTCGCTCTTGACAGTCCGTACTTGCCGTAATACAGCCAGCGCGGGAGGGAAGAGAGGTATTTGTCGAGCGAGCTCTTCGTAACTGTCGCGGACAGAGAGTTGTTCCTCAGAATGTATTTGTCGTCGATGCGCGTCCGGATGAAACCGAACGCCGCGTCCGGATCGGACGAGTCCTTTGAGACCGCGATAATCAGCTTCGGCGTGAGTATCGTTCCGCCGCCGTCATGTGTCGGGTAACCGACGGATATAAGATCGTCGATTCCGTAATTCGCCGCGCACTTCGCGTAGATACCGGCGTCCGGGGCTCTGGAAATAAGCAGCGTCTCGCCATTCGCGAGCGCCGCGAAAATGTTGTCTTCTGTCATCTTGTCCGAGTGATAACCATCGCCGAACCGTTTATAGTCCTCCGCGAAACGGCGGAACAGGTCGTTGCCGAAATCCGTCTTTCCGGTATCGTAGTCGATGAACTCATCGAGTGAAAGCGACAGCATCTTTGAAAAGCTCATGAAGGGCATAAGGCACTCGTCCTCGCCGAGGTTTTCGAGCTTGTCAAGCATTGTCCCGAGAGTCATTTCGTCCGGGAAATCAGCGGCGCTGCCGTAAAGGGTTGATGTCGCGGTCTCGAGCGGCAGGTAATATATCCTGTCACGACCGGACATCTCCTTCACGCTGTCGAGGATGTTTCCGCTGTCGTATCCGCTTCTCTCCATCAGCGGCGTCAGGTCGGTGAAGAAGCCTTTTTCGGAGTAGTTCGAGATGTCCGCGCCGGTATCCGCGTCTATCAGGAGGATATCGGCGAGCTTTCCGGACAGGGCGTCACGCTCAAACTCCGTAACCGCCGATGAGAAGTCGGTGTCGCTTTCGGACTCATAACGCTTTATCTCAATACGGATATCGTCATGCGCGCGGTTGAACTCACAGACGGCATAGGTCGTGAAGTCATCGGCGCGGCCGACGACGGCGATGGTCAGGAGCTTCCGCTCCTTTATCTCATTCATCGGGATCTCATCGAGACGCCAGAGACTGTACGCAAAGTCGAGGCTGTCCCTGACGACGGCGTAAATGTGGTCATCACCGACCGCCGCCGAGACTATCTGCCCGGGAATATCCGCCGAGAGAAGGTCGCACACGACGCTTTCCTCATATTCTCCGTCGGCGTTCCTTGTCCAGCCGTGGATTGCCGTGCCGGTTATCCCGCCGAAATCGTATCCGGGGACAGGTATCACCTTCACGTTTCTGAGACCGGAGATATTGTCCTTTTTCATCTCTCCGGAGAGAAAATCCACGTCATATACGCCGTTTCCGTCGAAAACCCGGAGATTGCCGCCGGTCAGTACGGCTCCGGTTATCCGGACTGATGAATCGACGCGCTTGATATCTCTGTTTCTGTCGATACGCACCGCTCCGGTGTTTGAGACGATATAGAGTTCACCATCGCTCTCAGCGGCGAAGACAATCCCGAAAAAGCCCTCACCGGAAGCGAGGTTGCCTGTTATGCCGTTCACATCGGTGCCGAACAGCTCCTCGCAGTCGTATTCGGAGATGGTTTTTCCTTTTGCGTCGGTTCTGAGCAGCCTTACTTTTTCTACCTTGTCATCAGATATCAGGCTCCCGACGGTCAGATATCCGTCTTCGAGAGAAAATTTGCCTGACTCGCGGTAGCCGTCGTCGGCGCTTTCCATGACGCCGCTGTCGGACAGAACCTCGCCTGTCGCGGCGTCGAGAGTGAGGACGGCGTCAGTATAATCGTAGTCCTCGACAAACCATCCGCCGACCCGCAGGATTCCGCCGGACAGCGAGATCGAGCCCTGCCCAATCTTGAAGCTGTCCGGGAGAGTGATCTCTGTGCCGCGGAAGCGCCCGGAGCTCTCACGTTCCGGCTCCGGGCTCTCACCCCGGCAGGAGATAAGCGGGAATATGAGGCAGGCGGCGAGAAATGCGGAAGCTATGCGTTTCTTCATGGGGGCAATCTCCTTTTCGTGAAGCGGTTTCAGTTCTTCTCGTTATAGTACGTATTCACGCGGTTGTCGATTATCTTTATCGCCTCGTCAAGACTCATGCCATCGCGCGATATATAGGTGTTAAGCTCTTCCATCACTATCGATCTGAGTTTTGTCCACATCGGCGGCAGGATAGAGGCGCCCGCTACGGTGTCTCTCAGAGTGTTTCTGAACTCATCCGTCACCTCGAAGAGGCGGTAGTCGCCGAGCATCGCCTTCAGACTCTCGTCGTTCGGCTCGTCGAATAATGGTGTCCACGCTGTTCTTCCGGTGGGGAAGGCATAGTACTTCGGAAGACTGTTCATGTAGTTCTCAAACGCGCTCTTTGTGAGATATTTTTCCTTATACTTGTCGGAGATTCTCAGCGCGATGAACTCCCACGCGGCGGCGGTGTTCTTACAATTTTTGGTTATTCCTATATAAGTGCTCGGCGACAGGGTGGAGCCGTTCCCGGATTTGTGTGGGTTTCCGACGATCTCAAGGTCGTCGACGCCGTACTTTGCCTCGAGCTCAGCCATATTCGCAATATTAAGCTGCGAGTCCAGGAGCAGCTGCTTTCCGCTCGCGAAATCCGGGTAGATATCGTCGCGTCTGCCGCTCTTGTGCGACTCGATGTGCCGGTAGTTGTCACCGTATTTCTTATAGTCCTCCGCGAAACGTCGGAACAGATCGTTCGAGAAGTTTGTCTTTCCGGTCTCAAAGTCGACGAACTCGTCCATCGCCGTCTCAAGTATATTTGAAAAACGCAGATAATCTACCAGCGTCACGTCGTCCTCGAGGTTCTCTAATTTGTCGAGGAAAGCGTCAAGCGTCAGCTTGTCCGGGAAATCCGACTTCCGCCCGAACAGGGTGTCGATACGGCTTCCGAGCGGAATGTATGGAAGAGTGCCGTTCCTTTCAAAGCCGCTTATCGAATCCATGAAATTGCCCTTGTCATACCCGGCGGCGTCCATGATCGGGTACAGGTCGACGAAAAGTCCCTTTTCGGCGTAGTTCGCGACGTCGAAGCTGGAGCCGAGTATCACGACGTCGGCGATGTTGCCCGAAACCATGTCCTTCTCAAAATTCTCGACAAACTTGTTCGGTTCGGTCATGTCATATTGCCTGAGCTCGATCCTGATGTCGTCATGCGTGCGGTTGAACTCGCTCACCGCGTACGCGGCGGATTTTCCGCGAAGTCCGCTGAGCGCGACGGTCAGAGTTTCTTTCTCCTTGATTTCGTCCGGAGCGAGCATCGTCAGGCGGTAATAATTTGTTCCGCCGTCGAGCTCGTTTATCATGCCGATATAGAACTCTCTGTCAGATACCGCGGCGAGCCCGGTCATCTGTCCGGCGACGTCCGCCGTCAGCGGGTCGCAGAGCAGTTCCTGCGTCAGCCCACCGTTCTCGTCCCTCGTCCATCCGACGATCTGTCCATCTATCACGCCGGCGATGACATAGCCGTCAAGCGCGAAAGGACGCATAAGGAGCTGGGAGTTCGGAATCTCCACGCTCACGAACTCTCCGGCGTCGAAGTCGGCGCGCTTTATGTTCCCGTTCCGGTCGTCCGTCACGACGACTATTCCGTCACTGCCATATGCGGAGCTGCGTATTTGCTGCCTTGACATTATGGTGGAGATGTTGTCGCCGTCGATCTTCGCCGCGCCTATCGTCGTGACGACATATATGACGCCGTCCCGTTCGTCCGCGAAGCGCGGGTAGAAGGTTACGGAAGCGCTCATCGGGTCGAAGGTCATGTCCTCGATCTTTATGCCGAAGATATCATTCAGCGCGTGCTCGGAGGTGACCTTGTCTTTCTTGTCCCTGACGATTAGCTTCACGTCCGCGTAGTGGTCGGTGTCGAAGGTGCCCTCGACCGAAATCGTTTTGCCGTCGTCGAGTTTTCTCGTGTACATCTTTATCGTGCCGTTCAGCGCCAGCACGCTGAACTCGACCGTCTGTGTACCGTCCTCCGCGACCTTCAGGAGAACACGTTCCTGATCCTTTTCCGGATGCTCCGGGTCGAGCTTCGTCCTGCCCTCGATGGTGAAGTATCCGTTTGACCAGCCAATGTCCGCGTAGTCATTGAAAATGTAATCATCCGGCGGGATTATCTCCTCCGCCCGGAAGACGCCGGTCTTTTCCGGAACCGGCTCCGGCGCGTCCTCACCGCAGGAGAACATCGACAGAGTGAGCGCCGATACCATTGCCAGGGAAATGAATCTGAATAATTTTCGCATAATGACACCTCTTTTTCTTGATTTGTAGGGTATAGTCATTATACCATACTCCGAGTGATTTGTCAAGAGAAACTTTCGGCGCATAAACTGACAGAGGGGTGATATGATGCGGTACGGAGGAGGGCGGTACGCGGAGTTCGGCGTCGGCTCAATAACCTACGCGATGAAGGCGAGATCGGCTCTCGACGCCGCCGGGATACAGTCGGATGTCACGAGGCTCGACCCGGCGAAGACGCCGATGGGCTGCGCGTGGGGAATAAGGGTCAATGCCGGAGCCGCCGCCGGGGCGGAAAGGACAATGCGCTCCGCCGGGATAGTTTACAGCGTGATTACACGACCGTCCGGATGACGGACATTGGGAGGAGATTATGATATACCTTGACAACGCGGCGACGTCTTTCCCGAAGCCGGACGCCGTGTATGACCGTGTGACCACGATGCTGCACGAGTGCGGGAATCCGGGCAGAAGCTCGCACAGGCTCGCGATGGTCTCGGAACGTGAGGTCTTCGCCTGCCGTGCCGCCGCGGCTGAGATGTTCGGCTCGGCGCCGGAGAGGGTCGTGTTCACCTGCAACGCGACCGCCGCGCTCAATATGGCGATAAAATGCGGGTACACCGGCGGGAGCATACTTATAAGCGACCTTGAGCACAACTCTGTGAGAAGACCCGCGCTCGCAGCGGCGGACAGGGCGGGGGAGAACGTGCTGATATTCGATTCACACGCCGGAATGCCGGACGGGGAAGAGCGCACGGCTGAGATACTCGCCTCGATCCGCTCGAAGCTCGCGCACACCGCGAAATGCGGGATGCTGGTGTCGACTGCCGCGTCGAACATATGCGGAGTCAGGATGCCGGTGCGGGAGATCGGGCGGCTCTGCCGCGAGCGCGGGATACTCTTAGTCGTCGACGCTTCGCAGGCAGCGGGGCATACAGATATCGACATGAGACGTGACAATATCGATGTCCTCTGTATGCCGGGACACAAGGGACTGTACGGTCCTCAGGGAACCGGGATGATGATTCTCGGGGAAGGCGTCGCGCTGAAAAACAGCTTTATCGAGGGCGGGAGCGGCGTCGATTCACTGTCGCCCGGAATGCCGGATGAGCCGCCGGAAAGGTATGAGGCGGGAACGCTCGCGGTTCCGTGCATAGCGGGGCTTCTCGCCGGGATTGAGTTCGTTGCGTCGGTCGGGACGGCGGATATACGGGAGCACGAGTCAAGGCTCGCGGAGATACTGAAAAGCGGGCTCCGCGAAAGGCTCGGCGGGCGTGTGACTTTCTATGGCGACGGACATCCGGGCGGGATACTGCTTTTCGACATTTCGGGCTACTCGCCGTCGGATATCGGGGGATATCTCGACAGGAACGGCGTCGCTGTCCGGAGCGGATACCACTGCGCGCCGCTCGCGCACAGAAAACTCGGCACGAAAAACGGCGCTGTCCGCGCGAGCTTCGGTTGGTTCAACACCGAGGACGACGCAAGGGATACCGCGGAGATACTCGGACGGCTCAGATAATAAAAAGCGGGGATGTTTTTCATCTCCGCTTTGGATTTAGTCGGCTATTCTGGTGAAGAAATAATCGAGCGTACCGACGAACTTTTCCTCGTCGAAGAGCTTTTGAATCCCGTCACGATCGAGGAGGGCGGCGGCGTTTACTTCTTTTGTAGTTGCCAATTCAAGTTCCGCCCCGCCGTCGTGTTCGAAGAGCCATACGTCGAGGATATCCGCGTAACGCTCACCGTTCACATAGCCGCGGACCTCGCTGAAAACGAGTCTCCCACGCGACGGGTCAAGGTCGATTCCGAGTTCTTCCTTTGTCTCTCTCAGCGCGCCTTCAAGGCTTGTCTCGCCTTTGAGGACCGAGCCGCCGGTCGTCTCCCACATCAGGGGATGCGACTTTCTGTCAGCCGCGCGCTGTGAGACGAGAAATCTTCCGTCGGGGCTTTTTATCCAGACATGAACGACGAGGTGATAGCATCCGTCAGGTATGGTCTCTCCCCGCACGTGATCTCGTCCGGTCAGGTTTCGGTTTATGTCGTATAAGTCCCAGAGCTCAGGCATTTTTCTGTCCCTTCAGATATTCAGGCTCTCGCCGCATTTCAGAATTGTCAGCGGCGCGCCGAAGCGCTTCGCGGAGTCGATTACCCAGCTGTCCGGGCAGCCGTTCGAGGCGTAGAGGTCATGATGACCGGGAATGAACGCCTTCGCGCCGCATCTGACGGACAAGTCAGCCGCCTCGTTCGAGTCGAGGTTGCCGATGATATTCCGGGACGTCCTGAACCAGTCACTGCCGTTCACTGGAAGGAACATCACGTCTGGCTTCGCGTCACGGAGCGCTTCCTCAAGACCGGCGTACATACTCATGTCGCCGCCGAAGAAGATCTTTTTCCCATCTGCCTCGATCAGGTACGAGAGTTCAGCGAAGTCGCCGTTTTCGTCGCGGTGCAGCTCGGTGTGAGCGCAGGGAATCGGTGTTATCTTCACTCCGGCGAGCTCGAACGGGTCTCCCCATTCCGCGGGCGCGGGGGCGCGCATCAAGGTCGGGTGTCCGCCGATCGACTCTATGATCTTTCCGGACGGCGCGGGGACGAGAGTGAATGAGCGCATTCTCAGACGGTAGAACGGCTCGAGCGTCTTCTTGTCGAGGTGGTCGCCGTGCGGGTGGGAGATCACGATTACGTCTGGCGAGAGATCGGCGAGGGTGCACGGCGCCGGATATTTCCTGTGACCGAGCGGTCCGTCGACCGAATCAGAGAGATACGGGTCGGTGACGACGCGGATGGTCGGGGTCTCGATGAGACAGCACATCTGTCCGAGGTAAGTTATTGTTGGCATTTTATTGTTTCCTTTCTGTCAGTATTTTTTTCTGGGAAAAGCATATTTTCAATATATGATTCGCTAAACACAGGATCTTCGGCGAGAGGGACAAGCTCCGCGTTTTTTACGAGAGCGTCATATTTTTCTGTTCCGCCGGTCAGTATCCGCGCTGCGCCTTTCAGGGACGCGTTGCCGAGGATATCGTACCGCGCGTCGTCGTATTCAGGCAGGAGACCGATACGCTCGCAGAGCCCGATGTCGATGCCGCTCCCGAAACCTCCGGCGAGACAGACGCGGATCGTTTTTCCGGGACAATGTTTTTCGAGAGTGTCAATACCGGCGCGGATTGCGCTCTTCGCGAGCTGGAGGGCGCGTATGTCCTCCTCTGTCAATGTGACGCCGGGGGCGAGAGTTACCGGGAATTCTATGTAACCGCTCGTGTCCATGACGCCGGCGTCAAGAATTGCCGCTGCCGCCGAAATGAGCCCGCTGCCGCATATACCTCTTGCCTCTCCGCCACCTATCACATGACAGACGAAATTCTTACCGTTCCACGTGACATTTTCGACGGCTCCATCGACGGCGCGCATACCGCAGGATATCTCTGCGCCCTCAAGCGCGGGTCCCGCGGCGGTCGACGCGCACAAAATCCTTCCTTTATTATATAGCATAATCTCGCCGTTCGTTCCGAGGTCAGCGATAATAATTCTCTCATCCTTCTCCGGAGCCGCCTCGAGCAGCGAGCAGACAACGTCCGCGCCGACGAAAGCAGAAACGCATCCAGGAAGGTAAAACACACAGTCCGGTATCTCCGGTATAGTGATCTCCTCGCCGAACAGCGTCTCCGGCGTGAACGGATACGTCCCCATTCCGGATACATTGCGGTCAGCGAAAAAGTGAAGCATTGTCGTGTTCCCGACGGCGACCGCTCTGACGACTTTACCGGCGGATGAACTGAACAGCTCCGCTATCGCGCGCCGCAGTTCCGACACGAGCTCGGCGTGATGCTCCGCGTCGGCGCCTATGCGGGAGATGACGTCCGCGCCGAAGCTTCTCTGCGGGTTCGGGATGACCGCGCCGGACAGGCGGGTTCCGCTCATGTCGAAGAATTCAGCCTCTATATTGGTCGTGCCGATATCGAGCGCGGCGAGAATTTCCGGCTTTTCTGACAATTTATCCGGCGCGGGTCGTCCGGCTCTGATTTCAGGAATGTCGACGATTATCTCTGCCTCACCGCTCATCACCGCGAGACAGGCGAGCCTGATACTGTATCCGTCTGCCGGCGCGGCGTCCGCTAGCAGCTTTCTTTCGGATTCTCCGGGCGGCTCGAGGGCGCCTTTCGCTGGCACACGGCACTTGCCGCAGAGACCATTTCCTCCGCATGGGAGCTCAGGCGTTATAAGACCCGCGTCGGCGAGAGCTTCCGCTATTGTTTTTCCGGGACTGTTAAACTTTATTTTCACGCGGCGGTTCCTTTCAAATTTATTCCTTATTATTATAACATACGGCGCGGTGGTTTTCAAGTGTTTTCTGAGAAAAGACAAAAAAGAGCCCGCCCGCGGGCAGACCCTTTTATGATTGCTATGTCACCGGCACTCGCCGCGCTTCATGGCGATATGTTTCATCACTGCGTCCGCCATATCGTCGGTTGTGATGACTCCGCCACTATAGAACGGCGTGTGTACTTTGTCCTTTAACGGCGCGGTCCACTCTTCCGGTATTCCGGACGCTCCGCGCATCGCGCCGACAATCGAACCGACCGTCGCGCCGTTGCAATCGGTGTCAAAGCCGTTCTGCACCGCGAAGCATATGCTCTTTCCGTAGTCTCCGCCGCAGTAGAGCAGGGACGCCGCGACGAGTTCCGCGTTCGCGATCGTGTGGACCGCGTCGTGCTTTCTGAACTCGTCGTTGCGCTTGAAGAAACCCTTCGTGAATTCCTCCTCGCCGACGCCGTTCCGGAAATCTTCGAGAACTCCCGCGATACGCTCGTAAAGTCTCGATGTCGCCGGTATCTGCGACAGCCCGCACCGGACAATCTCCGCCGGGTCGTCGAGAAGGAACGCGCCCGCGACCATCGCCGCCGAGAACATCTCGCCGTATATGCCGTTCTTTGTATGCGATATCCGCGCGTCGCGCCAAGCCATTCCCGCCGCGGTCTCAGGATCTCCCGGATTTATGTAACCGAAATAGTCGCCGCGTATCTGCGCGCCTATCCACTCGCGGAAAGGATTCTTGTACTTCGCGGACTCCGGCGGCATATAGCCCGCCATTATGTTGCGGAGAGCGACACGCTCCGCGGTCGCGACGTATCTTATGCTTATGTTGTCCTTCCACCATCTCGCGACGTTTCCGGACGTGAAATTCAGACCGTACTCATCGACGATTCTCAGAGCTATGACCGGATAATTCGTGTCGTCGTCGCCGGGGAAACCGTCGGTCAGAGTGTCGCCCCAGCACTGCCACGGACGATCGAAGGTGAAGCGGTTCGACGAGTAGCGCGGGTCCGCGACGTCTGTCGACGTTATATACCTGCGCAGAGGGAAGTTCCCGCTCCGCTTCAGCATATCGTGTAGCTCATCGGTCATTATGCACTCGACGGGCTTCCCGAGAAGGCAGCCCGCGACCCTTCCGCGCCATGCGCCGACTATTTTTTCTCTGAGAGCACCGTCATCCGGCGTCGGCGAAAAAGCGAGCTTCACGCCCTCTGGGCGGCGCAGGCGTATCTCGTGGAGGTCGTCCGGCTCGTCGTATCCGTAATCCTCGCGGATCGGTGAGCCGTACATATGGCGGAACAGCGTGTCGGCGAGAGCTTCCTTCGTTTCACCGTTCTTCATGGCGCTGACCGCGCGGGCGACGTCGGCTATGTCCGAGACGTCATGTCCCTCGTCGCGGAACTCGTCGAGGTCGGTCAGGATATCCGGCGCGTAAGACTCCCAGAGGTCGAGGTCATCATAGCTCGGCACGAGAGCGTCCTGCCGTCTCAGAGCGTCGGCGGACTGCACGGACGAAAGGTCACCGAGCCAGTCGAGCGAGACACCGAAGGTCTTCGCGATGCGCATCAGATTCTCGAGGTCCGGGAACGCCGTGCCGTTCTCCCAGCGCTGAACAGCCTGACGGGACATACCGAGCCTTTCCGCGAATCTTTCCTGTGAGAGACCCTTCGAGGTGCGGAGGGCGATTATTTTGTCACTGAACATTGTGAATTCTCCGTTCGGAACTTATTTGAAGCGGCTGTAGCCGCTGCATATACTGATTATACCGCGTCCGGAGAATTTTGTCAACCGCATACACGAGACTCTTCACGGCAAAGTATGCGCGGCAATCTTACACCGAATAGTATATCGCGGACAGGGCGCTTTTCGCGTAGTCCTCCGGGATTTCGAGATGATAATCCTCCGGAGATTTCAGACACTCGAACATCACGTAGGAATACAGGAAGAAGGCGTTCTGCATGATGAAATTCACGTACTCCTCGTAAAGGTCGCGGCGGATGTGCGGGAGGATAATCTCGTCGCCCGCCTTCGCGGCCTTGCTTTCGTACTCCGGGATGAGCGGCGACACCGCCTCGCCGAGGATGCCGATGATTTTCTTGCTCGTCTCAAACGCCATGACCGGGAGAGCCGGCTTGAGACCTTTTCCGGTCTTTTCGAGAAATCCCGCGCCGACGAGCTCCGCCGCCGTGTATTTTTCGCTCTCACTCAGCTCGGCGCCCGGGTCTTCGGAAAGACGCGTCAGGAGCGAGACGTGCTCGGCGCCGATGAAAGAGCTTCTGTCCGGAAACGGCTCTATCTGATAAAGATTCGCGAAGGTCAGGCGGGAATACTTTCTGTCGCGGAAATTCGTGTGCATATTGCTCCAGTTGACCGACCGGCGCTCGTGAAAGACGAGCTTTTCGTCCGGAAGGGTGAAGATTCCCTCATACCGCCACTTCTTGCCGTTCGACGCCGGAACGTCCTTCCCGCGGCGGAACAGCCCAACCGCCGACGCCGAGAACGACTGGCAGGCGTAGACATACATGAGCCACATCAGACGCCCCTCCGGAAAGTCGTTTCCGTAGAAATCAAGCGTGCGTATCTCCGGCAGAACCCCGAGTATCGCGTCGCGTATCTCCGGCGCGAGCCCCGAATATATGTCGGCGAGCCGTTCTGACATATCAATTTCCGCCTGCATCGGCAGCATCACGAAGTCGGTCAGATACTTCCCGCGCGAGGTCTCCTTTATGAACCGGTTCTCTTTGAGAAAATCTAACTTTTCCTCGAAATACACCGGCGCGACGGCGATTTCGTCGGATATCTCCCGCACGGTGTGCGGTCTCTCGCGGCAGATCACGAGTATCTGCTTTGTCATGAGGTCCTGTGTTGTGCTGTAGTAATCTGGCGCAGAGCCGCTGCCGCGCCACATCACCTCTGCGGGGGCGAACGCGCTTCTTCCGGTCTTTTCCATCGTACGTGTTCCTTTCTTCGTTTTTATTTCGGACTGTGTCTCCGGTTCCGGGACAAGCTCACCGCGAAGGAAGACGGCGGCGTCGTGGAGGCGGCGTCTGACAGTTCCGCTGGGTATCCCGAGACATCTTGATATCTCGCGTTCGGTCATACCCGCGAGGTATCTGAGAACCATCACCTCACGCAGACTCCTTGACAGGACGGACAACGCCGACCAGAGGGCGGTTTGCTCTTCCTCACGTATCAGTCTGTCCACTGTGCCGTCCGGGACGAAAGGCTCCGGAACGTCGTCGAGCCGGACACAGCCGTCGTATTTCAGGCGCAGGAACATATTCGTCCGGTTCGACGCGAGTCGCCAGTACCAGCTGTAAAATGAAACTATCTTCTCCCCGCGTTCATCCGCGCGGCGCAGACCCTCGAGCGCGGACAGAAGTATGTCCCCCGCGAGCTCTTCCGCGTCAGCGTCGTTCCCGAGGCGCTTTCTCGCGTAGAGGAAGGTCTTTGCCATCAGCTCTTCGTTTATAATTTTTCCGGTGTCCATCCGCTTCTCCTTTCGTGGTTCATATTTATAAGTATCGGAAGCTATCTTTTTGTTCGGTATCATCCGGCGTTTTTTATCGTGATGTCCGCGTCGGGGCGCGAATAAATCCTGTCATAAATGTCAATATTTGCGTGTGGAACCGCTATTTATGAAAGGATGATGCAATATGCGGAAAACAGTGATCCTTGCCGCCGCCGCGCTGACGGCACTCTGTATGATGACCGGCGCGTCCGCCATCACGGAGGATTTCACGGATCTGACGTCAGAAGACATGATGACCGGAGAAGTATCTCCGGACGAAACCGCGTCATACGAAACAACGGACGACCTTAAGACCGTCACGATCCGGATAACCGGAGGAGCGGAGGGCTCGCGGTACGCCGCTTATCGGCTTCTCGATCTTGTCGACGGGGAATATGTCCCGAGGGATATGTATCCGGAGCTTCTCCGGACTCTCGGAGATGACCCGTATCAGTCGCTCTGTGCGCTCGACGCCGACGGCGCGAGAGAATTCGCCGACATGACAGTACGGGGGATAATCGCAGAGCCGTACATCGGCGCCGATTATACCGCCGAGCGCGGCGTCTTCATGGATATCCTGCCGGGGTACTATCTGATACGCGAGTACAGGACGGGGACAAGACAGGACTCGGTTTCGCTCGCCATTCTCTGCGACGCGGCGGGAAATGTTGATATATCGACAAAAGAGGATATCCCGACGCTTGAGATGAAGCTCGACGAGAACGGCAAATACAGCGACGCCGCCGACGCGTCGTTCGGTGATCTGATCACGCTCAGACTGACAGCGCGTCTTCCGGATACCTTGTCGGATTTTCCGGAGTACCCTCTGACATTCGAAATAACGCACGCGGACGGGATCAGGATTGACACCGGAAATATCGTCGTTTCGACTGATGAATCAGAAATCACCGGCTGTCTGACAGAATCCGGAGATGACAAAGACACACTGACGATCACCGTACCGGATATATCCGGTCAGGAGATCACAGGAGAAGAAGTCGTCGTCACTATACCCGCCGTCCTCACGGATGAGGCAGTGTGCGGCGCCGGTGGAAACGCCGTCACGGCAGGGCTGATATATCCGATAAATCCCTACGGAACGGGGACGGGCAGATCTGTCACCGATATCGTCCG
>ENA-ORIC01000602-ORIC01000602.1-human-gut-metagenome-genome-assembly--contig:-NODE-602-length-44021-cov-4.749613_pt1 | contig 44021 bp, 32 predicted proteins | sample MGYA00243023_ERZ508732 | MGnify/ENA primary metagenome ERZ508732 (study PRJEB26277, sample SAMN04329767) | human gut metagenome | biome: human-associated habitat | host: Homo sapiens | place: USA... | reverse complement strand
ATACGCGCGCGCCGCTCCGGTTAAGTCACGTGTTATTGATTCTGCCTTTTGTCCGCTTGCTGGGGAGGTAAAGGACTTTGAAAAGGCCTTTCCCTCCCCTGCACCCCTCCCTTTCTCAAACTTTATACATCAGGCGAGCAAAGTGCACTCGAGCCACAGACGCTTATATGGTTTTGCGCCGCGAAGGGCGTAGTCGCACAGCTCACGGTAGAAAGCGTCAATCGACGCGAGCCCCTTCGCGGGAACGTCGCCCGAAAACTCCGCCGCGAGAACCGCGTCCGCGGCAGCCGTGAATCCGCTGTCCGCCTTCATTCCAAGCGCCTCGTCGACCCTCGCCGCGAACGCCCCTATCTGCTCGCCCGGCTCAGGTCTGTAACCGAGCTTTGAGAGCAGCCGCATTATTCTGTCGTCAAGCTCCTTCGCCGCCGCTGTCCTGCCAGCGGAATCACGCGCCTCACGCGCCCTCCGCGACAACTCCTCACGCCCGGCACGAACCCGAGCCGCCCGCGTCCTCAAAGCAACTATACAGATGACAATCACCAGAACGACAACCATAACCGCGATAAGCACCGGCGGTATCCTCACCGGCTTCTCCGGCTCGACAATCTCATCGTCCGGAGCCGTCGTATCCTCCGGCATGGTCGTCTCGCTGTCCGTGACCACATCCGTCACCTGCGTTGTGTCATCCGGAACAACATCCGTCTCCACCTCATCGACCGTCGGGACAAGCCCCTCGTACATCTCCGAATAGTAAGGCGTTGTCGCCTCATACTGTACCCATCCGTAATCGTCGTAATATACCTCAACCCACGCGTGCGCGTTGTTGTCGAGCACCAGAGACGAATACTTTCCGACGGCGTCGCCGCCGGAATTTCTCGAAAAATCGCTCGCAATATACCCCTCCGCGTACCTCGCCGGTATCCCGAGCGAGCGTATCATCATGACGGCGGAGGTCGCGAACTGCACGCAGTACCCCTCCTGGGTGTCAAAGAGGAACGTATCCGCCGCGTTGACATAATCCCTTGTCGGCGACGGGTCAACCGGAGACAATGTGTAGACCATATTCTCCGAGAGATAGTCAATCACCGCCATAACCATCATATGTCTCGCCGTGTACTCGTCCATATCTCCGTATCTGCGCGTGTCGACATAAACCCTGTTCTTGTCGATGGTCGCCGGACCGTAAACGACGTCCGAGGCAAGCTGCTTTATCGCGGTATAATTCTCACAACCCGTGAGATAGTTCTGATAAGCGTACTCACGATATTTCGCGACCACACTGATAAGGGCGCGTATATCCCTGCGCTCCTCCTCATCCATAACAAACGCGTAGCGGTAGGACAGGTTGACCTTCTCATCCTCGCTTATCAACTCATCGGTCATTTTGTCGAGCCGCAAAACGGCAGCGGCGAGGATCTGATCCTTCTGCGGCGCGTCCGAGCCGCTCCGGAGATCAATGTCGAGCGAGCCGTCCCGCCAGACGAGGGTTCCCTTGCCGCTTATCACGACGTCATGCACGGTCACGAGATACGCGCGCCTGAGCCCGTCCGCAGAATCGTTGCCGTACGCCGAAATCGTCGATATTATCCTCGACTCCCGTCTGTAATTCTGCACGAAACTGCCGATATTCCCGGCGAACTCCGGATCCCGCAGCAGCGGTATGTCCGAGACGACCGAATAGTCGTCGGAGAAGAGATAGGACGTACTGAGGAATATTCCGTCGCTGTAATTCGAGTACTCCACGTCGCCCTCATCGAAACTTCCGAAGGCGAAGAGCTGATTTTTTCCGAGCCTGTAGGACGGCATGAAAACGACGTTCGCCGTCGGCTTCAGCTTTTTGACGCTGACCCGCGCCGTCACGTATCCGAGGTCGGTGTGCGGTCTGTATCCCGCGGAACCGACCGTCGTGAGTGACGGATCAACAGCGCGGAGCATATCCCCGGTCATCTCGTCCGGCGAGAAGTCAGTGCCGAAAAGCCGCTTGTATTCCGCGATCCTGTCGTAATCGAGCGAGTGCCAGCTGTCCCCGTAGTAATCGGTCCCGACCCAACCGCGAAGATACACCGGCAGCGACGTGTCAACCTGCACCTCAAACAATCTCGTACCGGTGTAAACGCGGTCGGACGACGCCGTCGTGCGCTTGTCGAGCGCGGAAACGCCGGAAAATATCAGGCTCGAGAAATCCGGACTGTCCCCGCGCGCAAGCGAATACAGGTAATTCTCAAGCTTCAGAAGCGGTGTCGAAAGCGACGGGATATCTTTCATGCTGTTTTTGAATGTCATCGGAACGATCAGCAGAACGAGCGCCGTCAGCGCCGCCGCGAGCCCGGTGAAACCACCGAGCCCCGAGTTCTGCCGGAGAACCCGCCGCTTCTCTTCCTTCCATTCCGAAATTGTCGCGTCCTCGGGAAGCTCAGCGTCAACCGCCGCTCCGATCGTCTTCGGTCTCGTGTAGATATGGTCGTATCCGGCGAGCGCGGCACAGCCGCAGAGAGAAGCGATGATGAACCCGAACCCGACGTTCTTCGTACACATACCGTAATAAAGGCATATCGTGCAGACCGATCCGCCGATAACAGCGAGAGGTATAAGTCTCAGCCTTTTCAGCATACAAACCGAAAAAACGGCGCACAATATAAAGAGCAGGACGGCAAAAGCGACGAAGACGCACTCGTTCTCAGGCATTCCGAGCCTTCTAAGCGGATACTCGTAGCTGATAACCCTCTCGCTCATTCCCGGATAGCCGAGCGAGTCGAGTCTCCGGAAAAAGGCGTTCGGCAGAGCCAGCGCCAGATAATATGCCTTTTCTGCGGCGCGTTCGGTCATGAGAGCCGTCGCCGCTCCGATGACCGCGATCAGTCCGCACCCGGCGGCGAAGGTGATCCTTCCGAGCCCCATGACGGAGAACACCAGCGTGAACAGCGCGCTGATTCCGAAAAGCGTCATAACCAATGTGAATCCGTTCCCCAGCGCCAGCGCGTCGCAGATGAACAGAGCGAACCCGAACGTGCACATGAATACAAGCAGGGCGCGCGATATATATCCGACCGCGTACCATCCGCCGGGACAGGTCTGTCTCTCGGGCAGAATGAGCGCGAAGCGGTTCGATGTGGTATTCAAGCGTATACCTCGTTCCGGATGAGACGGAAGTTCCGCCGCGCGCATCCGGACGCGCGGGAACATAAAGATTCCGGTGATCTGACATCAGGACGCTGCGCCTGTGCGCCTCGGCTCTTTCACGGCTGTGTCTTCTGCGATAGATCCGGCGCGATCACGCTTTTTCGCCGCCGAGCGGCCGGGGGTCAGACGCATTACCGCGGATATCCTCGCGGCGCGGTCGGCGACATTTTCCGCCGCCTCGTCGTCTGTCACGTAAAGCGATTCGTCGACGCAGAGTATGAGCTCTGATGAGCCGCCCCCGCCATGCTGCCCGGACGCGACAGTCATGAAGTCGTCCGCGTCAGACGTCCCGAGACAGGAGGTCACCATTATGACATTTGACGAGTCGATATCGGGTATCAGCGAGGCGAGCATCTTTATCTGCCCGTCGAACCTTGTCAGCGGAGCCGTCGCGAACGCCCTGAACGCGTTCTCGAAGTCCGCCGCGCCGGTCATCAGCGCGGTCCGCGGACAGGGCTCGCCGCCGCGCTCCTCGAGCCATACGAGCGAGACAGTGTTCCCGGCTCTGAGCTCGCGTTTCGCCGCCGCGAGGGCGTTCTCGACGACGAGATCGGAGTTCAGCTGATCCATGATGTCGTCGTATCCGGCGAGCGGAGTCAGAAGCGGCTCCGGGGAGGGCTTGTCCGGCTGTTTCTTCGCCTCTTCGGCGAGCTTCCGGCAGTTCTCATAGCGCGTGCCGAGATCGCAGATAATATAGACGCGGTCACCGTTCGAGTGCGCAAAGTCCTTGACTATCATGTCCTCTGACTTGCTCGACAGCTTCCAGTGTATATGCTTGAGGCTGTCTCCCTTGACATAGGCGCGCAGGTCGGTCGGCTCGGTGTCGTCGTTTCCGGTGCGGGTCACCGAAGTGTCGGTCACGTTCTCGCTGTCCGAGAAACCACTCTGCGGCGGCAGCTCGAAGCGCCTCGGCATGACGAAAAGCCTTGTCACGAACCTGTTGTCGAGACGTATCCGCGCCATCCGAAAAAAGTCGTACACCCACATATCCGACAGTCCTATCTCATACACCCCGCGGAAAGCGAACTCCGCTTCCCTCTCAACCTCGCAGCCGGAGAGCGGCGCGAGCGAGAGTCCCACCGACTCCTCGGTACAACGCGCTCCCCTCTCGTCCGGAACGGTCAGCAGCGCCTCGATGAACGGGAAAGGCACCGGTCCGTCATTCGACGTTATGAACCTGTATGAGACGGGTGTGTTCTTCTCCGCCGTCTCGGCGCCGCACCTGACCGACACACGTATCGACAGCACAGCCGCGATGAACTGCAAGGCGATCCCGATCGGCATCAGCAGGACGAAGACGAATATCATGTGCGAGACCGGCTGCTTCAGCGTCTGCGCGAAAATGAGCGTCACGACGAGCAGCACCGGATATATCCACGCCCGCGCCGTCAGCGAGAGCTTTCCGCGCCGCTTCCCGGTCTTCACCGGCTTTTGCACACTCTTCCGGTTCTTATCCGGCTTTTTCACGTCATCTTTCTCCCTTGAACGGCACCGGCACCGACTTCAGGACGTCCTCGAGCACCGCGGCGCAGGTCACCCCGCCGAGCTGAGCCTCCTGCTTCAGTATGATCCTGTGCCCGATCGCCGCCCGGAAGATATCCGAGATGTCCTCCGGAACGACATAATTCCTGCCGTGCATGAACGCGTAAGCCTGCGAGAGCCTTTTCAGCGCCAGAGAGGCGCGCGGGCTGGCGCCGAGCGAGACCGACCTGTGCTCTCTCGTCGCCGAGACAAGCAGCACGAGATATTTATAGAGACTCCTGTCGATGCGTACATCAGTCGTAAGAGCGCGCAGGAAGCTGATGAGCTTCGCCCCGGCGACAGGGCTCACGGCGTCAAGTGGGTCAGCGGCGGTGCGCTCCTCGACTATGCGCATCTCCTCGTCCGGCGTCGGGTAGCCCATCGACAGCTTCATGCTGAAACGGTCGAGCTGAGCCTCCGGCAGAGGATATGTACCGACGAATCCGGACGGGTTCTGCGTCGCGATGACCATAAACGGGTCCGGAAGGATGTAGGTCTTTCCGTCGACGGTGACTCTTCCCTCCTCCATCGCCTCGAGGAGCGCGGACTGCGTCTTCGGAGACGCACGGTTTATCTCGTCCGCCAGCAGTATATTGGTCATGACGAGTCCCGGAGTGAACTCGAAGTTCTCCTCCCGGCGGTTGTATATGTTGAAGCCGGTTATATCCGACGCCGTGACGTCCGGCGTGAACTGCGCGCGGCGGAAATCGAGCCCGGCGGCCTTCGCGAGAGCCGCGGCGAGGGTCGTCTTTCCGACGCCGGGAACGTCCTCGATCAGAACGTGTCCGCCGGCGAGCATCGCCGTTATCAGAAGCAGCACTTCGCGGTGCTTGCCGACGATGACCTTCTCGATCTCGGACGTGAGCCTTGACGCCGCGGCGTAAGCCTTTTCCGCGTCGACGTCGTCGAACCTGACCGACGTGAATTTCGGGGTCTGGCGCGGCTCCGCGCGTGTTTCCTTTTCGGTTTCTGTCTGATTCATCTTTAGTTATGTCCTTTCGCTGCACAACGTACTGTTTCTATAGTTATAAACCTATTATATCATTTCTGCCAGAGAGATGCAATAATAACGCCGAAATTTAATAATTATTTTACGAAACATTCTGCCATGGTACAGCGGCGCGTTCCGCGGGGATCCGAATTAGAAATTATGCCCATCACACGCCGAACTTTTTCCGGATTTTATTTGAATATTGGTCTTGACAATTTTACCGAAGCGTGTTAGAATATTGACAAACGGATTTTTTTCGTCGCTCACAGATTTTAAGGAGTAATACGATATGAGTAGATCTTATGATATAGTAATAATCGGGGCGGGCATAACCGGCTCGATGCTGGCGATGAAGCTGTCGAAGTACAAGCTGGGTATCGCCGTCGTCGAGGCGACCTGCGACCTCGCCGGGGGCGCGACGAGAGCGAACTCGGCGATAGTCCACGCGGGCTTCGACGCCCTGCCCGGAACGCTCAAGGCAAAGCTCAACGCGCGCGGCTGCGCGGAGCTTCCCGAGATCGCGAGACGGCTCGACGTCCCGTATAAGAACAACACCTCACTCGTCGCCGCTTTCGGTGAGGAGGATGAGAAAACGCTGCACGAGCTGCTCGAACGCGGTCTCGCGAACGGCGTTCCCGGACTCGAGATAATAGGAAAGGAGCGTCTTCACGAGCTTGAGCCGAATATCTCCCCTGACGCGACAGCGGCGCTGCTCGCTCCCACGGCGGGCATCGTGTGTCCGTATGAGCTGAACATGGCGTGCGCCGAGAACGCGGCTGTCAACGGCGCGGATTTCTTCTTCGATTTCAAAGTCGATCATATAACGAGCGGTGAGGACGGCATAACCGTCAGCTCCGGAGACCGCTCCGTGACCGCGAAGTTCGCCGTGAACTGTGCCGGGGTTCACTCCGACGAAATCGCTAAAATGGTCGAGCCGGACTACCCGATAAGAATAATCCCGCGCCGCGGCGAGTACATGATCCTCGACAAGGCGGAGGGAAAGACCTGTTCCGCGACAATCTTCACCGTCCCGAGCAAGGAGGGCAAGGGCATCCTCGTCACCCCGACAGTCGACGGCAACCTGCTCGTCGGTCCGAACGCTCACGAGGTCGGGCGCGACGACACCTCGACGACCGCCCCCGGACTCTCGGAAATACAGTCCGCGGCGAGACACATCGTTCCGGGGATAAACCTCCGCGCCGTGATAACCTCCTTCGCCGGAGTGCGTCCGACGCCGTCCGACGGGGATTTCCACATCGAGCCGTCCGCGGCTCTGCCGAACTTCCTCAATATGGTAGGTATCGAGTCGCCCGGACTCGCGTCTTCTCCCGCCGTCGCGTCATACGCAATCGACGTGCTCACGAAGATGGGACTTGAGCTTACCGCGCGCGACGACTACATTCCTTTCCGCACCGCGAACGGCCATATGCGCCGCCCGTTCAGGGAGCTCTCCGACGATGAGAAGCTCTCGCTCGCGAAGGAGATTCCCGAGTACGGCAGAATAATCTGCCGCTGCGAGACAATCACCGAGGGCGACATACTCGCGGCGATACACCGTCCGCTCGGCGCGCGCACCATAGATATGGTCAAGCTGCGCACGAGAGCCGGAATGGGTCGCTGTCAGGGCGGGTTCTGCTCGCCGAGGGTCGCGGAGATCCTGTCGCGCGAGCTGAACATCCCGCTCGACGAGATAACGAAGCGCGGCGGAAACAGCCTGCTTCTCTGCGGAAAAACCAAATGACTGACGGATTGAGGAGAAAATAAAATGGAATTCAATATGGAAAAGAAACTCGCCGTCATAGGCGGAGGCCCCGCGGGTCTCGCCGCGGCGATAGAAGCGTGCCGGAACGGCGTCTCGCCGGACGACATACTGATAATCGAGCGCGACCGTGAGCTCGGCGGCATACTCAACCAGTGCATCCACGCCGGATTCGGACTTCATATGTTCGGCGAGGAGCTGAGCGGACCCGAATACTCCGGCCGCTTCATCGAGGAAGTCAAGGAGATGGGCATCGGATACGTCACCGACAGCATGGTGCTTTCGGTCTCCGACGACCGCGTCGTCACGTTCGTGTCCCCGTCGCTCGGATTCATCCGCATGAAGGCAGGCGCGGTGGTACTCTGCACCGGCTGCCGTGAGAGAACCCGCGGTGCGCTCAACATCCCCGGAACACGTCCAGCGGGCGTATATACCGCCGGCACCGCGCAGAGATTCGTCAACATCGAAGGCTATATGCCCGGAAAGAGGGTCGTCATCCTCGGCTCCGGAGACATCGGACTGATAATGGCGCGCCGCATGACGCTCGAGGGCGCGAAGGTCCTTAGAGTCTGCGAGCTGATGCCCTATTCCGGCGGACTCGCGAGAAACATCGCGCAGTGCCTGAACGACTTCGACATACCGCTATACCTCTCGCACACGGTCACGGAGATCCGCGGAAAAGAGCGCGTCGAGGGCGTGACGATAAGCGAGGTCGACGAGAACCGCCGCCCGATCCCCGGCACCGAGGAATACATCGAGTGCGACACGCTCCTCCTGTCGGTCGGTCTGATCCCGGAGAACGAGCTCGCGAAATCCGCCGGGATAAAGCTCGACCGCGTGACCGGCGGCGCCGAGGTCGACGAGAACAACGAGACGACGATCCCGGGCGTCTTCGCCTGCGGAAACGCGCTCCACGTCCATGACCTCGTCGATTTCGTCACCCGCGAAGCGTACAACGCCGGTAAATCCGCCGCGAAGTACCTCGAGAACGGCGCCGTAACCCCGACCGGCTTCATAACCTGCCGCGCCGTCGACGGCGTCAGATACACCGTCCCTCAGAGAGTCGGCCGCTATGAGAGCATCCCGCAGGAGCTCAAGTTCTTTTTCCGCGTCGACAACAACTACAAGAACGTGAAGATTCAGCTCGTCTGCGGCGACACAGTCGTGAAGTCAGTATCCAAGCGCTCAGTCGCGCCCGGAGAGATGGAGTCCCTGACTCTGAACGCGACCGAGTGCGAGAAGCTCTTCACCGCCGGAAGCGACGAGCTGCGCGTAAGACTCGAGAAGCCGGAAACGAAATGAGGTGCCCGAAATGAATGAAGCAACAAAAAAAACTCTGACCTGCATTGTCTGCCCGATGGGCTGCCAGATAGAGGTGACCCTCGACCACGACGGAAAGGTGACCGGAATCACCGGCAACACCTGCAAGCGCGGATATGACTACGCGCAGAACGAGTTCACGAACCCGACCCGCACCCTCACCTCGACGGTCAGGATAAAGTCCGAAACCGACAAGCTGCTCCCGGTCCGTACCGCGAAACCGATACCGAAGCCGAAACTCTTCGAGGCGATGAAGGTCATAAACGAGATCGACGTCACGGCGCCTGTAAAGATCGGCGACGTTATAAGATCCGATTTCATGGAACCCGGCGTCGACCTCATCGCCGCGAAAACTATTGAAAAATAAATTCTGATAAAAACGGAGCTGACGAAAATTCAGCTCCGTTTTTTCTGTTCTGCACAAAATCCATGCCTGAGCTTTGTCGGAATCGCCGGTTCAAACCCGATTTTCCGACACGATCAATAGAAATACTTGATGTTCGAGTGTGACTTCTCCCAGAAATATCCGAGCGACGCCATCTCCGACTCGGTGAGACAGAAATATTTGTAGGAAATCTTGCCCTTCTTGTCCGGGACGGGATCGTCGTGCGTCGTGTCGACGAAATATATCTGACCGTTGACGAGCACCATATTCCACGAGTGCCGCACGTTGCTGTTCGGCGCGTACCCGCCGATCGCGACCGAGCGCAGACCCGCGCGTTCGGCTAAAAGGTTGAACGCCGCGGAATACCCCTGGCAGACCGCCTTCTTGTCGATAAGAACTCCGTAAGCGAGCCTCGTCTCATACGGAAGTGTGTCCGCGAGATAGTTCGCGTAGTCGTACTCACAGTTCAGGATTATATAATCGTGTATAGCCTTGACCTTCTCGAGCCCGGTCATCGTCGGGGTGATTATCGACGAAATGACCTTGTCCGCCTTCTCCTCAGCCTTCCTGTGGAGCTTCTTCAGCTCGCTTATGTCGCGGTCGTACTGAAGGGTTATCGTGTACGCGTCGAGCGCCTTCGAATACTTCACGGATATTCCGGTGCTGTAGAAATACTCAAGATTTATCGTGTTGGAGTGGACGTAATAATCCGACCATACCGACAGAGGTATCGTCGTCCTGAACGTGAATTCCGACATGAACTCGCGGTTCAGGATATAGAACAGGTCGATGAGCTCAAACTCACTGCCAAGGACGTTATTCGACGCGTTCTCAAGCACGGCGTCACGTCTGAACGCGTAGGGATCCTTAGCGTATTCGATGAGCCGCACCGTCATCGACGCCGCCTCGCTCCGGCTCGCGTTTCCGGCGCCGTCATAAACACGTCCGCCGTTCCCGTCCGGATAGCCGCGAAGGAGATACTCATTGTACGCGGTGCTCGCGTACATATCCGATATGTCGGTGAACGGGTCGTCTATGCGCGCCGGCTCGATTCCGAGGGCGAGAACGATCATCTTCGTCATCGCCGAACGGGTTATGGGCTTATCCGGGCTGAACCCGCCTGTTAAATCCTCATCCGTGATTATCCCGCGCTCGTACGCCGCCGTGATGTATCCGGACGCCCAGCTCTCCGGGAACATTGCCCTTGCCCCTTCGGCTCCGCCGACCGCGGCGACGATCATCTTTATAAACTCGGCGTTTGTGACGTCAAGCTCCGGACGGAAGCTTCCGTCCGGGTATCCGTTGAGTATTCCGTCCGAGACGAGCGTCATGACGTCGTCATAGAACCAGTCGTCCGACGCGACATCCGGAAAAACAATCTTCCTCGCCGGAGGCGCGTAGGATATCCCCGGCGCCGGAGCTTCTGTCGCCTCTCCGGACCCGTCGGCGCTCACCGTCGCTCCGAGCGCCTGAACAAGTATGAGCGCCGACAGGAGCGCCGCCGCCGCTGATATGATATTATGTTTCATTTTAGCAAAATTCATTTCGTTCTGATTTGCCTCAAACATTTACGTTCCCGCCCTGCGGGTCCATCTGTTGTTTTTCATTAAAGCCCTCTGCTCCGGGTTTTTGCTTAATTCTATTGTATCACATATCATCCGTCTTGTCAACCGTTTCTCCATGTGTCGAAATAAATTAACATTTGCCCTCCGCGAGGGCGTTTTTTTAATATTTCGTGACCGGCTTGTGTTATTATGTTAACGCGATAAATTTGTGACTTATGTATAATTTTTTTTGCAAAAAACCAGCAATGCGACGAATCAACATTTTTTGCCGTAAAAGCTTGAAATCCGGCGTGATTTGTGATATTATGTATATATATCTTTTATTTTCATGAAAGGCGGCGCGCCGCGTACGGCCCGTCGTAAATGGTATTACCATGGATAAGATCAGAATCGGTATAATAGGAACAGGCGGAATCGCCCACGCGCACGCGCGCGCTTACAAGAACTTCGCGGACGTCGAGGTTGTCGCTGGAGCGGACATAATCCCCGGCAAGGCGAGAAAATTTCTCGACGAGTTCGGCTGGACCGACGCCGCGGCTTACGAGACCTGTGAGGAGCTCTGCGCGAGAGACGACATCGACGCCGTCTCTGTCTGCACCTACAACTCGCAGCACGCAGCCTGCGCAGTCCCCGCGCTCATGTCCGGCAAGCACGTCCTGCTCGAAAAGCCGATGGCTATAACCCTTGAACAGGGTCTCGAAATCATGGCGGCGGAGAAGGCGTCCGGAAAGATCGTCTCGATAGGCTTCCAGCCGAGATACGGCGCTAACTTCCAGAAGGTCAAGAACATAATCGCGTCCGGCGCGCTCGGAGACGTCTACTACGTCCAGACCGGAGGCGGACGCCGCCGCGGTATCCCCGGCAGCACCTTCATCGAGAAGGACAAGGCGGGCGTCGGCGCTCTGGCGGACATCGGATGCTACGCGCTCGATTTCGCGCTGAACTCGATAGGCTATCCGAAGCCGCTCACCGTTTCCGCCGTCGCTTACGACTATTTCGGAAAGAACCCGAAGTACTATCCGGAGGCTGACCGCTTCTCGGTTGACGACTTCTCATCCGCGTTCATCCGTCTTGAGGGCGGCATAACTCTTGACTTCCGTATGTCGTGGGCTATGCATATGGACACGACCGGCGACTTCATCTTCCTAGGCAAGGACGCCGGACTCAAGGTGCGTCAGCCTAACTACCAGCTGTGGGGCGGCGCGTGGGACGGCACCGTCGGTGATATCACGCTGTATCATGATTTCATGGGCTCGCCGACAAGCACTCCGGTGCCGATCGAGACCCAGGAAAAGGGCAACCTCTTCGAGGCGAAGGTCCGCGCGTTCGTCGACGCCGTGAAGACCGGCGGTAAGGCTCCTATTCCAACGAGCCAGATCATATATAACCAGGCGATCATCGACGGCATAATCCGCTCCGCAGCCTGCGGTCACGAAGTTGAGGTAAATCTGTGATACATCCGGAATACTACGCGCTGCTCGAGAAATACGAGGGCATAGTCTCCCGCCGCAATACGGTCGACCGTGATTTCTACAACGGCGTCTTCGAGAGATGGGAGTACCCGGTTCTCACCCGCGACCATATCCCGCCGCATTGGTGCTATGATCTCGACGCTGAAACGAACCCTTACTTCGAGGAGCGCCTCGGCGTCAACGCCGTGTTCAACTCCGGCGCGATCGAGCTTGACGGCAGGTTTTACCTTGTCGCCCGCGTTGAGGGCAACGACAGAAAGTCATTCTTCGCGGTCGCTGAGAGTGACAGCCCTGTCGACGGGTTCAGGTTCACCGATTATCCGGTTCTGCTCGACGACACCTGCCCGGAGGAGACGAATGTCTACGATATGCGCCTCACGAAGCATGAGGACGGTTATATCTACGGTGTGTTCTGCTCTGAGAGCAAGGATACCTCAAACCCGGACCTCTCAGCGGCTGTGGCGGCCGCCGGGATCGTCCGCACAAAGGATCTGAGACACTGGGATCGCCTTCCGAACCTTAAGACGCTGAATTCCCCGCAGCAGCGCAACGTCGTGCTGCATCCGGAGTTCGTGAACGGCAAATACGCGTTCTATACCCGTCCGATGGACGATTTCATCGACACCGGAAGCGGCGGGGGTATCGGCTTCGGCCTCTGCGACGACATAACGAATGCCGTCATAGACGAGGAGATCATCACGAGCCGCCGCAAGTACCACACGATAACCGAGGTCAAGAACGGCGCGGGAGCCGTGCCGATAAAGACCCCGAAGGGCTGGATACATATCGCGCACGGAGTCCGGAACACCGCGGCGGGTCTGCGTTACGTGATCTACGCGTTTGCGACCGCTCTTGATGATCCGTCTAGGGTCATCGCGGAGCCGTCCGGGCTCATGATCGGTCCGCGCGGCGGCGAGAGAGTCGGCGACGTCTCGAACGTGTGCTTCACGAACGGCGCGATCGCGCGCGATAACGGCGAGGTTTATATCTACTATGCCTCAAGTGACACGAGACTGCACGTCGCGTCGACGACAATTGATCGTCTGACCGATTATGTCTTCGGCACCCCGTCCGACCCGCTCCGTTCGGTCGACTGCGTGAAACAGCGCTGCGAGCTTATCCGGAAGAATCTTGAGCTGCTCGGAAAATAATTTCCGAAAAATAGATGTCCCGCGCTTTTTTCGTGAAGCGCGGGATGTTTTTGTGTCAGATTTTTTCGTCAACGCGCCTTGTGAGACCGCTCGTGTAGAAGGTGAACTGTTTTCTCCAAAAGCCCGCCGCGGCTGGATTCATCGTCTCGAGGTCTACGCCGAGATACCGGGCGCGGGTCTCTTTTTTCGCGAGACACACGAGCGCCTGCATGACGCCTTTTCCGCGGTATTCTGGGAGACAATACGCGCCGCAGATGCTCTTCATGCCGGTGTTCCATGTGAGATATGTCTCCCCGCTGTCACCGACCTCGATGAACGCGACGGTGCTAGAATCATCGAATGCGGCGAAAAGTCTTGTGCCGCTTTTTTCGGAGGCGGAGATCCGGTCGGCAAGTTCCTTTTCGGATGTGCGCATGAAGCACGGGCTGCAAGCAAGGTGGTCTGAGAGCTTTATCCGCAGTTCCCGGACGAGAGGTATTTCTTCGCGGTCGAGTTCACGCAGGGTGAAGATGACAGGCGGTGGTTCTTCCATGGAGGTGAATATCGCGTCGGCGCAGCGTCTTCCGAAATTCAGGTTGAAGAGCGCGTTTGTGATTTCGGTGTCATGGGCGAAAACGGAGAGCGCGTGATAATTTGCTCCAAGGGCTGTCCACCTTTCGGCGGCGTATGTGTAGAGGCGTGTCATCACGCGGGCGCGGTCGTTTCGGACTTCCGCGTGACGCCGTTCGCGTGGAGCGGGGAGAAAATGCCTTTCGCGGCGGTTCCGAAGGCGTGGTCGTGTGGCGGAGGGGCGCAGAGGAAGCCGATGAGTTCGCCGTTTTCGATTGCCGCCGCGCCGGTCATTCCGGAGAGCTCCGGGGCATCGGTGTCCGGGAGAGCGGGGATCAGCTGTCTTTCCGCGTCAAGGTTTTCGCGCACAATGGCGTGCGCCGCCGCGAGGTGTTCCGGCGTGAATTGTGTGATGGTGATAAGATCATCCCTTTCGTTTGTTATGTCTTATTATACCATTTCCGCTCACCATCCGTCAAGTCCGACTTCTCTTAAAATAAATATCTCCCCAATTTATAAAGTTTGGGGAGAAGGGGGAGGTGCAGGAGGGGACTGTCGCATTTTAGGTAATTATTTCCATTTCCATAGCATTATTCATAATAATTCAAGTTTACCAATATGGTATGAACCTCAAAAAATGTTCATATTGACCATCAAATGGAAACGATCTCCAGATTTGCGACAGTCCCTTTTTCGTTGCGATTTTCGCAAATTTATGGTATAATTATTAAAAACCGCGAACCTTTTGCCGCCCCGCGCGACTTATCTGTGTGAAAGGAGGTCATCCCGTGACCGAAGCTGAACTTGAAAAATATTATGATGAACTGCTCGATCTCGCGCGACGGGTCTTCGGGGCGGACAAAATCGCGGCAGAAGATGTCGTTTCCGACACGATTTTGTCGGCTCTATCGGACATCCGCGCCGGAAAATCGATTGAAAATCCGTCGGGATACCTGAAAACGCTGTTCTACAGACGCAAAAGCGACTTCCTTCGGCGAAAATATCGCGATTCGTGCGTGATTTTTGACGACGGAAGCCGGCTTTCACTGATTCCCGAGCGGAATTTTCGCGAAAATTCACGGCTCGAAGCCGAGTATTCGCGCGTCAGGCAGTCGCTTTCAAGGCTGAACTATATTTATCGAGAGGTGATGGTGCGGCATTATATGCGAGGCGAAAGCGTCGAAAAAGTGGCGTCAGAATTGGGAATTCCGGTCGGGACGGTAAAACGCCGCCTGAATTCGGGCAGAAAATTGGTGCGGTAGAAACTTGATATGCTGCAAATAAAAAATTCGGAGCTTTCGTATTCGCCGCTGCCGCTCACGTTGAGCTTATGGGGCAGAACCGGGCGGGGCAACGAACCTTTTACACTTGTAAATTCGCTGCTCGCGCAGAACATTCTCGTCGCGGCGTACGAAAAGCCGCTCGACGCGGGCGCGATCGCCGATTCGCTCGGAGTCGCCGCGCCGTATGTCGAAAACGAGCTTGAACGGCTTGTCCGGGGCGAACTCATGGGTAAAACACCGGGCGGGCTCTGTTACACACGGGCGTTTATTTTGAAAAAGAGCGATTCTTACGGCGATATTGAAGCGCAGGAAGAGATGGCGGCGGAGCTTCTTGAGCCGCTTGCCGGGGCGCTTGGACGGTTTGCTTTTCCGGGGCTTTCGGGAAAGGCGCTCGAAACCATGAAACTTTTTTCGCTTTACACACTGACCGCGCGGATCCGCGAGCTTGCGCAGGACGAACTCCGGGGCGAAATTCCGCTTCCGGAGCGTCCGAACGGCGGAAATTGGCTCGCGATCGGCCTGGTCGAGGACAAATCCTTTCCAAAATATGACAGCTCCGGTCCGGCGCAGACGTCGCGGACGAGTGAAAGCGGGCACGGGATGGTCTTCGATTTTCAGTCGGCGTTCGGCGACACACATTGGGTTTACGGTCAACTGCCCCAGCCGATGTCGCTGCTTGAGGCGCGCGATCTCTTCCTCGACCTCGCGGAGGGCAGGACTCCCGACCCGCGTCTGCTCGAAAATCTGCCCGATCTCGAACGTTTGCACATTGTAAAGCGTGATGGAACCGGCGCAAATCTGACAGTTCCGGTCATCACGAACGCGGAATACGCGAAACTCATTGAAACAAGTTCTATGATTGTAAATGAACTTTTCGGGGAAGTCGGCGGGAAAATAAAAACGCTCATCAGGTCGCGGAAGCCTGATGTTCCTAAGACGGTCGATGAGCGCGAGGCGTTTGTTGGATATTCTACGACACGGATTTTACCGCTCGCGGTGATTTTCGCGGCTGTCGAATCGGGGATTATTGACGCGAAAATTGGTGAATCGCCGATGATTGTCGTGGTAACCGGATAATTTTGTTGCAGGAGCGAACTAATAACGGCGCATAGGGGCTGTCGCAAAAGCGACAGCCCCTCCTGCAATCTGAGAATTTATTTCTTAAGCTTAGCCTGAGCCTTGAGTCTGGTAGCGGTATCGAGGATACGTTTGCGCAGACGTATGGACTTCGGTGTGACTTCCATGAGTTCGTCTTCGGCGATGAATTCGATGGCTTCCTCAAGTCCCATGATCTTCGGTGGGGTGAGGATGAGGGCTTCGTCGGCGCCGGAGGAGCGGATGGCGGTGAGGTGTTTTTTCTTGCAGGGGTTGACCGCAATGTCGCCGATCTTCGGGGATTCGCCGATTATCATGCCTTCGTAGACGGGGGTCTGGACACCTATGAACATCTGACCGCGGTCCTGGGTCTGGTAGAGACCATAGGAGGTGGTTTCGCCGTCCTCGCTGGCGACGAGTGAGCCGGTGTAGCGCAGGGTGATGTCGCCGCGGTAGGGCTGGTAGCTGTCGAATATTGAGCTTATGATGCCTTCGCCGCGGGTGTCGGTGAGGAATTCGCTTCTGTAGCCGAAGAGGCAGCGGGCGGGGATGAGGTATTCGATGCGCATGCGGCTGCCGTGGAGGTTCATTTCGAGGAGGTCACCTTTTCTGGCGCCGAGTTTCTGGATGACGGTGCCGTCGTATTCTTCGGGGACGTCGATTGTGACGTGTTCCATCGGCTCGCATTTGACGCCGTCGATGGTTTTGAAGAGGACGTGGGGCATGGAACAGGTGAGTTCGTAGCCTTCGCGGCGCATGGTTTCGATGAGGATCGAGAGGTGCATTTCACCGCGTCCCGCGACCTTGAAGCAGTCGGTGGTCTCGCCGTCCTCGACTCTGAGGGAGACGTCGCGGAGGAGTTCCTTGTAGAGGCGTTCCCTGAGCTGGCGGGAAGTGACGAATTTGCCTTCTCTTCCAGCGAACGGGCTGTCGTTGACCGAGAAGGTCATCTCAAGTGTCGGCTCGCTGACCTTGACGAATTCGAGCGGCTCGACACAGTCGACGGCGGTTATGGTGTCGCCGATCGTGACGTCGGAGGCGCCGGAGAAGCAGATGATGTCTCCCATCTTCGCTGACTCGACCGGAATTCTCTGGAGACCGTCGATCTGGTAGAGCGAGACGATCTTGGTGCGCTTCGGCGGTTCGGTTGAGTGGAAGTTGGTTACCATGACTTCCTGACCGACTTTGATTTCTCCGCGCTCGATGCGTCCGATGCCTATGCGTCCGACATATTCGTTGTAGTCGATGGAGGAGACGAGCATCTGGAGCGGACCCTTGTCGTCGCCCTCCGGTGCGGGGATATATTCGAGGATCGTGTCAAAGAGACACTTGAGGTCGGCGCCGCGCTCGTGCGGAACGAGAGAAGCGGTGCCGTCACGGCCGCAGCAGAATATCATCGGGCTGTCGAGCTGCTCGTCGGTCGCGTTGAGGTCCATCAGAAGTTCGAGGACTTCGTCTATGACTTCGTCGATGCGCGCGTCGGGGCGGTCGACCTTGTTGATGACGACGATGACTTTGTGGTTGAGTTCAAGCGCCTTCTGGAGGACGAAACGGGTCTGGGGCATCGGTCCCTCCGCGGCGTCGACGAGCAGAAGAACGCCGTTCACCATCTTGAGTATGCGCTCGACCTCACCGCCGAAGTCCGCGTGGCCGGGGGTGTCGATTATGTTTATCTTGACGCCCTTGTAGTGTGCCGCCGTGTTCTTCGCGAGGATGGTTATGCCGCGCTCGCGCTCTATGGCGTTCGAGTCCATGACGCGGTCCTCGGTCGCCTGGTTCTCGCGGAAAATACCGCCCTGCTTGAGCATTTCGTCGACAAGCGTGGTCTTGCCGTGGTCAACGTGGGCGATTATTGCGATGTTGCGTAAATCTTCTCGGATCAATCTGAAAACTCCCTTGATAGTTTATTTGAATATTATTTTTGCCTGTTTTATAAAACGATATCCGCCGCTTGAAGCAGCAGTATACAAACATATATTATATCACAAAATCGTCCGAAAGAAAATAGCAACAATGCCGAAATTATTCCCGTGAAAAAAAGAGTTTTTTCTGAAATTGTCGACCCGGCGCCAAAGCAAGCGAAAATACCCGCCCAGAAACGTGCCGGTACGGGTATTTTAAGTTTTTTTCGTTTTGATATTTATTTATCAGCCGTTCTGTTCCGCGAGGAAGTCAAAGAATTTCTGCATCGACGCCTCGACCTTGGTCTGCTGCGCGGCTATGTCGGACGCAACCTGTGAGTTTCCGTTGAACAGCTTCGTGTTGAGCGTGGAGCGCAGATTCGAACTCCAGTTGAATATCGTCGCGACATCTACGGCACGGGTCTGTCTCATTATCTCGAGCATATCTATAGAATCCTCGTTTCTGAGCCCTTTCTGCTCGACGACATTGCTGTAGTAGGTCGGTATGACACTCAGATAGCTCTCGTGCGTCAGCGCCTCGTATATCGTCGCGGTTCTCGAGGTGTTCGTGTTCGTCGACGGGATCGTCATATAGAAGAGCTGTGAGACAAGGCTCGTGTAGTACTGCGACTGGCTCTCGTCGTATTTCGGGAACGGAACTATGCCGAAGGTGTCGGTCATGTCGCGCATGAGCTGCGCCGCCTTTATCTCGCCGGTCATGAAGAAGGAGCGTCCGGTCGTGAAGACATAGACATATCCGCCGTTGTCCGCGTCGAAGTCGGTGTTGTTCGCCTTGAGGGTGGTGCCCTCCTTGCCGTTCAGCAGTACGGCGAGCTTATCCATGACGCCGTAGAAGCGGTCGCTCCCGAGGGCGAACTCCGGCTCGCCGTTCTTGCCGGTGTCGAGAGTAAACTCTCCCGCTGAGAACCAGAAATGCTCCGGCGAGTTCTGATGCGACGATATGCCGTAGACACACTTCCCGTCCTTCGACCACTTCCAGGACTCGTCGCCGTTCAGGTTGGCGACCGCCTTCGCGTACTTCGTCGCCTCGTCGATAGTCCATTTGCCCTCGCGGACGAGGTCGTAGGGCATATCAAGCTAGTGATTCTCCGCCATATTCTCGTTGAAGAACAGGCACCACATACTGTCAAACGCCATGAGGTTAGCCGCGCCGGACGCGAAATACAGCCTGTTATCGAACGTAGTCGCGCCGATTATCTCCTGATCCCACCACTCGCCGTCAAATTTGAACTCGGGCATTGATTTGAGATCCTGAAGATACCCGCCGGTGATAAGGTCGGGAGCCTCACTGACCGGCAGCATCATGACGTCATACTCGTCCTCACCGGACATTATCGACGTCTTCGCATGGTCGGTTATTCTGGATAAGGTGTTCGCGGTGTCGTTTTCGAAAGTCTTCTCGACTATCTTGCAGCCGAGCTTCTGTTCTACCTTGCGGTTGCGGGCGTAAACGGCGTCGTTCAGAACCTCTCCGTCTATCTCCGGCGAATCGAGGTGTATGTACATATTCCAGAGCTGATCGAAATTGAGTATGCGGAATTCGGCTCCGTCGTAATTGACGTCCGGGTATTCGAACCCGACCGTTGTAGTCTCGTCGGTCGTTCCGGTATCATCGGCTGAGGTCTGCGCGTCTGTGTCCGCGGTTCCCTGCTGTTCCGCTCCGCAGGCGGTCTGGGAAAGGATAAGCGCGAGCAGGACAAGTGAGAGGATTCGGTGCTTACGTGGCATGATTGTTCTCCTTTTCGTTTCTGTTGAGCGCTCCGGCTCTGTATTTACCACTCATTTAATTATACCACCGACCGACAGATTTGTAAAGAGTATTCAGCGCTTCACACCGTAGAAAATAGCTGTCCATTTTTGTGCAATATAGCCATCCGCGTGTTTTTCACCGGTACATATTGACAAATACAGTATTATTATGATAAAATATACACGATAACGCTGTATGCGGAAAGGAGGGACCGCCATGCTCTCACTCGCGGCGCTCGCCGTTCTGTCCCCGGACGAGCGCGGATTTGTCGAGGACATTTACCTGAAATACGAGAAGAAGCTGTACGCCGAGGCGCTCGGGATAACCGGAAACCGGCACGACGCCGAAGACGCGGTTGAGAACGCCGTTCTCGGCGTCATCGGAAACATCTCCCGCTTCATCGGAAAGTCCGACCGCGAGATCGCGAGCCAGCTTTACATATACACGAAATACGCGGCGATCGACATATACAGAAAGCGCGCCCGCCGCATGAAAAAGGAAATTCTGTCCGACGATGACGAAACGACGCCGGAGCCGCCGGACGACGGACCAACAATCCCCGAGCTCGCGGTATCCGCCGAAACGGCGCACGTCGTGCGTGAAGCCGTCGCCGGACTGTCCGACGAGCACCGCGACGTCATCCTGCTCAGAATGATACACGGTTACACAAGCGACGAGGCGGCGAAAATCCTGCGCGTGACGCCGAACGCCGTGAACAAGCGTCTCGCGAGGGCGAAGCTGAAGCTGCGCGAAAATCTTGAAGAATACATGAAAGACAGTGACGAAATAAATGAGTGAAAAGAACCGCAATCCCGACGAGCTGATAACCCTCGCCGGAGATATCCTCACAGATATGACAGCCGCGGACCTCGAAAAAACCGATACACAGACTATGCGTGTCCCGCGGCGTTTCCATATGAAGATGCTCCGCGTTATCCGCTCGCACGGCGCGGGACGGAATGGCACTCTCAGAACGGCGGCGATAATACTGATCGTGTCCGCCGCCGTCCTCACCGCGGCTCTCGGGAACGAGACTATCCGAGCGGACATATGGAACACAGTCGCCTCATGGTTTTCCGACTATATCTCGATCGGCTTCGAAGACTTCGCCGAAACATCGTCGGTCGACGGAGAGTTCACAAAGCGCCGCCCGTCATGGGTTCCGGAAGATTACGCCGAAACCGTAAAAACGGATTCACCGGCATTATACGCCCTCGTCTGGAAGGTCGGCGACGTGAAGGTCATGTCCTATTCTCAGGAATACAAGTCTGACAATTCCCAGTGGATCGACAGCGAGACCTGTACCCTGAGCCGCGTCAGCATCTCCGGTCATGACGCCCTTCTCGCCGTATACGACACGGAGGGTGAGCACATGACGCTCGTCTGGAGCGACGATACCTATCAGTATGCGCTGTCGGTCTATGACAAGTCGCTCTCACGCGATGATGTTATCCGCATCGCGGAATCTGTCGGATAAACGGATACTGATTGTCACAGTATACAAACTTCAGCCATGTGATTTGTTGATAACGCTGATTTTTCATTCTGCCCGGAATTTCCGCGGCAGGAAAACGCGTGCTCCGACGTTATATAGGGCAGAAGCGGTTCGCCACTCCAAATCACAGAAAAGGAGATCATCATGAAAAAGCATATAAGAACACTGTCCGTCGTCCCGCTGGCGGCGCTCGCGGTCTCGGTCTGCGCGCTTTATCCGACCAAAACGGAGATCTTCACGCGCGAGCCGACAGACTACAAGAACGCGTCAGTGCGTCTGACCGCCCCGTCCGAACCGGACACTTCAGCTGAGAATATCACTGACCCGAAGAGCGCCGTTCTCGACAAGGTCCTGAACACGATCGACCGCCTTGACCGCGTTTACATGACCGCGAGAACGAACATGATCGGCGACGGTGAGACGACCCTGACCTTCAACGTCGACATATCCGCCGGACTGTCACATCAGAGCGTCGCGGAAAACGGCGTGACCGTCTCCGAGACATATTCCGACACGAACATGGGAATGGTCAGTATCGACCACAGGACAAAACGATACACACCGGACTGTCTGCCGGTGTACACCCGGAGCGACACGCCGTACATCCCGCTTGACGAGCGGATCACGTATGAGGACGGAATACCCTGCTACCGCTACAGGAGAAACATCACGAACTGCCCGCTCGCGTCCTATTGTCTAGTCCCGCAGGAGCTCGCGTTCAGCGTTCTCTCGGACACCGGCTCATGGGAGATGTCGGACGAGCCGGTGATCCACCCGGACACCGGACGCTCACGCGTCGTTATAACCGGCGTCCCTTCCGATTACTTCGCGGCAAAGCACGGGATCGATTCCTTCTCCATGAGCGTCGACGAGGAGACCGGCGTTATCCTGAGCTTCGAGGGCAAAAAGAACGGCGATGTCGTCATCTTTACTTACGCAACAGAATTCGACACCGCCACGGAAACCCCGGTCGGCAGGTTTGACGCCGCGGCTTTCGCGGACTATACGCCGACGGCGAGATAAATATTATCAAATGAGCCTGTGAGACCAGCAACCGTCCCACAGGCTCATCTTTCAATTGTGAACATTTTCTCAAAAATCAAAAAAACACTTGACAGATCTCCCGCCAAATGCTATAATTATTCCGTGTCTATATTTTCACACCGAATTATACACTTCTCATTATCCGAAAATAGTATAGCACATTCAAGAGCAAAAGTCAAGTGCTTTCGGCTATTATTTACACGCAGTTCACATTTTTTCAAAGGAGATGTTTTCGTGAATGAGCTGACATTATTGAACCGCGCTTTTGCCGCGCGGACGAACGTCGACGGTGACGCGGCGGCAATACTTGATATCGCCGGGAATTCCGCCGACGGCGGACACACCCTTTCAAGAGAGGAAGCGATGGGACTCGCGGAGATACGCTCGCGCGCGCTCGTTGACAATCAGAGGATAGAAATCGGAATCGGCGCTGTCGGGCGGCTGATAAAAAAGTTCCGCTTATCCTCATATGTGCCGCCGGACGGCTTCGCGGAGCTCATCGGGTATCTCGCCGAGCTGTTCTATTTCATCAAGACCGAGACGCGTGACGGCATCAGCGACGCCGACCTCGCCGACTTCATGTATGACCGCTTCGAGGGCATATGCGCCGGCTCGACAGAGCTGCTGACCTCCCAGTGCGAGGGGCTGATAACCTCTCTCGCCGGAGGAAGCAACGGGGATTTTGAAGGAATGCCGGAAAACCAGGAGGATGAAACAGAATGAACGACAAACTTATATACAAAGATTTCGACCGCAAAAGAATCGACCGCGGAAATCTGACCCTCTCAACCGCCGCCGAAGCTCTCCGCTGCGGGCTTGTGACCGACGCGGACTACTCGCGCTTTGAGTCGGAAATCTTCGACGAGCTCGCGCGGCTCATAACGAAATACACCCGCGGAGAATCGGATTCTGTCGAGAGCGGCACGGCGGCGGAGCTTCTCGGCTCGATCCTGTACAACACCGACCTCGCGCTGTCAAGGCTGTCACCCGAGGCGTCGGCAGTCGTGATATTTTCGGTGCGCCTTCAGAATATTTATCTCGAGGGACTGAAAATAAACCGCGAATACGTTCTGAAAGCGCTCTCGATGCTCCGCAAACTGAAGCGGACGAAAATAAACGTGATGTGCGTCTACTATAACGACCTCGTCTCCCGCGATCTTGAGAAGTACATACGCGGCTATGATATGTATTTCGACGCGCGGCGGAACTATTCCTGCGTCGACTACAGTATGCCGACCGTGAACCGCTCCGTGCGCGGCATTCTCAGCCTTATACATATCCTCGAGGAGCTGACGTCCGAGGCGGATTTTGTGAACGCCTTCCCGCCGGAGATGACCGGTGAACTGTGGAACAGGTACTTGAGCGAGCTCGCGCATCCCGCCGGAGATATGCTGAGCCTCGGGCAGCTCTGCTATGAGCACGCCATTCTCTCACTTGTTGCAGGCTCGCCGTTCCCGACCGTGCCGCTGTCGCCCGAGAGCGCGGACAGGCTCGGCTTCTTCCCCGACCGCAGCGCCGCCGCGGAGAAACTTTATGTCGCCGCGGACAGACTTGAAAAAATCTTAGTGGAGAAAATATCGTCCGGATATCTGAAGCGTCTCCGTGGGAAGTCTGTCCCGCCGCTTTCCGCCATTCTGTCAGGCGGAAGCGACGCCGTCAGGCGCTTCGCCGGTCTCATGTAAAAAAGAGACCGCCATCTGCATGACAGTCTCTCCCGTGTATATCAAAAGCTCAAAGCTTATGTTTTCGTCTTTATAAAATATATGTTGATCGACCGGATCACGCCGTGTCGGAAAGTTATAAAATATAAAGAATCTCTGAGTTTCGATCTGTTTTACTTCGCGTAGTCGATAGCCCGGCTCTCGCGGATAAGGTGGACCTTGATCTGACCCGGGTACTGGAGCTCGCTCTCGAGCTTCTTGACGATCTCGTGCGCGATGACCACCATCTGCTCGTCGTTGACCTCCTCCGGCTTCACCGCTATGCGGACTTCTCTGCCCGCCTGGATGGCGTAAGCCTTGTCGACGCCCGGGAAGCTGTAGGTGATCTCCTCGATCTTCTGGAGCCTCTTGATGTAGTTCTCGAGGTCCTCGCGTCTCGCTCCGGGTCTCGCCGCGGAGATGGCGTCCGCCGCCTGTACGATGACAGCCGTTATGGTCTGCGGCTCGACGTCGTTGTGGTGCGCCTCGATCGCGTGGATGACTTCCTTCGACTCCTTGAACTTCTTCGCGATGTCGACTCCGAGCTGAACGTGGGATCCCTCGATCTCCTGAGTCAGCGCCTTGCCGATATCGTGAAGCAGTCCCGCGCGCTTTGCCAGCGTGCTGTCGACGCCGAGCTCGTCCGCGATCATGCCGGACAGCAGCGCGACCTCAATCGAATGGTTGAGCACATTCTGCCCGTAGCTCGTACGGAATCTCAGCCGTCCGAGGAGCTTTATCATCTCAGGCGCCAGCCCGTGGATACCGACCTCGTAGGTAGCTCTCTCGCCCGCCTGCTTGATCATCGTGTCGACCTCGCGGCGAGCCTTCTCTACCGTCTCCTCGATGCGCGCCGGATGAATGCGTCCGTCCGAGATAAGCTTCTCGAGCGCGATGCGCGCCACCTCCCGGCGGACCGGATCAAAGCTAGAAAGGGTTATAGCCTCGGGCGTATCGTCGATGATCAGGTCGACCCCGGTCATAGCCTCGATAGCGTGGATATTTCTTCCCTCGCGGCCGATTATGCGACCCTTCATTTCGTCGTTCGGCAGAGCGACGACTGAAACCGTGGTCTCCGCGACCGTCTCGGAAGCGCAGCGCTGAATGGCAAGTGACAGTATGTTCTTCGCCTTGACGTCGGCCTCTTCCTTGAACTGCTGCTCATACTCGATAAGGCGCTGAGCGGTCTCATGCTTGACCTCGTCGTCTATTCTCGAGACGATCTGCTCTTTCGCCTCCTCGGCGGTGAGACCGGCGATCTTCTCGAGTGTCTCGAGATGCTGGACCTTGATGGCCTCGATCTCCTCGCGGGTGTCCGAACACTCCTTGAGCTTTTTCGTGAGCTGATCGTCCTTGCGTTCGAGGTTCTCGATCTTGCGGTCGATCTGCTCTTCTTTCTTTGAGACGCGCGCCTCGAGCCTTGAGAGCTCGCTTCTGCGGTCCTTGATCTCCTTTTCGGCGTCGTTCCTCTGGTGGAGGATCTCCTCGCCCGCCGCTATGAGAGCTTCCTTTTTCTTGCTCTCAGCGGTGCGCTGACCTTCCTCGATGATCTTCTTAGCCTGTTCCTCGGCACTGCCGATCTCCGCCTCACCGACCTTTTTTCTGTATGTCATGCCGAGTACGAAGCCGACCGGGATACACACGACGACTGAAACAATTATACTTATTATTACATCTAACAATGTATGAAACACCTCCTTAAAGTAAATATTCAATTCAAAAATTTTATATATGCAATTACTTTATCGCCCGCGCCGCGGCTCTGTGAGACCGCCCCGGCACAATTACGGCAGTATTATTATAATTACACATACATATATTTTATACAAAAATCGTCTCTCTGTCAAGAGGATAAACACATTTTTATTGATGTGCATTAAATTTTATACAATCTGACGGTCATTTTGTCCGCAAATTGCGCTTTGACGCGCCGCTCAGTCGTCGATCCTGACGTCGATCGTGTCGAGCGTCGCGAAAGCGTCATCAACGAGAGCGTCGAAATCGAGCTTACTCTCCTCCGCCTTGACCTTTTCAATCTCCGGACGGGTCCTCGGATGCCTCGGGGTGAAGACGGTGCAGCAGTCCTCATACGGCAGTATCGAGGTCTCAAAAGTCCCGATCTTTCTCGCGATCTCGACGATCTCTTCCTTGTCAAGCCCGATACAGGGTCTGAAGACAGGCATATTAACGACCGAGTCGGTGACGGCTATCGCCCGCATCGTCTGGCTCGCGACCTGCGCGAGGCTCTCACCCGTGATAAGCGCGCCGCAGTTGTTGCGTCTCGCGACCTTCTCGGCGAGGGTCATCATAAAGCGCCGCAGGAGCAGTGTGAAATAGTCCTCGTCACACTTGTCGCGGATCTCCTCCTGTATCCTCGTCAGCGAGATGACATGAACGCGGATGCGGGTCGTATACTCGCAGAGGAGCTTCGCGAGCTCGAGGACCTTTTCCTTCGCCCGCTCGCTCGTGTACGGGAAGCTCTCGAAATGAAGCGCCTCGATTGTGACGCCGCGCTTCGCCATCATGTATCCGGCGACCGGGCTGTCGATACCGCCCGAGAGGAGCAGAAGTCCGCGTCCGCTCGAGCCGAGCGGCATTCCTCCGGCTCCCTTTATCTGTCCGGCGTGGATATACGCTCCGTGCTCGCGTATCTCGACGCGCACAACGACCTCCGGATGATCGAGGTCGACCTTAATGCGCGGCATTGCCTCGAGCACGGCGGCTCCGACCTCTCCGGCAAGCTCCGGCGAGGTCATCGGGAAGGTCTTGTCGGCGCGTCTCGCGTCCGCCTTGAAGGTCTTCACACCGGTGAGAAACTGTGGGATGTATTCCTTTGTCGCGGCGAATATCGCGTCGATATTCTTCTCGCAGACGCAGGCACGACCTATCGAGATTATACCGAAGACCTTCTTCGCGCTCTCGAGCGCGGCGTCGAGGTCGCAGGAGTCGTCGAGCGGCTCGACGTATATGGTCGACTGCGCCTTGTATATATCGAAATTCCCGGCGCGCTTTATTCTCGTTTTCAGCTCTCTGAGCAGCATATTCTCGAAATACGAGCGGTTCGCGCCCTTGAGTATGAGCTCTCCGTATTTCAGGAGAAGTACTTCTTTCATTATTTGGTCCAACCTTTCAGTGTTTTTTATTTGCCGTCGGCGAGCAGACTGTACGCCGCGTGAAGGTTCTCTATCACGGCTTCTCCGCTCGTCTCGCAGCACTCGCCGTCGAGCGACCACGCGAGCTTCTTTTCGTCGGTCGTGATCATCCCGCGCGAGAAACTGCCGAAGCTCACGAATTTCGCTTCCCTCGGCTGATCCGGGTTCTGGAGCTTCATTATTTCCTGCGCCGCCTCATGGAACTCGACCGGGTTCTTCGGAGTTTTCACAAGCAGATACTCGTGAAGCCCGTCGCAGAAATCGACCTCCGTCGGATCGAGCTTTATGACGCCGCCGATCGACAGGGTGTTCGCGAACGCGCCGAAGATGAATTCATCCTCGATGACAACGCCATCCGACATCTCAAACCTGAGCCTCGTCGGTCTGATGTCTCCGAAGCGCATCACTCCCTCCAGGATATACGCAAGATGTCCGAGCATATTCTTGAGCTGCTGCGGCGTTCCGTAGGAAACCTCGGTGAACGCGCCGAACGACGCAACGTAGTTGAAAACATGACCGTCAAGCCGTCCGCAGTCCATCTGTCTCGCTTTCGCGTTCATCATGAACTTTGCCGCTTCCCCAGGGTCGGACGGAAGCCCTATGCTCGCGGCGAAATCATTCGTAGTACCGGCGGGAATATATCCGACCGGCGGTCTTTTGTCCTGCGGCAGCGCGCACAGCCCCGCGACGACCTCGTTCAGGGTGCCGTCCCCGCCGATACAGACGACAAGGTCATCTCCGGCGTCCCTCCCGGCGACAAACCTTTCGGCGTCGCCCGCGGACTGTGTCGGGCGGACGAGACAGTCATAGCCGCCTTTCGTTATCGTGTCAAGTATGTCCAGCAGGTCAGAGCGGAGCTTCGGTCTCGCCGTGTGCTGGTTTACTATCACAAGTGCTTTCTTCTGCATCAATAATACCTCCTGCGGCAGAAACGAGGATATCCTCCTCGTTCGCGAGCTCTCCGGATATTACCCGGGAAAGGAGAGTTCCGAGCGTCTTTCCGATCCGCTCCGGTCTCACGCCGAGGGCTTTCAGCCGCTCACCGTCTATTCTGAGCTGTCCGAGCGATATACATTCACCGGAAGTCAGGATATCGTCGAGTTCGGACAAGCGCTCCGGAGATGCCGTTCCGAGCGCGATTCCAAGAATTATAGTATCCCGCGTATGATCCGCGCCGAGCCGCGCGGCGAGCCTTTTGACGTCTGTCCTGCCGCCGAGAGGCGCGTGAGCGTTCAGCACCGCGTGACGAGTCCTTGACGAGACCTTTTTCGGCAGTTTCAGCCCGGCAAGCGCGGCGCCAAGCGTCTTTTCGCTCAGCCCGCAGAACAGTCCCGCGAGCGACAGAGCGAAATCTCCGTACACACTCAGTTTCCCGGCGCATTCCGCCGCAAGTCTGAAATCCTCGTCCGCAAGCTCCGGTATCGTCGTCAGAAAGACCGGCTCATACTCGCACAGTATTTTCTCAGCGTCCTGTCCGAGGAGCAGCTTTTCAAGCTCCGCCGAGACACGCTCCCTCGATATGTCAAGTATCAGAGCGCGCAGTCTGACGGCGGCTTCAGCCGTTTGATCGTCGATCTCAAACCCGAGCGTCGACGCGAAGCGCAACGCCCGCAGTATCCTCAGAGCGTCCTCGTCGAACCGTCTCTCAGGCTCGCCGACGCAGCGGATGATCCTGTCCCCAAGGTCGCGCTCGCCGCCATACGGGTCGATAAGCCCTCTCTCCGGAGAGTACGCCATCGCGTTTATAGTGAAGTCGCGTCTCGCGAGATCTTCCTCGAGCCTTCCGGTGAATCCCACGCTGTCCGGGCGGCGGTGGTCGGAGTATTTTCCATCGACGCGGAAGGTCGTGACCTCGACCGGTTCTCCGCCGGAGATTACAGTCACGGTTCCGTGAGCTATGCCGGTGGGAACAGCCTTGAACCCATCCGCGCACGAAAACAGCGAGAGAGTCGTCTCCGGAAGCGCGCTCGTCGTCACGTCCCAGTCGTTCGGAGCCCGCCCGAGCATAGTGTCGCGCACGCATCCGCCGACAGCGTAAGCCTCATACCCGTCCGCGCAGAGCTTCCCGATGACCGCCGCGGCGAAGGGCGGGATGTGTATCTTCATCAGACGAGAGCCGGTTCCGGCTTCACGTCAGCTTTTCTGTCGGTTCTGACATCCGGCTTTTTCGTTTCTTCTTCCTTGTCAAGCTGCTCGCGCGCGACCGAGAGCATGAGCTTTATGCGGTTTTCCTGATTGACTCTCGTCGCGCCGGGATCGTAGTCGATCGGGACGATGTTCGCCTCGGGATGAAGCTCCCTCAGACGGCGTATCATGCCCTTGCCGACGATGTGGTTCGGCAGACAGCCGAAAGGCTGAGCGCAGACTATGTTTCCGTAGCCGTTCTCGATGAGCTCGAGCATCTCCGCCGTCAGCAGCCAGCCCTCACCCATCTTGCAGCCGTACCCCTCGATGCCGCGGATGAGCTCCTTCAGATGTGAATACCTCGTCGGAGCCTTGAATATCCCCTGCTTTTCGACGATGTCAATTATGAACTCCTCCATGCCCGCAAGATAATCGAGCAGTATCCCGGCGATGACCTTCTTCGCCTTGCTTCCGCCGTAGAGCCTGACGTCCTCGATGCGGTTGTCGGTCTTGAAGAGGATGAAGCTCATGAGCCCGGGGACCATCACCTCACAGCCCTCCGACTGGAGAAACTCCTCAAGGTGATTATTCGCGAGCGACGCGAACTTGACGTATATCTCGCCGACGATACCGACCTTTACCTTCCTGACGCTCCTGTCGACCGGGACAGCGGCGTAGTCGGCCGCGATCTTCTCCATATATGAGCGCATGACGCGCTTAGCGAAGCCCCTTCCCTTCGCGAACTCGACCGTGAGCTTCTCGACCCACTCCTCGGAGACCTTGTCCGCCGCGCCCTTCACGGTCTCATACGGACGTACCTGATTCGCGAGAAGCATCATGAGGTCGCCATACGCCATCGCTGCGATCAGCTTTCTGATCATACCGAGCGTCCAGTGGAAGCCGGAGTTCTTCTCGAGTCCGGAGAGATTCAGCGAGATGACCGGGATATGCCCGAGTCCGGCCTTTATCAGCGCCTTTCTGAGAAGATGTATGTAGTTCGACGCGCGGCATCCACCTCCGGTCTGGGTTATCATCAGCGCCGTCTTCGAGAGATCGTATTTTCCGCTCTTCAGCGCGTCGATCATCTGCCCTATGACAAGCAGCGCCGGATAGCAGGTATCGTTGTGGACATATTTAAGACCGGTCTCAACGACGGCGTGGCTGTCGTTCGTCAGGAGCTCCATCTTGTACCCATAGCTGCGGAAGACGTTCCTGAGCAGTCTGAAATGGATCTCGAGCATATTAGGGATGAGGATGGTGTAGTCCTTCTTCATCTCCTTTGTGAACTCGACCCGCTCCGGCGCGGTTCCGAACTCTTTCCCGCAGCCGGACGCGCAACCCTCACAGGGGTTCTTTTCGTTTTCTGACATTTATATGATTACCTTTCCTCAAATTCAAGCGACAATCGGCGCTCTGCCTGCCGGTCATCAGATTTTTCTGTACACGGGTATTCCCTTCGTCGAAACCTTAATGTGTCCGCTCTCCACCTTTTCGCCGGTGAAGTAGTCGACCCACCTCTCCGAGACCGGGAGATACACGTCGCGCTCGTCGCCGGTGCCGGACGCTATCGGCGCGACAAGCAGGTCGTCGCAGAACATATACTCGTCGTCGATTCCAAAGGTCTCAGCGTCGTCGGTATAATCCATCACGAGCGCGCGGATCGGCGGCTTTCCGGTCGTGTGATACTCGTCGAACGCCTTTTTCAGCATCGGGACAAGCTTCTCGCGGAGCTTCAGCAGTTCGCGGACCTCGTCCTCGCAGTCGAGCTCCGCCCACGGCACCATCTCGCAGTACCACGCGTTTATCAGGCACTGAGCGCTGAAGACGATCGCCTGGAGACGGCGCATCAGGTCGTCCTTATCCTTCGCGTGTCTGACCTCGGGCGTCCAGAGTATACCGGAGAACCCGGACTGGACTACGCCGCGGATGAAGTCCTTGTGATCATACAGATCACTGTAGAGGACAAACGGATAGCTTGCCGCGAGCGCGCCCATGTTTCTGACCTCGGAGAGAGTCTTCGTGTCTCCGAGAGCCTGCATGACAGCCTGCGCGTAGAGCGTGCCGAACAGCGAATGATACTGCTCGCCGTCAAGGCCGGACGGGAATCTCGCGGTCAGCGGGAAACTCCATCCGCCTGTGTTGTCGCTCGAGTCGCACTCGTCGAGCTTGAAGCCGTCGACGCCGTTATCTACGAGCTTCTCGCGGTGATAGTCAGCGAATATCTTCTTCGCCTCGTCAGTCGCGAAATCCGGAACTACGCCGCCCCATACCTCGTATTCACCGCAGTGCTCAGAGAGAGCGCTGTACACGGGAGACGACGGGTGGCAGAACGCATGCTCCCAAAGGCTCACGTGGAACCCGTCTCCGCGAAGCTTGCGGAGCATCTTCTCCGGTTCCGGGAAACGCTCGCTCCATGCCCATGAGCATGAATAAGCGTGCGACTGCCAGCCCGGCTCAAGACCGAGGATATCGCAGGGGAGATCGTGAGAACGGAAATAATCCGCCATGCCGAGAACCTGCTCCTGGTTGTACTGACCGCAGCAGCGGTAGAACACGCCGAGCCCCCATTCCGGAACGTCGGCGCCTCCGCCGGAGAGCATATTGTACTCGGACACGATGTCGGTGATCTTCTTTCCCTCAAACACATAGACGTCGACGCCCTGCGCGCCCGGGATGAGAACGCTCATGACCGCTCCGCAGGACTCGCGGACCGCGTAAAGCTCATCTGTGCTCGTCATGACGCGGCTCTCGCCCTTATCCGCCTTCACGGTGCCGGTGTGCTTCCTGTAGCCGCAGTAGACCTCGATGTATCTCGCGGTGTCGAAGTACATTCCGTAGCCTTTGTTCGTCACGAAAAACGGAACGGGCGCGTGGCTGTCGCCGTTTGCCGACGCCGGGTCGGCGTTGACCGCGAGACGGAGCTTTCTTCCGCGCTGGTCGAACTGTTTTAGCTGGAGACCGAAGCCGTAAATATGCGCGTCGTCCTCGATCGGGAACTCGATCAGAAATCCGCGGGGGGTCATCCGCGCCTCAAAGCGGGACTCGGGGTATGAGACCGGAGTCTCGACATAACTGAAACCCTTGCAGTAATATGATGGGACGAGTTTTTCAGGGGTTCCGAATGTGAATCTTTTCATGATGCTTTTCCTCCAGGTTATTTTTTGGAAACGAGATCTCTTTCCTTAGCCTCGCAGGCGGCGAACAGGCTTCTGAGCCTGATCTTTACCGCTCCGAGGTTCGTTATCTCGTCTATCTTTATCTGGGTGTAAATCTTGTCCTCGCGCTCGAGAATCTCCCTGACCTCGTCGGTCGTTATGGCGTCGACTCCGCAGCCGAACGAAACGAGCTGGACGAGGTTCATGTCCTTCTGACCCGCGATATATCTCGCCGCGGCGTACAGTCTCGAGTGATACGTCCACTGGTTGAGCACACCGACCCTGAACTTCTTTATGTTGTCGCTGACCGAGTCCTCGGTCACGACGACCGCTCCGCACTCACAGATAAGTCTGTCGATGCCGTGATTTATCTCCGGGTCGACGTGGTAAGGACGACCGGCGAGCACGATTATCGGCAGCTTCTTCTCGCGCGCGAGCTTTATGTACTCCTTGCCCTTCGCGCGGACATCCGAGAGGAATTTGTCCCTCTCAGCGTAGGCGGCGTCAGCGGCGGCTGAGACCTCCGCGCTGTCGAGACCGTCGAAGTACTTCGAGAGTATCTCATATATCTTGCCCTTGAAGTCCTTCGGGCGGTGAACGCCGATATAATCCTTGATGAACTTCGTCTTTCCGAGTCCCGGCACGTTCGCGCCGATGACCTCCGGATAGTACGCGACGACCGGGCAGTTGTAATGGTTGTCGCCGAGTTTCTCGTCGAAATTGTAGGTCATGCACGGGTAGAATATAGCGTCGACGCCCTCGGAAAGAAGCGCCTCGATATGTCCGTGTATCAGCTTCGCCGGGAAGCACACCGTATCGGACGGTATCGTCTGCTGACCGGCGAGGTAGAGCTTCCTGTCGCTGCGCGGCGACACGACGATCTCGAAGCCCAGACGCGTGAAGAACGCGTGCCAGAACGGAAGCATCTCGTACATATTGAGCCCCATCGGAAGACCTATCCTTCCGCGGCTTTTCTCAGCCGGCTTTCTCTCCTCGCCCGACGGGCGGTTCGCGCCGTATTCGGAGAGGAGCGAGAGCTTGTACTCATAGAGGTCGTAGTGCGCGCTCTCCTTGCCCCTGAGCGTCGGTCTCTCACAGCGGTTTCCGCCGATGAAACGGCGTCCGCCGTCGAAGGTGTTGACGGTCAGGCGGCAGTGGTTCTCGCAGAGACCGCAGGCTATGACCTTCACCTCATGCCTGAACGCCTTCAGCTTTTCCGCGTCGAGAAGCGTCGTCACATGGGAAGGATCCGCCCTGTGGCAGTCGCGCGCGTAGATAGCCGCGCCGTACGCGCCCATCAGACCAGCTATGTTCGGTCTGACGACGTTCCTGCCGATCTCCTGCTCAAACGCCCTGAGCACCGCGTCATTCAGGAAGGTGCCGCCCTGCACGACGATATGCTCGCCGAGAGAATCCGGTCCGGACGCGCGGATGACCTTGTAGAGCGCGTTCTTGACGACCGAGATCGAAAGACCCGCCGAAATATTGTCGATCGTAGCGCCATCCTTCTGCGCCTGCTTGACCGACGAGTTCATGAAGACCGTGCAGCGCGAGCCGAGGTCGACCGGCGCCTTCGCGAACAGACCCTCCTTCGCGAAATCCGCGATATCCTGTCCGAGCGCTCCCGCGAAGGTCTGGAGAAACGACCCGCAGCCCGACGAGCACGCCTCGTTCAGGAATATGTTGTCAATAGCGCCGTTTCTTATCTTGAAGCACTTAATGTCCTGACCGCCGATATCGATTATGAAATCGACATCCGGCATGAACTTCTTCGCGGCGAAGAAGTGCGCCATCGTCTCGACGATACCGTAGTCCGCGGCGAAAGCGTTCTTCACGATCTCCTCGCCGTAGCCGGTGACGGCGGACGCCGTCAGCTTTATCTCCGGATACTCAGAGTAGAATTTCTCGAGAAATTCCTTTATGATCGGCACGGGGTTTCCGCTGTTCGGGCGGTAAAGCGAGCAGAGTATGTCCCCGCCCTCGCTCATGACGACCGCCTTGACAGTGGTCGATCCGGCGTCGACTCCGAGATATGCCTCACCTTTGTATTTCTCCGGCGACGCGTACTCGACCTTGTCCGCCGCGTGGCGGGAGGCAAACTCGTCATAGTCAGCTCTCGTGGCGAAGAGCGGCGGGCAGGCGAGATATTTGCCCTCAGTACGGTATCCTGAGATCTTTTCGATCCCCTCGCTCAATGTCGCGCGCACCGTTCCGATATCCGAACCGAAAGCCGCGCCCATCGCGACGAAATAGAGCGAATTTTCAGGACACCTGCCGGTGGTCTTAAGCGTCCTGTCAAACGCGGAGCGCAGACCGTCCATGAAAGTCAGCGGTCCGCCGAGATAGACGATATTTCCGGTTATCGGGCGTCCCTGCGCGAGACCCGCTATCGTCTGGTTGACGACCGCGCTGAAGATGCTCGCCGCTATGTCCTCTTTTCTGGCGCCCTGGTTTATCAGCGGCTGAATATCGCTCTTCGCGAAGACTCCGCATCTCGACGCTATCGTGTATATCTTCTCGCAGCCGTGTGAAAGCGTGTTGAGCTCGTCCGGCGTGACGGCGAGCAGCGTCGCCATCTGGTCGATGAACGCGCCGGTTCCACCCGCGCAGGAGCCGTTCATGCGGACCTCCATCGTGCCGTCGAGGTAAAGTATCTTCGCGTCCTCGCCGCCGAGCTCTATGACGACGTCCGTGTCGGGTATCAGCCTCTTCACGGCAAGTCTCGTCGCGTAGACCTCCTGAACAAATCCGATTCCGCACGCCTCAGCCATTCCCATTCCGGCGGACCCGGACACGGACAGGACCGCGTCGCCCGCGCCCGGTATGTCCTTCTCTATCTCTTTCAGCAGAGCGAGCGTGCTCTCGGTTATCTGCGCGAAATGGCGCTTGTAGGATTTGTATATTATATTATTCTCATCGTCGAGCACGACGCATTTGAGCGTCGTCGACCCGACGTCAAGTCCGATTCTCATGTTCATGACCATACCTTTCGTATTAACTTACAGTGTTGAGGCGATTTTGAAAAACGGCTTGTCCGTCTTTCAAAATTCACGACCCTTTGTCTTGAAAGCTTCAAAACTGTTTGGTCTGAAAATTTATTTCCAGACTTTCCCCTCCATAATCAAGCCGTCTCCGCGTTTACGGCAGAGTCGGCATTATACATACATTATATTATATCACACCCGGTTTTCTACTGCAATGAATATAGTGTAAATTAATGCTCACATATGTTGTTTTTTTGACCCTTACGAGGTATTTTCATCCTTTCGGCTCTGTCACGCCGCAAAAACCGACCGCCGCAAGCCTGTGACTTCCGGCGGTCATGTATTCCCGCTCATTTACTGCCCGGGAGTTTCTTTTTCTTTCACTGTGTCAGCGAGCGCCTCCTCACGCACAGACTCCATCTGCGCCGTGGTTATATGCCCTTTTGTGCGCTCGAAATACGCTACGCTGTTGCGCGCGAGGAGAAGAAACTGATTGTTGAGGGTTCTCCCCTCGCTCTTCGCGACAAAGCACAGCTTCTCAAGCAGATCGTCCGGTATCCTGACCGCGACCGTCTTTTGATTTTTCATAAAATACCGCCCTCTTTGTTTTTTTCATTAATTCTATTATCCTACAAAAATGCGGCTCGGATATTTCCGCAATGTTTCTCAGATGTAAATAATTTGTTTTTCGGCCCATCGTCCCCGACATCGGAAAATTTTTCGCCCGTTTTTTAAAAAAAATTGTGAGTATGTATTGTAAAAAAGGACGTAATGTGATAAAATTTATTTATAGAAGTATTCCGGTCTTACAAAAAACGACATGAAAGGACAAAATAACGAAAATGCTGTCAACCGTATATTCATCCGGCATCTCCGGTATTAACGGATTCGTCGTGACGGTAGAATGCAACGCGAGAGACAAGATTCCGACGTTCGATATATCCGGTCTTCCCGACGCCGCCGTCAAGGAATCCAAGAACAGAATAATGTCTGCCTTAGAAAACAGCGGCTTCTATGAACCGGAAAAGGCGCTGACCATCAACCTCGCGCCCGCCAACCGTAAGAAAGAAGGATCCTCATACGACCTCGCCATACTCATAAGCATAATGAAAGCGACGCTGATGCTTCCGCTTGAACTCGATCTGCGTGACTGCTGCTTTATAGGCGAGCTGTCTCTCTCCGGAGAGATCAGACCGGTAAACGGCGTGCTCTGTATGACCATAGCCGCCGCCGAGCACAATCTGCGCCGCGTGTTCGTCCCGGCACAGAACGCCGGAGAAGCGTCGGTAGTCCCCGGGGTGAGCGTTTACGGTGTCGGCAGCGTAACAGAACTGTGTGATTTCCTCATGGGCAGAAAGCGCATTGAACCGACCGTATACGACAAATCCACTTTTTCGGCGGAATCCACGTCATACCCGATCGATTTTTCCGACGTCAAGGGACAGGAAAGAGTCAAGCGCGCGCTCGAGATCGCGGCGGCGGGCGGACACGCCGTGCTTATGATAGGTCCTCCCGGATGCGGAAAATCCATGCTCGCGAACCGCATACCGACTATCCTTCCGGACATTACGTTCGAGGAAGCGATTGAGACAACGAAAGTATACTCGATATGCGGCAAGCTCCCGGAAGGCGTACCGCTGATAACAAGGCGTCCGTTCCGCGCGCCGCACCATACGTCGTCAGCCCCGAGTCTTGTCGGCGGCGGCAGCATTCCACAACCCGGCGAGATATCCCTCGCGCACAACGGCGTGCTGTTTCTCGATGAGCTCCCGGAGTTCCGACAGGATGTGCTGGAGGTACTCCGCCAGCCGCTCGAAAGCGGCAAAGTCGAGATTTCAAGAGTCAACGGAAGCGAGACATTTCCGTGTTCGTTCATGTTCGTCACGGCCATGAACCCATGTAAATGCGGGAACTACGGAAACCCTGTAAAGCCCTGTACGTGTAAGCCCGCCGACGTCAAAAAGTACCATTCGAAAATCAGCGGACCGCTTCTCGAACGCATAGATATGCAGATAGAGGTCAACGCGCTGTCGTTCAACGATCTGTCTGATACGGATCGCCGCTACGAGTCATCCGCGGAAATCCGCGCCAGAGTCAACAAAGCGAGAAAATTCGCGATAGAGCGTTTCTGGTCCGCCGCGGAAAAGGACAAGTCATTAACCCCGATACGCTTCAACGCGGCAATGAACGATCGGCATATAAACCGTTTCTGCCATCTTGACGGAGACGCGCTTGCAATCATGCAGACCGCTCACGAAAAGTTCCAGCTCTCCGGCCGCGGGTATGACCGGATACTTCGCGTGGCGAGAACAATAGCCGACCTCGCGGGGAGCGAGAATATCCAGAAGAACCACATATCAGAAGCGATACAGTACCGCGGTCTTGAGAAAAAATACTTTTTCTGAGTTACCGCCGGCTTCTCAACACAACTGTTGAAAAGTCGTGTGACAATCTGTGCCAAACCATGTAAAACTCTGTCGCCTGATGTCGCACGGCTGTTGATAACCATGTTGAAACTGTGCAAAACTGCGCATCCATGCCTCGAAGTTTTCCACAGTTCCGGAGTGGAACAGTGTTGATAAGCATCCGGCACGGTTGTTGGAAATTAATTTTAATCATCGAAAAAGGGAACGCAAATGAAAACATACAAGACCGCGCGGCTCATCCTGCGCCCATATAAGCCGACAGATTTTGACGCTGTCCACGCATACTCGTCCGACCCGGAGAACCTGACCTACATGCTCTGGGGTCCGAACACGCCGGAGGAGACGCGAGAGTTCATCGAGGACGCCATAGCCGCGGCAGAATCGCCGCGTCCGGAGGAATATCTCTTCGCGGTAATTGAACGATCTTCCGATACGCTCATCGGCGGCGGACTGATCTCGGTGAGCGGACCGGTGAGACCCGGAGTGCCGGAGGCGGCGTCGCCTGAATATCCCGGCTACGGCTCCGGAGAGCTCGGTTGGATAATCCGCCGTGACAGACAGAAGCTCGGGTACGGAAGCGAGCTCGGAAGATTCCTCGTGGATTTCGGCTTCGGTGAGCTCGGACTCCACAGACTCTGCGCGCACTGCGACGCGGAGAACTACGGCTCGAGAAGGGTCATGGAAAATATCGGAATGCGGCGCGAAGGGCTGTTTCTTGAGGCGAGACGACCGCACAAGAAGAGCGCGATGCGCTTCTCGGATGAGTATTCATACGCGATGCTGAGACGCGACTGGGCACCTGAGCCGCGCGAATCCGAAGAAAACACTTGACAGAGCCGCCGTGTTGTGATATAATTATCAGTGCGACCGGGTCGGGCAATCGCGTGGTATGTCGCCGAAAGGTATTACCATGAGGAAAGTCCGGGCTTCACAGGGCGGGATAACGGATAACGTCCGCCGAGGGAAACCTCCGGGATAGTGCAACAGAGATATACCGCCGTGAGGTGACACCGTCGCCCCGCGGTAAGGGTGGAAAGGCGAGGTAAGAGCTCACCCGGTCCCGTGGCAACACGGGAGCGCTGTAAACCCTATCCGAAGCAACACCTTACGGGATCCGCCATTTTCCGGCGGCTGCTTGCCCGGCAGAACCCGTTTGTCTGTGGCAGCGGCATTTTGCCGCGAGCGCGTCGGTAACGGCGCGTCGAGATAGATGATTGCCGATTACAGAACCCGGCTTACAGACCCGATCGCAGGCTGTCATGCTCCCGCATGACAGCCATTTTTTCAGGTTGCGCCCGCGTATTTACAAATTAATGTTGAAAAGCGGCGGGAAATGAGTGTATAATATAAATGAAACACTGATTTAAGGTTGTTTTCGCAGAAAAAAGCCCATAAATCTGGGGGCTTTTTCTGCGAAACCCCGATTTGTTCGGTGTTTCCTAAATCCGTAAAATCCGCTGGCGGCGTACCGCCTGTCAGGTAACCATGAAAGGTCCGATCATATGAAAAAAACATCCGCAGCCGCTCTCCTGCTCTCCGCGGTGATCGGCGCTTCCGCGCTCGTTTCGTGCGGCGACAAGGGCTCGGCGCCTATGGGCTTCAAGGAGCTATCCGACGAGTCCCTCACATATCACCTCTACGTTCCGGACGAGTGGACGACCGATATCTCGACCGGCGTTACATCGGCGTACTACAACGGAGCCGACCCGTCGAGCGTCTCTATGACCGCGTTCGAGCTCGACCGCGACGTGACGAGCGTCGACGACTACTGGGCGCTTTACGAGGAGGATTTCAAATCCATCTTCACGGATTTCGAGTACGTCGATAAATCCGAATGCAAGCTCGACGGCGTCCCGGCTAAGCAGTACATCTACACCGCGACCCTGACCGGTGAGCAGTACAAATTCATGCAGGTCGTCACGATAAAGAACAATCAGGTGTATATCTTCACCTACGCCGCCCTCGCCGAGAAATACGACTCGCACATCGACGACGTCCTCGCGATACTCGACTATTTCGACTTCAAGTAAGCCGCGAAATTTTACTGAAAAGGAATGATTCGTTTTGGACAAGATCTATTTTGACAACAGCGCGACAACCCCGCTGACACCCGAGGCAAGGGAGAAGATGCTGGAGGCGATGGACATCTACGGGAATCCGTCGTCACTGCACACGATGGGTGTGGAAGCGGAGAAACTGGTCAACGAGGCGAAGCGAAACATACTCACAGCTCTCGGTATAAAATACCTGACGACGCTCGACTGCCGCCAGCTCATCTTCACGGCGAGCGGCACCGAGGCGGACAACCTCGCGCTCCTCGGCACAACCGGCGCGAAGAACTACACATCGCAAAAGAACATCATAATCTCGGACAGCGAGCATCCGGCGATCATGGAGACCGCGAAGGAGCTTGAGCGCCGCGGCTTCATCGTCCACAAAATTCCGACGGCGGACGGCATCCCGGACTATGAGATGATAGAACAGGTCGCGGACAGCGACACGATCCTCGTGAGCTTCATGCTCGTCAACAACGAGACTGGCGCGATATATGACGTCAGACGTATCTCCGACATTGTGAAAAAGGCGAACCCCGCCGCCATCATACATACCGACTGCACGCAGGCGTTCCTGAAGATCAGGTTCACCGCGAAATCGCTCGGCGCCGACATGATAACGATATCCGGGCACAAGATAGGCGGTCCGAAGGGCGTCGGAGCCCTCTGGGTCTCGCCGGAGATTCTTAAGAAAAAAGCTATTGTCCCGATAATCTTCGGTGGCGGTCAGGAGAGCGGAATGCGCTCCGGAACCGAGAACGTCATCGGAATCGCGGGATTCGGAGCGGCGGCGAAGGTCGGATACGAGAAGCTCGACGAACACATCGCCTCCATCACCGCCGTACACGACAAAATAGTCTCGGTCCTCTCGGACGCAAAACGTTTCCCCGGCGTCGAGCTGAACACGCCGGACGGACCGGCGGCTCCGCATATACTCAGCATACGCATGCCGATGGTACGGAGCGAGGTCATGCTCCACAGTCTGTCTCACGCCGGAATATTTGTGTCGAGCGGATCGGCGTGCTCGTCGAACACCGGTCACGGAAGCTATGTGCTGAGAGCGTTCGGGCTCGACAACCGTGAGGCAGACTGTACGATACGCGTCAGCATAGGCGCGCAAAACACGCTCGCGGACGCGGACGGATTCGTCGAAGAGTTCGCTTCCGCACTCTCGTCGCTCGTGAGAATGATGAGATAAAGACCATCTTGTGAAATGGAGAACTAAATGGATTCTTTCAGTTACGTTGAAAACCTCTGCAAGACCGCGAAGGCGGCGGCTCCGGCATTCTCCGGAGCAAAAACCGGCGTCAAGAACGCGGTCCTCGCGCGCATAGCCGAGCTTCTCACAGGAAGAAGCGGCGACATCATAGAGGCGAACGCATCCGACCTCGAGGAAGCGGACAAGAACGGCGTCCCCGGACCGATGCTTGACCGACTGAAGCTCGACAAAAAGCGCATTGAGGGCATCGCCGCAAGCCTCCGTGAGCTCATAGTCCTCGCCGACCCGATCGGCTCCGGCACACGCTCCGAGCGTCCGAACGGACTTGTCATCGAGCATATCCGCGTCCCTCTCGGCGTCGTCGCGATAATATACGAGGCGCGCCCGAACGTCACGATAGACGCCGCGGCGCTCTGCATAAAAACCGGTAATGTCTGTATCCTCAGAGGCGGCAAGGAGGCCATACGCACCAACCGCGCGCTGACGCTCGTCATGCGTGAGGCTCTGCGTGACTGCGGGCTTCCGGAGGACGCGGTGCAGCTCATCGACGACACCTCGCGCGAGAGCTCGACGGCGCTCATGAAGATGCGCGGATACGTAGACCTGCTTGTTCCGCGCGGAGGTAAGGGGCTGATACGCAGCGTCGTCGACAACGCGACGGTTCCGGTCATCGAGACCGGCGCCGGAAACTGCCATATCTATGTCGACGACACAGCTGACCTCGACATCGCGGTAAGTGTCGCGCTGAACGCCAAGCTCTCCCGTCCGTCGGTCTGCAACGCGGTCGAGACAATGCTCGTTTCGGAGAATGCCGCGGAAGAATTCCTGCCGAAGTTCGCCGCGGCGCTGACGCACGAGCTTGAGATACGCGGCTGTGAGCGCACCGTCCGGATACTGGAGGACAAGAAAGGTTCCTTCACGCTGAAGCCCGCCGCCGAGTCCGACTGGTCCGAGGAGTATGACGATTATATCCTCGCCGTGAAAGTTGTGTCCGGCATCGACGAGGCCATCGCTCACATAAACAGGTACAACACAAAGCACAGCGAAGCCATAATCACGAAAAGCATGGCGAACGCCGCGAGATTCAGAAACGAGATCGACGCCGCGGCGGTCTATGTCAACGCGTCGACGAGATTCACCGACGGCGGTGAGTTCGGCTTCGGCGCGGAGCTCGGAATATCAACTCAGAAGCTGCACGCGCGCGGACCGATGGGTCTCTCCGCGCTGACGACCGAAAAATACCTGATCACCGGCGACGGACAGGTAAGATAAATACGCAGATTTATTCAACAGGAGAAACAATCATGGAAAAGCGCAGAATCATACTCGACACGGATATAGGACCTGACTGCGACGACTGCGGCGCGCTCGCGATACTCGACAGGGCGTGCGCGGACGGGAAGATCGATCTTCTCGGCGTGACGCACTGCACGTCCGACCTTCTCAGCGTCGACGTCATCGCGGCGATAAACGACTGGTTTGTCGTCAGCGCACCGATAGGACAGACCGACAGAAAAGAATTCTTCGCGGACGCGACAAAGTACACAAAGCCGGTCTCGGACACTTACCGCGCGTCAGGAAAGAACGCGCCGGCGACCGAAAAGCCTGTTCCGCTCCTCAGACGCCTGCTCGCGGAGAACACCGGAGTGACTTTCGTCCTGATCGGTCCGCTCGGCAATCTCGCCGACCTGCTTGATTCAGAGCCGGATGAAATCTCTCCGCTCGACGGCGTGTCGCTCGTCAGGAAATCCGTCGACAAAGTCGTCATCATGGGCGGCAATTTCGAGAACACCGCTACCCCGGAATTCAATATCGAGTGCGACATTCCCGCGGCGAAGACAGTCGCCGGAAAGTGCCCCGCGCCGATCGTCTGGTGCGGATTCGAGGCGGGTCTGAACGTCATCACCGGAGAGACGCTGAAGGACTGCCCCGTGGATTACCCGGTAAGGCTCGCGTACGAGAAACACACTGACGAGAGCTTCAGACGCCCGTCATGGGACCTCGCGACCGTGCTTTACGCACTGACCCCGGACTCTGAGGACTGGATAGTCTCGGACGAGCACAAAGTGGATTTCGCCGACAACGGCGCCGTAATGATCTCGGACGGCAAAGGCTCAAGATGGGTCAGACACCGCGACGAGAGGGCGCTTGAGAAGACGCTGAACAACATCATCGGTCTTTCAGACTGAATATAAACGCTGATTCAAGTTTTTTCTGCTAAAACCCGATTTATTCAGCGTATCATCAAAAACCTCTGACAGGAACCGCACCGTCAGAGGTTTGTTTTTATCTGAGCGCCGCGAGCATTATGCCGCAGAGACCGATGATCATCCCGCAAAGCCCTTTCTTCGTCATCTTCTCGCCGCAGAAGACCCTCGCCGCCGCCGCGGACAGGACCACGACGCCGCCGTTGAAAACCGGGAAGAATATGACCGCGGGTATCAGACCGGTGAGTATCAGGTTGATGATATTCGAGGCTCCCACGCATATGCCGCAGCCAGCGGATGCCGCGGCGTCGCTTTTTCTCATTCCGAAGCTTTTCGGGGACTGACCGGAAAATATAAGCGGCAGGAGCGAAAGAACGAACGACGCCCCCATAGACACCGCGAGGAATCCGCCGACCTCGCCCGCCGATTCCGACGTTCTGTGAATTTTCTGTATCAGTCCGACGGCGCCGGACGAAGCCATCGCCGCGAGCGCCCATATGACCCACGCCGAGCCCTTG
>ENA-ORIC01000584-ORIC01000584.1-human-gut-metagenome-genome-assembly--contig:-NODE-584-length-45099-cov-4.518302_pt1 | contig 45099 bp, 44 predicted proteins | sample MGYA00243023_ERZ508732 | MGnify/ENA primary metagenome ERZ508732 (study PRJEB26277, sample SAMN04329767) | human gut metagenome | biome: human-associated habitat | host: Homo sapiens | place: USA... | reverse complement strand
AAATCTCACGCTCGCTCTTTTCCGGTTCCGTCGTCTTTTCATCCGTTTGCGTTCCTCCGATCGCGCCCGATAACGACAACGCCAGTTTCGCCATACCGGGACCGATCAGTTCGTACAAAATACTCGACGACATAATAATCGTCTGTATCACCGCGCCCGTACTGCCGCCGATCGTACGCGCCGCAAGTTCCGATAGCCCTATCGCCACGCCCGCCTGCGGTATCAGCGCCAAGCCCAGCGTATACGTTGTTTTCCGCGGTTTTTTGCATATTCTGCACCCTGCGTACGCGCCGAGATACTTCCCCGCGATTCGTACGATAAAATACAGGCATCCTATCAGTAAAAGCGGTACGCCCGCCACTCGCGCCGAAACGTCGAACAGCGTATCCAGACGAAAACTCATTCCCGAACGCACGAAAAACATCAGCAGAATCGGCGGCGAAAAATAATTGAGTTGTTTAAACAACCTGTCGTCGCCGGACGCGTTGATATACACCGCGCCCATCACCATGCACGCCATCAACGGAGAAACCGATAACGCCGCCCCCACGCCGCAAAGCGTAAACAAAAGCGCGACGGACACAATCAGCCGATTATCCGTAGAACGCTTAGCCATAAAAAATTTCAATACAAAACCAAGCGCCACTCCGAGTATGATCATCAGTACGTTGTATAAAAGCGGCAGCAACACCGTCTGAGAATTCACCGTTCCCGACGTTGTTGCCATCGCCACGGATATCGCCACGGAAAACGCAAACAACGACACCACGTCGTCAAACGCCACCACGGAAATGAGCGTATCCACAAAATCGCCCTTCGCCTTCGTCTGCCGTATCGTCATCAGCGTGGACGCGGGCGCGGTTGCGGACGCCAGCGCCGACAGCACAAGCGAAAACGCCGCGCCCAGACGCAACACGAAAAACGTTAAAATAAACACCAGCACCGACGCCGTTAAAGATTCGAGCACCGTGATGATTACAAGTTGCTTCCCTTTGCCTTTGAACGACGAAATTCTGAAATATTCTCCTGCGGAAAACGCGATAAACGCAAGCGCGATGTCCGATACGAACGCCGAGCCGTCGATTACGTTCTGCGGCACGGCTTTCAGACAAAACGGACCGATTAAAATCCCCGCCACTATATACGCCGTTACGTTCGGCAATTTCAGAAGTTTTGTCAGCCGCGTCATTAAAAATCCGCTTAAAAGAATAATTGCCAGCGCAAGAATTACGGCGGAAACAGGCGACGTTGCATTCAGTTTTTCATATAATCGTTCCACCGCGGTCCATCTCCTTTCTGCGAGTTTCAAAAACAACACCGTACGCATATTTTTATATGCGTACGGATTCCGATTTAATTACTACTGTCAATTTGTACGCGTCGCCGAAGCGATATCAGACAACCAAGGCTATACTAATTTTCTATACAGGCAATTTTCTATACAGCCAATTTTGATTCCGCAAACCTTTCCCCGAATGAAGCCTGCGCTTTTACTTTCGTAAATTCGCCCCTGAAATTCCGGATAGCGGAATTAAGCGTCGGATAATCAGGCGCTTTCAACGCCTCTGCCTCTATCCGAAACGGTTTTTTGACGTTTCGGCATTGCTACGTAAAAATTATTGCACACATTATAACACAAATTTTTTTATTTTTCAAGCTTTAACGCGCCGTACTATGCGAAATATCTAAAAAATTTACTCTTTATTATGTTTTTGAATATTTTTTCCGTAACTCTTTCGGAAGATTTTATCGCTTATATTCTGTTTTATTTCACTTATCCGCTTCGGCAAGTCAGTAGTACGATGCCATGTATTCTCGCTTGCCGTATCCGCGTTCTTTCTGCGATACGAAAAGAATTTCTCCGTTGCCGTTTTTTTCTTTCCGCCGCCCCTCCAAGCCGAAAAAAACGGAGAAAAAGCAGATGTTTTCGGGCATTTTCGCGCACACGAAAACGGCAAGCGGACGTTCTTCCGTCCTGCGAACCGCGCGGAAAAAACTGCCGCACAACCGCGACGAAATCTTTCCGTCAGCCTCCGAAACGTTATAACGGAAACCGTTTTTCAATATCGAAATCCAGTCCGAGATTCTTTGCCTTTCCGAATTTCTGTATCCATTCCAGACATTCGGTATACGCAACCCGTTCTCCGTACTGAAACTGCGTTTCAAGATCGTCTTTAAACTCAAACAATTCTTCTATATTAGCAATCAGTCTGTCGGTTATCTGTTGTAAAGCGTCGTCCTCGTTCATTCTCGTATTTTTATCCTGTCATCCCCCGCGCGCGTCGTCTTTATCATCGCGTGCCGATCATTGACTTTTCCGGTTTTTTAAATCGGATCTTCCCCAATTTCCGTTCCGTTTAATATTCGTAATCTCGGTTCTTATGCGCAATCATTGTTTTCCCCTTTGCCCCCGGCACTTTTCCTGTTGTCTCTCAGCGTCGGTTACTTGCCTTCGTTAAACGACTTTCTTGTTTTGTAATTTGTCAAAACAAAATGTTTTCGTTTATATTCTTCTTTATATTTTCCTTTCTATTATAGCAGACATTGCGCATTAAAAAGTCTATACTTTTCAAAATTTAAAAATTCTTCCGCCGTTTTTGCCCGAAGCGAATAATGCGATTCAAATAAAAATTACCGTCGCTGTACGCTGCGGCGGTATTTTTATGTCGGCAATCAACGGCAGAATTTTTATAAAAACCTTTTCACAACAGCTTTATTACAGCGGAAAATATCCGTCGCAGCCGCCGAGGAGAGTGATTTCCGCCCTGCCGTTTAAAAAATCGTTCAGCGCCGCGCGCAGTTCTTCGCTTTCAGAAGCGCGCACCTGCAAAGTGAATTCCGCTTTTGCCGCGTACTCCGCCGAAAGCGGCGCGATATCCCGGCGCGCCAGAAATTTTTTCACGCCCTCGGCAGCGGAATACTCCACGGCTACCCGCCACGTTTCGCACGGCAGAATTTCACACAGCGCCGCACTTTCCAGCTGCTCTTTCGCGCACGCTGCATAGGCGCGCGTCAACCCGCCGGCGCCCAGTTTGATTCCGCCGAAATACCGTACCACCGCCACCGCCGCGTTCACAAGACAACGCACGCGCAGATTTTCCAGAATAGGCATGCCGGCCGTGCCCTGCGGTTCGCCGTTATCCGAAAACCGCTGCAGATTCCCCTGCTTATCGGCAATGTACGCATAACAGATATGCGTGGCGAACGGGTGCTCGTCTTTCAGCGCCGCAAGAAACGCTTTCGCCTCTTCCTCGCTTTCAACCCTCGCCGAATACGTGATAAATCTCGATTTTTCAATGATTTTTTCCGTCGGTTCGCTGTGTAAAATGGTAATCGTCCGCCGCATACCCCGCACCTTTTTCAAAATTTCTTTACAAAAAAGCCGACTGTTCCGCCGGCTTTTTCCGCGGGCTATCCGCGCCCGTCCGCTTTATTTCACAATCACTTTCACTCGTACTTTCTTGCCTTTCTGCAAAACGAACTCGCTTTCCGGAACGGGCATGTTCTCGTCGGTAACTTTTTCCTCGTTCACCGCAACGCCGCCCTGCGCGATCAGTCTGCGCGCTTCGCCTTTCGATTTGCACACGCCGCACAGCACCATGGCGTCCACCACCGTCTGCGCGCCTTCGGCAACCTTTTCAAGCAGTTCGCCCTCGCCGCCCGCAAACGCGGCTTTCGCCTGCTGTCGCGCCGTTTCCGCCTTTTCTTCGCCGTGCACTTCCTTCGTCAGCTCGTAGGCAAGTACCTCTTTCGCATGGTTGATGCGCTCGTCTTTGTAGCGGCACAATTCTTCGATTTCTTCCACCGGCAGATACGTTAAAAGTTTCAGACACTTTTCCACGTCCGCGTCGTCGATGTTCCGCCAGTACTGATAAAATTCGTACGGAGAAGTTTTGTTTTCGTCCAGCCACACGGCGCCCTTCGCCGTCTTGCCCATCTTCTTGCCGTCCGAAGTGGTTAAAAGCGTAAACGTCATCGCATAGGCGGGCTTTCTTTCTTTGATGCGGATTAAATTCGCCCCCGCCAGAATGTTGCTCCACTGATCGTCGCCGCCCAGTTCCAGCGAACAATTATACTTGCGGTTCAACACTAAAAAGTCGTACGCCTGCATCAGCATGTAGTTGAATTCCAGAAAGGAAAGCCCGCGTTCCAGCCGTTGCTTGAAGCACTCCGCCGTAAGCATCTTGTTCACGGAGAAATGCGCGCCGATTTCGCGCAGGAAGTCCACATAGTTCAAATCCAGCAGCCAGTCGGCGTTATTCACCACAATCGCGCCGTTTTCGCCCTCGAAATCGATGAACCGCGCCATCTGTTTTTTAAAACACGCCACGTTGTGTTCCACCGTCTCGCGCGTCATCATCTGCCGCATGTCCGTGCGCCCGGAAGGGTCGCCCACCATGCCCGTGCCGCCGCCGATTAAAATAATCGGCTTGTGCCCCGCCTGCTGCATGTGGTGCATGGCGATCAGCGTTAAAAAGTGCCCTACGTGCAAAGAATCCGCCGTGGGATCAAACCCGATATAAAACGGCACGCTCTCCTTGCCGAGTTTTTCGTACAGCTCGTCCTCGAACACCGTCTGTTTGATGAAGCCGCGCTTTCTGAGTGTATCCATGATATTTTCAGCCATTGCAATCTCTCCTTGTCTGCGATACTGATGTAAATTCGTATAAAAAAACGGCTTGCGCATAAGCAAACCGTTACGAGGCGATTTTTGTTCCGCGGTATTCCTTCTTTCCGGGCAACCGCCGCCGACACGATTCTTTTCTTATGCGCTTAAATCCGCTCACCGTCGCAATAATAGTAAGCGTAGATGTAATACATACCGTTTTCGCATAAGAAAGTTTTCATAGCTAAAGTTTACTCTATTTTTCGCCGCGTGTCAAGCAAAAAGCAATCCTAACGGCAGAGAATTTCGCCCGCGGCAAAAAAATTTTTACATTTCGTAATTATTTCCGCCCCTTTCATACCGCCGCCCGTCGTCGCTCCCCTCGGCAACCAACCCCGAAGCGCGCCGCTTATACGCACGCCGCTTCGCATGCAGCCGCCGCCCGCGCGTTTTTGCCGCAGGCAAACAAATCGCACGCGAACAGCCGCGCCCGGGCTTCCGCCTCGCTCTCTTCGCGGATGTTGCGCAGAATTCTGTAATTGAGTTCGTTTTCCCGCGCCGAATCGCTTCCCGCGCGTTTTTTCGCTTCCGCCGCCCGCCGCGCCGCGTTTTCCGCCCGAACGATCGAATTTTTCATTGCTTCCAAGCCGTACATCATATCCGTTTTTCCTCCGCAGTCGCGCAAAAATTCAATTTTTTTTGCCGTCCGACCATATTTTTATGCTTTTCGAATATATTTTATCACAAAAAACTTGACATACGCCTGCGCTTTTTATAAAATAATTAGTGAAAATTAAAAAAATTTTTACGGAGGCACCTAATGAAATTCGACATTGCCACGGATATGCTTTTCGAACTTCTGAATCACCGCAAACTGACGGCGCAATATTTCGCGCAAAAATACAAAATTTCCGTCCGCACGGTGTTCCGCTATGTAGACGTGCTTTCCCTGAACGTTCCCGTAGAAACGCAGTCCGGGCGGACGGGAGGCATTTATATTTCGGACGCCTACAAACTGCCCGTCGGCTTGCTTTCGAAAGAGGAATACGAAGCGGCGGACGAAGCGCTGGAAGCCATGTATTCGCAGCTGCCCGAAGAACGTTTTTTAAACGTACGCAAAAAGCTCGCCGCGCAAAGAAAAACCGACGAAAAACAGCTTTTCTTTTCGGGCGAGGCGAATTATCTTTTAATCGACAGCGGCTCGTGGGGAGATTCGAAATCGCTTTCCGAAAAAATCCGCCTGTTCGAAAACGCGGCGAAAAACCGCGAAGTCATCGAAATCGACTATGTTTCGCGCGAGGGCAAGCGCACGGTGCGTAAAACGGAGCCGCATATTTTAATTTACAAACAGAACGTCTGGTACGTATACGCGTTCTGCCGCACGCAACAGGCGTTCCGCCTCTTCCGTATCGGGCGGGTGTATTCCGCGTTTTTAACGGGCGAAACGTTTACCCGCCGCGAAATCACGCGCGACGATATTCCGCTGCACTACTGGGATTCTCCCGCCGGCGCGCCCGTAAAACTGGAAGTAAAAAAATCCGCCTATGCCGACGTGCAGGACTGGCTCGGCTGCGAAAATCTGCGCCCGCTCCGCGAAAGCAACGGCGCAAAGAACGGCGCGGAAAGCGAAGCGGAAAACGCAACAAACGCCCCCGACGGAACAAACAAAGAGATATGGATTGCCGAAGCCACGCTGCCCGTAGACGACGTGCTGGCAAAAAAAATACTCAGCCTCGGCGCGGGCGTAAAAGTGCTGGAACCGGCGGAACTGCAAAAAAAGACGGCGGAACTTGCCGCCGCCGTCGCCGAAGTTTATTCGTAAAGCCGAAGTTTATTCGTAAATAGTCGCCGTCTTTTCCCGCGCGGGCGCACGCACATGCACGCGAACGCACGCAGACGGGCGCACTTAATAAAATCACGGTTACCGCTGTTTCCCGCAGGTTATTTAATCAGGTCGCCCTCTTCGCGGATAAATCTTTTAATCGCCGCAAACGATTCGTCCGAAATCACGTGTTCGATGCGGCACGCGTCCTCCGCGGCAACGTCGTCTGGCACGCCCAGCCTTTCGAACAAATCGGAAAGCACGGTGTGGCGCTCGTAAATTTTTTCCGCCACGGCTCGCCCGGATTCGGTCAGCGTGATAAACCCGTTTTCGTCCACGTTGATAAAGCCGCCCTCTTTTAAATGCTTCATCGCTCTGGAAATACTCGGCTTTGAAAATCCGCGGTACTCCCCGATGTCGATCGAACGCACGTTTCCTATCTCGCGCGATAAGCGCAAGATACATTCGAGATACATTTCCCCCGATTCCTGTAACTGCATAATTTCTCCCTGCGGCACGGGACACTTTGCGTTTCCGCGCCTGTTTTTTAAAGTATAACATACTTTTTTGTATTTTACAACAAAAAACCGTTCGGATTTCCCTGATTTTTTGCGTTTTTCACATTTACGAACTGCCGTCGGCTTTATGCGTTCCCGATTTCCCTGTTTTTTTCATCACGCTCCTCACCGCCGAAATCAGCAAGACGGGAAGAAACATTACCGTACATAACACCGCGGTTACAAAAATTTCCGTCGCGCTTTTCAAATCGGCTACGCAATCCTCGCGCCCCTTATTCACCGCGCACAACCGAATCGCAACATACGCCGCTTCGCATACCTACGACTACGGCGAATATTACAAAAAACTATTTATATATTTTGTAAATAGTTCCCCACTCAAAGCACCTAAATTCATTAAGATCAGAAAACTTGAGTTTTGTTTTTCCTTTGTCGGGGAATTCCTTATCTTCAACAGAGGCAAAGAAAAGTTTAATAATGTGATTTTCGTTGAGCAAATAACTTACAACTTCTCTGATTGTTTCAAATATTGAGTTCAATCCGTTGTAATTATCCACTTCTGGATTCTTAAATTCGTTTAATGGTTTCAAAAATGGTGTCCACATACTATCAAAATAATAGTTCACTCCCTCAACATTTTTTACTTTGCCAATATAACGAAAATTTACATCCCTTACATTATTTTTTTTAAAACATTCCTTTATCTTAAACTGTTGTTGCTTTGATAATCGACAGTTAGTATTTAAAAATAATTCAGTACTCATTTTATTACCTATTCATAAGAGAAATATAATTATTTCCCTCTTTCACCGTTTTTCTTGTAGCGGGAGCTGCAATCAGCAGAAAAAGCGTAAAAAACAAAATCAACACATACAGCCATTTTACTTTCAGTCGCTCGCCGCGAAATTCGTTCGTTTCGTTCATCGTCCGCCCCTTTTGTATTCGTATTTCCGGCGAAAAAACGCATTTTCGTCTTTTGCACTCTTTCCCCGATAAAAATATGTAACCGTAAATTTTCGCCGCAAAACGTTTTTACCGTTTTTTACCGAGAAACGCTTCCCTTTCCCGTCCCGATATTTCCCCATTTTTCCCTCGTGAAAAAATTTTTTTACTTTTTTTCACAAGTTCCCCGTTTTTCTCTTGACAAACTTATCATATTTGCATATAATAAATAATGGTTAGCGAGGGCTAACCTATAAGTCTTCCATTCGGTTAGCGAAAAGCAACCAAAACGCGACAAACGAAAACACAGGAGCGAAAAAAGAAATGATGCCTTTATTGATGGCGAACGCAGGCGAAGAAAACATTATCAAAAAAATCGGCGGATTGCCCGAAATGAAAAAGCACCTTTCCGACCTCGGCTTCGTGGTAGGCGGCACCGTTACGGTGGTAACCTCCATGGCGGGCAACGTGATTGTAAACGTAAAAGATACGCGCGTGGCGCTTGCCAAAGAAATGGCGCAGAAAATTTACATATAATCGCGCCCTGCGGCAGCGCCGCTTTGCAAAATCGGAAAAAATAAAAAAACTGTATAAGGAGAAAACACAATGCAGACGTTGAAAGAAAGCAAAATCGGCTCGACGCTCAAAGTAGTAAAAATCGAAGGCGAAGGCGCAATCAAACGGCGGATTATGGATATGGGCATCACGAAAGGCACCGTGCTCGTCATAAGAAAGGTAGCCCCCCTCGGCGATCCCATTCAGATTACGCTTCGCGATTACGAGCTTTCTCTTCGTAAAGCCGACGCCGAAAAAATTCTTGTAGAAGAAGTTCAGGCGTAAGCGCTTTTAAAAACCAAATTCGGAAATCATTAAAAAAATCAAAACGGAGGCACCTATATGGATTTAAGAATTGCTCTCGCGGGCAATCCCAACAGCGGTAAAACCACGTTGTTCAACGCCCTCACCGGCTCGAACCAATTCGTGGGAAACTGGCCGGGGGTTACCGTGGAAAAGAAAGAAGGCAAGCTGAAAAAACATGACGGCGTTACGGTGGTAGACCTTCCCGGCATTTATTCGCTTTCCCCCTACACCCTCGAAGAAGTGGTTGCGCGTAACTACCTCATCGACGAAAAGCCGGACGTAATTTTAAACATCGTCGACGGCTCGAACCTCGAAAGAAACCTGTATCTTACCACGCAGCTTATGGAAGCGGGCTTACCCGTCGTCATCGCCATCAACATGATGGACGTCGTGAGAAAGGCGGGCGATAAGATCAACATCGACGAACTTTCCCGTCAGCTCGGCTGCAAAGTGGTGGAAATTTCCGCGCTGAAAAACGAAGGCATCATGGAAGCGGCGGAAGCTGCAATCGCCGCGGCGAAAGCAGGCAAAACCGTTCCTCATCACACCTATTCGGGCGTTGTGGAACACGCCATCGCGCACATCGAAGAAGCGGCGGTACATAACCTGCCCGAAAACGAGCAGCGCTGGTACGCGGTGAAACTCTTCGAACGCGACGAAAAGGCGCGCGCGAAACTCAACCTGCCTCAGGAAACGCTCGATCATATCGAAACCGACATCGTTGCGGCGGAAAAAGAACTGGACGACGACGCGGAAAGCATCATCACCAACGAGCGCTACGTATTCGTCGGCGAAGTCATCAAAGCCTGCTATAAAAAGAAGAGCAAGATAAAAATGACCACGTCCGATAAAATCGACCGCGTTTTAACGCACCGTATTTGGGCGCTTCCCATTTTCGCGGTGATTATGTTCCTTGTATACTTCATTTCCGTAACCACGGTGGGCGGCTGGGCTACCGACTGGGTGAACGACGGCGTGTTCGGCGACGGTTTCCACCTTCTCGGCATCGGTCAGAGCAAATACGAAACGGCTTCCGAAGATTACGGCGGCGCCGACGAAGTGCTTTCCGCTTACATAGACTTTGCAAAAGAAAAAGGCTACAACACCGAATCTTTAGAAGCGGCCATCGATTCCGAAAATAAAAATTTCGATGCGGAAGCGGCAAAAACGGCGGTTGCGAAATTTGTAGAGGACGTGAAAACGCTTGACGGCTATGCGGAAATCACCTACACCGTAACCGACGAAGAAACGCTTGTGGAAAGCGAAAAAACCGCTTACTACAACGTTACCACGAAAGACGCCCCCTATTCCCTTACCATGGTAAACGACATTCTCGTCGAATACGAGTTTGTAGAGCCCGATCCCGCGAATTACGGCGTATGGGTGATGGGTATCCCCGCGCTTGCCACCGCAGGGCTTGAAAAAGCGGGCTGCGCGCCCTGGCTGCAAAGCCTTCTCGTCGACGGCATCATCGGCGGCGTAGGCGCGGTGCTCGGCTTCGTTCCTCAGATTTTCGTTCTGTTCATCTTCCTTGCCTTCCTCGAAGGCTGCGGCTACATGGCGCGTATCGCGTTCGTACTCGACAGAATCTTCCGTAAATTCGGCTTGTCCGGCAAATCGTTTATCCCCATGCTGATCGGCACGGGTTGCGGTATCCCCGGCATCATGGCTTCGCGTACGATTGAAAGCGAGCGCGACAGACGTATGACGATTATGACGACGACGTTCATCCCCTGCGGCGCGAAAGTACCGTTCATCGCGATGATCGCGGGCATTGTGTTCGGCGGCGCATGGTGGGTTGCCCCCTCCGCATACTTCCTCGGTATGGGCGCCATCATTGTTTCCGGTATCATTCTTAAAAAGACGAAAGCCTTCGCGGGCGATCCCGCTCCGTTCGTTATGGAGCTTCCCGCATACCACCTTCCCTCTGTGAAGAACGTGCTTCGCAGCATGTGGGAAAGAGGCTGGTCGTTCATCAAGAAAGCGGGTACGATCATTCTGCTTTCCACCGTGGTTATCTGGTTCTTGAGCCGCTTCGGCTGGGCGGAAGGCTCGTTCGGACTTCTCGACGAAGAAGCCATCGACGGCAGCATTCTCGCGAAGATCGGCAACGCGCTGAAATGGATTTTTGCTCCTCTCGGATTCGGCAACTGGCAGGCAACCGTGGCTTCGGTTACGGGACTTGTGGCAAAAGAAAACATCGTTGCCACGATGGGTATTCTCTACGGCGACAGCGCAGGAATCGCTGCGGCGTTCACGAAGATCAGCGGCTATTCGTTCCTTATCTTCAACCTGCTTTGCGCACCCTGCTTCGCGGCAATCGGCGCAATCAAGCGTGAAATGAACAACCCGAAATGGACGTGGGGCGCCATCGGATATCAATGCGGCTTTGCGTATGTGATTTCGTTCATCTTCTACAACGTGTTCTCTATGTTCAATCATAACGCGATAGGCGGCTTCGTAGGCGTGCTTACGTTCATCATCGCCCTTGCGCTGATTGCGGGCATCGTGTACCTGCTGGTGCGCCCCTATAAAGAAGCGGAACACCTTGAACAAAAGGTAAAAGTAACGAAATAATTCCTGCTTTTCCCCTCTCCCCGAATCCGCAACTTTCGGGGAGAGGATTTCTTTATCGGCAAAAATACCGCCGTCCTTTTGTTTTCCCCTTTGGGGAGAGTGGCGAGCGAATGCGAACCGATAGCGGTCTTTAAAACTTATCCCCCCGCATGTCTGCAAAAAATACACTTTTTCAAACCGTTTAAAATGCAGAAAAAATACTTACAATAAACTAAGGAGGTTCTTTTTATGTGGCAATGGATTCGGAACAACCCGGCAACAATCATTATCTCCGTGATTTTATTCGCGGCGCTTGCGGCAATCGCCGTAAAACTGATTAAAGATAAAAAACAGGGCAAATCCTCTTGCGGCGCGGGCTGCAAGAGCTGCGCGCTGTGCGGCAAATGCCACGGCGGCTGCGTTTCTCCCGAAGAACAACAGAAAATGATGGAAGAGGCGAAACAACGTCTTGCGGCAAAAGAAGCGGCTCGGCAGGCAGCAAAAGCCGCCGCAACGGCACAACAAGAGGCACAACAAACGACGCTCGCCGCAACGGATTCCCCCGCGCAACAACAAGCCCCCCGCAAGGAAAAATAAAATCCGGTAAATCTCTCACGCTCCCCTTCTATCGCTTGCCTCGCAGAGTGGCGAACGACAAACCGAAAGAGGTTTCCCGAAAAATCAAACAACAATTACAACACAACAAAATCCGGCTTGCGCTGTTTGCGCAAGCCGGATTTTTGTCAAACTTCAACCAAACGATTCGATTTTCGCCGAATCGGCACTTCTGTTTTTTATCGAATCAGATCCTTAATCACTTCTCCCGCAATGATCAGCCCCGCCACCGACGGCACAAACGCGTTGCTGCCCGGCACCTGTCGGCGCTGCGTGCATTTCCGAACCGTTCCCGGCGGACAGATGCAGTTCTCCCGACAACTGATCGACATATCCTCAATCGGCGTCATCGGCGGCTCTTTGGAATACACAACCTTTAATTTTTTAACGCCTCGGCGCTTAAGTTCGCGCCGCATCACCTTTGCCAGCGGACACACCGAAGTTTTATAAATATCCGCCACTTCAAAAGCCGTGGGGTCCATTTTATTTCCCGCGCCCATAGAACTGATAATCGGGGTACCGGCAGCATTCGCGTTCATGACAAGCGCGATTTTTCCCGTTACGGTATCAATCGCGTCAACCACATAGTCATACTTCGAAAAATCGAACTCTCCCGCCGTTTCGGGCGTATAAAAGGTTTTATAGGTATTCACAACCGTATCGGGGTTTATCTCGTGAATCCTTTCGGCGGCAACGTCTACTTTATATTTTCCGACGGTTTTACGGGTAGCAAAAATCTGCCGGTTTATGTTTGTGAGGCAAACTTTATCGTCGTCGATTAAATCTATCGCGCCTAAACCGGAACGCACCAGCGCTTCCACGGTATAGCCGCCCACCCCGCCTATGCCGAAGACGGCGACGCGCGCTCCGGCAAGTTTTTTCATTGCTTCATTGCCAAGCAACAGCTCGGTCCTCGAAAATTGATTCAGCATTTATTCCTGTTTACTCCGTTTGAATCCGTATTTAAAAAATCACCGCTTCTTTGCTCTCCCATTCGGGCGCAGTGTCTCTTGCTTTCCCCTCCGGGCAGGCTTCGCCTGTTTCGTAACGGACTGTCGCTTATCGTTTGTATTTTTAGTTTTTGCCTTTGATATACCCTTGCTTTTCCCTTCGCGCGCAGCGTCTCTTGCTTTCCCCTTTTCGCTTTTTCTCCTAATGGAGAAAAAGCGAAAAAACCTACGGTAACGGGGAAAGTGGCGAGCCTTTGCGAGCCGATAGAGGTCTATTTAAAATCTTGCCTTAAATTCAGCCTTCCCCCCGGGGGGGAAGGTGGCAAGGCATAGCCTTGACGAATGAGGGGCAGTTCGCAACCGAACGGCAGCCCGGTGTCGCCGCACGGCGACGAATGAGGGGCGCAACTTGTTTTCTGTTGCCGCTTCTTGGCTTTCCACTTTTTCGCTTTTTCTCTTGGGCGAGAAAAGCGCGAAAAACCCTACGGTAGCGGGAATCTTTGCCTTAAATTCAGCCTTCCCCCCCGGGGGGAAGGTGGCAAGGCGTAGCCTTGACGAATGAGGGGCAGTTCGCAACCGAACGGCATCTTGGTGTCGCCGCACGGCGACGGATGAGGGGTTAAACTATAAAGAAACACCCGATTTTTTTTCTTAAAACTTTTCTTTCGTAAACAGACGGAAGAAGCAGGCGCAATCGTCCAGCCAGCGCGAATTGCGTTTCAGCCATGCGTTTTCGGCATTCACTTCCATATCGCACGTGCTTGCGCCGTGGTGTCCCTGCGGATACACGTGCAATTCGTACGGAATCTTGCGCTTCGCCAGCTGCAACGCAAACAGTAGCGAATTTTCCGAAGGCACGCAGTCATCTTCCGCCGTCGTCCAGATAAACGCGGGCGGCGTGTTCTCCGAAACCGCTTCGTCCAGATTCAGCTTTTTCAGAAGCTCCGTTTTCGCCTCTTCGGTATAGCCCTGCAACAAATTCTCGTGCGAACCGGCATACCCCGTTTTCGCGGAAATTACGGCGTACGAAAGCCCCACGGCCAACGGCTTGCAATTCAGTTTCTTCCCGGTAATCTCTTCGATATTCTGCCACTCCGCGGCAAGGTCCGCCGTCAGATGTCCGCCCGCGGAAAATCCCACCGCAAACACCTCGTCGGGGTTTACGTGCATTTCCTTCGCGTGCTTTTTAACATAGTCCGTCGCTGCGGCAAGCTCCGTCAGCTGTTCGGGGTACGCATATTCGCCGTCCGAAGCCGTCAGATACGTTAAAATAAACGTCTGAAATCCGCGCGCAAGAAATCCGGAAGCCACAGGTTCGCCCTCGCGCTTGCTCACCATCCAGTATGCCCCGCCCGGCACCACGATGACGGCAGGTCTTGTCCACGCTTCGTTCGCCGCGGGGTCGTCGTATATGTCGCCGCATAAAATCGCCGTCAGCTTACCGCCTTCCGTGCCGTATTCTTTTTTTAAATCCACTTCAAAAGTTTTCATAATCCAACCTCTTTTTCGTATATATTCAAAGCCGCAGCTTTGTGTTTTTCTGTATTTCCGTCGGCGCAAATGCAATCGTCGTGCCCGCGTCCTCCGGGCGGAACGTATTTAAAACGCGTATCGGAATCCCAGCGCCGCAGGCAATCTCCGCCGCTTCGCCGTGCAGTACGCCCGCACCCGATTCCCAGCGGAACCGCGCCGCAAATTCCGCATACGTTAAAAACGGCAGCGCCGCCGTCCGCGGCTGCGTTTTCGGGTTATCCGCAAACACGCCGCTTACGTCCGTCCAGTTTTCGTACAGGTCGGCACGCACGCCCCGCGCAATCACCGCCCCCGTAATATCCCCGCCGCCGCGGGGAAACGTATGTATACCGCCTTGCGCGTCCGCGCCGTAAAAACCGGGAATCACCGCGCGCTTCATGCCGCAAAGCCGCCCGCGCACGATTTCGTATGTCTTTTCGTCCAACCGTCCGTCGGGGGAAAATCGTATCGTTTCTTCCGCGTCCGCAAACGGCATGCCCAGAAGATACGCGAAAATTTTCGCCGAAAGATATTCCCCGCGCGAAGCCGCGTATGCCTCGTCCCCGCCCCGAAAAATTTTCTCCTCTATGCCGTCCAGTTCCGTTTTCAGCCCGTTTAAAAACCGCCCGTCCGCCGCCGTTTCGCGGGCAAGCGATAAAAACCTGCCGCGAACCTCGCCGAACGCCCGTTTAAAATCGCCTGAGCGGTTTTCTTTCGCCGCTCCCGCCGCCGCATACAATACGTCCGTAATTTTCGTATCGCCTTCGAATCGCTTTCCGGGCGCCGAAACCACGATGTATCGTCGCGCCTCGTTGCTTTTTATAATTGCCTGCACGCGCTTTGCCGCGTTCCCGTCCGCCACGGACGTCCCGCCGAATTTGCATACGATTTTTCCCATGCCGCTTTTTACCGCCCCGATAGTCTTTCGCCGAATCGGCTATACTATCAGTATATGCGGCGCGCAAACCGGAAAGGCACCCGTTTTTTTTGCGGACGCGCTGCTACCGGGCGCCCAACTACCGGGCGGGCGGCGCTGTCGCGGCGCTAATCATACGCGGCGCTGTCGCGCTGCCAGGCCGCGCCTGCCGTGTCTCCCGGCAAACCGCACGTCAACGCGGCGGAAAAACCGAAAAACACTTACATATTCAGCATCATCGCGGCAAGCACCGCCAGCGCCAGGCAAACCAGCTTAATCCACAATTTTTCAACGAAAATTCTTTTCAAAAAATTCACGAATTTCATTTCACGATTCCTCTCGACTTTTTATCCGCAAGCGGCAGTTCCTGCCAATAATAATCGCGCAGCGCCGAAAGCAGCATGTCGTAATCGGCGTACCGCTGTACGTTGCCTTGCTTGATGATGGAAATAATACCCGTCTCTTCCGAAACCACCAGCGATACCACGTTGGCAACTTCCGTAATGCCGATGCCCGCGCGATGCCGCGTACCGAAATCTTTGGGGTAGTTTGTTTTCTGCGTCAGCGGCAGAAAGCACCCCGCCGCCTGAATCTTATGCCCCTTTAAAATCATGGCGCCGTCGTGCAAAGGCGCTTTCGGGAAGAAAATTCCCTCTATCAGCTGCGTGGAAATATCCGCGTCCGTCCTTACGCCGCTCTGCAAAACCTGCTTCGGCAGATTGCCCTTCGAAAGCACGATCAGCGCCCCCACGTTGTTTTTGGACATATTCTGCAGCGCGCGGATAATATCGGCGATGCACCGCTCCGCCGATTCCGTGCCGGGCACGCTGTCTTTCGCGGAAATCATTTCGTTCAGTGTCGTTTTATCCGTATGCGAATCCCAGAGGCTCTTTTTGATTTCCACGTTGAACATAATCAGCATAAAAGCGGAAAGAATCAGCAAAAAGTACAGATAGAACTGCGCGTCCAAAAAGTCCACCGCGTACGAAAGCACGCCCACGATAACAATCATCGCCCAGTAAGCGATCATCATACGCGTGGCGTCGTTTTCTTTCAGCGTTCTCGATACGAACGTAAACATCAGAAACAACGCCGCGATTTCCGCAACGTAGATTCCCCGAAAGCCTGTAAAAAATTCGCCCGCGCTCTTCGCCCATGCGGCAAAGCCCGTCGCTTCCGCCAGAAGCATATTCGCCATAACCTATCCTCCGTTCCTTTTCCTTCGTAATTTTTAAGCGCGTGTTCTTTCGCGCCCGCTCAGTCGCCAAGCAGCAATTTCGCTTTCGCTTCCTTGAACGCCGCGCCCGCCGTCAGGGCGCCGCTTCTTATTCTTCCCAGCGCCGAAAACAGATACTCGTAGCATTCGTACACTTTTTTTCTGCCCGTTTCGCCTGCCTGCCTGCGGTTCTTTTTCACGGCGTATTCGTTCATGCCGAGGTTCGCCGCAATCTCTTTCTCGCTTCCCGAAGCCGTACTCACCTCGTACAGCGTTCTGAAATACGAACATAAAGAAGAAATCAGCGCGTTCTCGTCGAATCCCTTCGTAAACAGCTCCGAAGCAATCCTTTCGAATTTCTCCGCGTTTTTCGCCGCCAGCGCGTTGGAAAGCTCGTAAATCTTATACGCGCTGTCGGGGTACACGATTTCGTCCACAATCGTATCCGAAAGCGGTTCGCCTTTCGCCTGACAGTACAATATCAGCTTTTCCGTCTCCTTCGAAATGCGGCTCATATCGTACACGCAGTATTCCGCAACTTTGCCGCAGGTAGCCGCGTCCGCCGCCACACCCGCGCGTTTCAAAGTCAGAAATATCCACTTCACCACCGTCTGTTCGTCGCTTTTCCCGCAATCCACAACGGTGATACCTTTTTTCGAAGAAAGCTTTGCCGCGCCGTTTTTCGTTTTCGCCGCGTTCACGATCGCCACCGTTACCCCCGGCGCGGGGTTATCAACCACGGGTTTCAGCACGGACTCGTATTCCTTTTCCGTCGGATACCATTCCGTAACCCGCACCAGCCTCCGTTCGCTTAAAAACGGATAGGAAGCGCACGCCGAAACAAACGCGTTTTTATTGTTTTTCAGCGCCGCGCCCTCAAACGTGGCGTAATCCAGCGTTTTATCCGCCACGAAACGGCCGAGCAGCAGATTCACGCCGCCGTCGCGGAAGTACGACTCTTCGCCCTCGAAGAGATACACGCTCTGCGCCCCGTTCTCGTCGGTAAATTTTCTGAAATCCACGTATTTCATAGCAGTATTATAGCACACATCTTTGTAAAACGCAAGAATCCGCGCCGCGCTTCCGCCATTTTTTACAGGAAAAACCCGGCGGAACATACAAACAGCCCCGCAAAAATCCCCGCAACCCGCACACGGTAGCGCAAATTCACCTTATCTCCCGCGCAAAGGCACGCCCCGTAATACCCGACAAGCGAAACCGCCGAAAACGGAAATTCTATCGCGAACGCCGAAAAATCCGCCGCATAAAACAGCGTGCTCAGCCCCGAAAGCGCCAAAGACGGCAGATACAACGCCGCGCCCGCCAGCGGCGGCACCGCCGCGGCAACCGCGGCAAGCGCCAGAAACACGGGGAACGCCGCCGAAACAAGCGGCACGATAAAAACGTTCAGAAGCAGCGAAACCCCCGATACGTACCCGAAGCAACGGCACATCACGGGCAGCGTTACCGCCGTTGCGCCCAGCGATACCGAAACCGCAGCCACCGCCCCGCGCAGCGCCTTTCTGCCTCTTCCGCGCGCGGGAATCCACGCCGAAAGCAGCCGCGAAATCACGGGCGACAAACTTAAAATTCCCGCCACGGCGCCGAACGAAAGCAGAAATCCCGCGTCGAAAATCGCCGCAGGCGATACCGCCGACACCAACGCCGCCGCTTTGCCCATGCTCTCCGCCGAATCGCGCTTGCCGCCGAACAATTTATCCGCATAAAACGCAAGACACATCACGATCGCGCGCGCCACGCTTGCCGAAAACCCGCAAATGCCCCCGTAAAACGCCAGTACGCCCGCCGCGATCAGCCATTTCGCCGCGCCGGGCAACGCACGCCGTTTCGAAAAAATCGCAAGCAAAAAGGCGAACAACGCGCCTACGTGCAAGCCCGAAACCGCAAAAATATGCGCCACGCCGCCGTAACGGAAGCTATCCAGCAGCTCGCCGTCCATCTCCGCCGTATCGCCCGTCAAAACCGCCGTGCCCAGCGCGTACGCTTCGGGCGAAGCCGACTTCTTCAACGCCTCTTTCAGCCGCAAACGTATGCGCGTAAACAGCCCCGCGGCGTTTCCGATCACGCGGAAGTTTTTACAAGCCGCCGCCTCGTAACGCAAATCCCGCCGCCACTCGTAGGCGCGGTTTTCTCTCCCGTTATCCTCGTCCGTCCAGGCGGTGTTCGCCGAAATTTCCGCGTTGAACGCCACCATGCTCCCCTCGTCCGCGATCTTTTTGCTTCCCGTCGCGTACATGTACAACGCCAGTTTCCCCTCTGCCGCGCGCCCGTCGAACGATACGTTTTTCAGCACATACCACACGCCTTTATCCGTTTCGCGCGATTCTTCCACCAGCGCCGTTACGTACGTAATTCCGCTTACGTCCGCCGCCGATTCGTACCGCGCCGCATACAGATAAAAATCGCCTGCGCCCATAAAAAAGCCGACGCACACGGCGAAAAACCGCGCCAACCGCACCCGCCATCGTTTTGCCGGATATTCCGCCGCTTCGTTTCCGAGGGTAAAACACGCGCAAGCCGCCGCAAAAATCAGCCCCGCCGCCAGCGGCGCCGCCGCGGCGCGCACTCCGTAAAAGCGCAGCTTTACGGCAAACAGAATACCGACGGCAATCGCAACCGCACACGACAAAGCGGGACGGAAATTAAACAGCCGTCCCGCAAATATTCTATGCCAACCGCGCGCGGAAACATTCCCGCGCTTTTCCCCGTCTTTCGTAAAAATCCCCCCGGATTACGCCAGAAACTTTTCCACCAACGTCAGAATCGCCGCTTTCTGTTCGGGCGTCAGCTTTTTGAAATGCTGCAACAGCTCCATATCCTGCCTGTACTGCGCGGGATCGTGATAGAAAAACTCTTCGGGCGTTTTCCCGCACACTTCAATCATATCCAGCAGCGCCGAAAGCGACGGCTCGAAACCGTATTTGCCCTCCATCGAATGAACATAGCTCTCGTTTTTACCGATTCTGAGGCTAAGTTCTCTGCTTGATAACCCTGCCTCCGACCTTATCTGTCCGATACGCTCAATTATATCTTTTACAGCTTTGTTTTGAGTTCCCATACTTTTATTATAGAAACTTCTTCAATTTTTATTGTATTTCAAACAACCCAAAATATAGCCACAATATATATAGTATGGTTTATCACGCCGTTTAATGCAATTTTATTATGCGACACTCTATATTTATGCATAAAAAAAGGCTTCCCCTCTGGGGGAAGCCAAAAAATCGCCCGATTCTGTTTTTTAAACAATCGTTATTCAGAACAAATCCGAATGCGAACCCGTACGCGTTAAAATAAGCGTTAAAAATTCCTTGTCTTTTCTGTAAATCAACAGCCAGTCCGGCTGAATATGGCACTCGCGGCAGCCCGTATATTCGCCGACCAAATCATGGTCCCGATACTTCATCGGCAGAGGTTTTTCCTCTATCAGCAAAGACAGCACTTCGTCCAGCAAACTCTCGTTCAGGTGCCTTGCAAGAATGCGTTTATAGTCTTTCTTGAATTTGTTGGTATATTCGATTTTAAGCATTCAAAGACCTCTTTAACTCTTCTATCGAAGAAAAAGGTCCGTTCAGATTTTTTCTTTCGATCGCGTCGCGCATCGCTTCTTTCGTTTCTATATCGGGCTCTTCCAACGTAACCATAAACGGTATGCCCTTGCATACAATTACCTGCCGCAAAAACATATTCACCGCGGTAGACATATCCAGCCCCATATCCGCCAGCAGCGTACTCGCCTGCGATTTTACTTTTTCATCGGTTCTCACACTGATTGTAGTCATTGTTTATCCCTCCTGTTTTCAGTATACTCATTGTAACACATTATTGATACATTGTCAATACATTCGGGTAAAAAAATGAAAAAATTTTTTAATCCTCCTTTTCCGCCTGCGGCACAAATTTTTCATAGCCGCCGCTGCCGTGGCGCACGCACCGCGACACTCTGGAAAGCGTTGCCGAAGAAATATTCGTGGCGGCAATCACTTCCGTATACGTTTTGCCCGCTTTTAAAAGCTGCACCGCTTTCGCCCGTTGCGCCATCTGCTCCGTTTCCGTGTACGTGCACAAATCTTCCAGCAGCGCCTTTACGTCCTCCGCCGTTTTGCACGCAAGAAAAGTTTCGTAAAGCACCTTTTCCATTTCCGTTTCCTGTTGTTGCGTTTTCACCATAAATCAACCGCTACCCCCCTTTATTTATTTTTTCCGCCGTCGATAAACGCCTTGAAAAGCGCGCTTTTCGGGGCGCCGAACGCTTCCGCCGCGCTGCCGCTTTCCTCCGCTTTTCCCTCGTGCAAAAATAAAATTTCGTCCGCCACGCTCCGCGCAAACTCCATTTCGTGCGTTACCACAATCATCGTGCGCCCCTCCGCTTTCAGCTCGTTGATCAGCGCCGAAATTTCGCCCGTCAGGTGCGGGTCCAGCGCGGAAGTCGGCTCGTCGAAGCACAGAATTTTCGGCTGCAACGCCAGAGCGCGCGCAATCGCCACGCGCTGTTGCTGCCCGCCCGAAAGCTCGCACGGGTAGGCGGCGCATTTTTCCGCCAGTCCCACTTTTTCCAGCAGCCGCCGCGCGTTCTCGTCGTTCTTTTCCCTGATTTGTTTTTTCAGCGCGCTTTTTTCTTTGCGCGGCAGTTTCTCGGTTTTCAGCGCCCGCAGCTCGCTTAAATCCGCCGCCAGCGAAACGTTCCGCTTCGCCGTGTACTGCGGAAACAGCTGAAAATTCTGAAACACCAGCGTAAAATCCCTGTTTTCCGCGCCTTTTTCCGCCGCGTGCTTCTTCTTTTTCGGTTTTTTGCCGCCGTTTTCTTCGTTTTCTTCGGTCGTCGCGCCGTAATTCGCGGTAACGCCGTCCACCGTAACGCTGCCGCCGTCCGCCTCTTCCAGCCCGTTCAGGCAGCGCAACAACGTGGTTTTGCCGTTGCCTGACGAACCGATTACGGCAAGCACTTTCCCTTTTTCCAGCGAGAACGAAACGCCTTTCAGCACCTGCGTGCCGCCGAAATTTTTCCGCATATCCCGCACTTCTAAAAACGCCATGTTTTCACCCGTTACACCTTATAGTACGAAAGCTTCTTTTCAAGATACCCGAAAAGCAACGTCAACGCGCCCACGGCGACAAGATAAAACGCCCCCGTGTAGAAAAGCGGCCATATCAGCGCCTTGCTGGCAAACCTGTCCGCCACTTTGATGATTTCCACCACGCCGATCACGCGCGCCAGCGCGGTATCTTTCACCAGCGTAATCACCTCGTTGCTCATCGGCGCAAGAATGTTTTTTAAAACCTGCGCCAGAATCACCTTGCGGAAAATTTCGCCTTTCGTCATGCCCAGCACCTTGCCCGCCTCGTACTGCCCTTTGGGGATGCTCTGAATGCCGCCGCGGTAAATTTCCGAAAAATAGCAGGCGTAATTGATAGCAAAGGCAATTAAAGTGGCGATAAACGCCCCGCCGAATTCGATGCCGTAGCTGAAATACAGCTTGTTATCCAGCTTTCCCCAAAAGTTGGCGCCGGAAGCGGAAAAATAGCGCGGCAGATAGTAAATCACAAATAATTGAAGCATTAACGGCACGCCGCGGATAATCCACACAAACGTCTTGGAAACGCACCGCAAGGGCTTGAATCTGCTCATCGAACAAAAGCAGATCGCAAGCCCCAGAGGTATCGCTATCAAAAGCGTTAAGATAAACAGCAGCCCCGTTACGGCAAAGCCTTTCAGAAGGCTTTGCGTAACCTGTAAAAACGTCATTTCAAAATTTTTCCTTGTAGTTTATCGTTTATTTCGTAAGCAGCAGCGAATTCGTCAGCCCGTATTTTTCGGCAAGCGTCGCCGCAAAACCGTTCTCGGCAAGCGTTTTAAACACGCCGTTCACTTTCGCGGTAAGTTCGCTTCCCTTTTTAAAGCCCACGGCGTATTCCTCTTTTTCTATGGCGATGCCCTCGTTTATAACAAGGTTGGTATAATCGCCCTTGCCCGCCAGCTTCTGCGCCAGCAATACGTCCACAATCGCGTACTGCGCCGTGCCCGTGTTCACCGCTTTAATCGCGTCCATCTGCGAGGTTACGTCCTTTTTGTTAATGGTAACCCCCTCGATGCCGCCCACGTACGATTCGCCCGCGGAACCCGCTTCGAACGCCACCGACTTGCCGTCGAACTGCGCCGCGTCGGTCAGTTCCGTTTCGTTCGCGCCGCGCACCACGCATTGCGCGTTCTGCATATACGGCACCGAGAAATCGATTTTATCGCTTCTGCTCGTGCCGTCGTCGTCCGCGCAGTTCCAGGTGAAGCCGTTCCAGATGCAGTCGATCGTGCCGCCGTCCAGCTCCATATATTTGTTGCCCCATTCGATCTCCTTGAAGCGCACGGTGTAGCCGAGGCGCGTGAACGTTTCCTGCGCCAGCTCGGTATCGAAGCCCGTCAGCACGCCGTTTTCGTCTTTATAGTTCATCGGCTCGTAATCGGTGTAGCCCACCACCAGCACGTTTTCCGTTTTTTCTTCTTTGCAAGCCGCGCCCGCAAACCCGAATGCAAATACGCTTGCCGCCGCAAGCACGCCCGCCATCAGTTTCATGCCTTTTTTCATTTTTGTAACTCCTCTCTTTTTCTGTTTGATTTTTTTCGCTTTGCTTTAACGATTTATCGCTTTAATTCGTTAAAGTGATTATGGGTATATTATAGCGCGTCGAAAAATAAAAGTAAAGCGTTTTTAGGGCAAAAAGTGTAAAAAATCAAAAAAAATTTGTCTAAAATCGGCTGTTTCGTGTTTGAAATCGGCGGAAATCAGGCAAATTTTCGGGGTTTTTCGTGGTTTTTTCCCTTATTTTCAAGGTTTTTTCGGGCTTTTTTCGCCTTTTTTCAGGCATTTTTACACGTTTTTACGCGTTTTTGCGTACGGTTTTGCACATTACCGCGCCGAGGTACGAAGCCAGAGCTATTTTTAAAAGGTCGGGCAGAATAAACGGCACCACGCACACGGAAAGCACATACCCGATGGATTTTTCGGCGCCTTTCAGCGCGAACAGTCCGATGAACCACGCCGAACCGAACGTATAGCAAACAATCGTGCCGAGGAGCGAAGCGATGGCGAAAACAAGGAAATATCTGCGTGCGCCGCCACGTTTTTCCGCGGGTTTCAAGCTGTTTTCGTTGCGTTTTTCAAAGGTTTTTATAATGGTTGCCATCAAAGCGGACATCGGTAAAAAGCCCACGATATAGCCGCCCGTGGGACTTACGAGGCTTGCCGTAGCGCCGAATTTGGAGAACACCGGCACGCCGATTAGTCCTAAAAACACATACACGGCAACCGCCGCCACGCCGTCGAACCCCAGCGCGATCGAAGCCAGCATCACCGCCAGCGTCTGCAGCGTGATGGGCACGCCGCCCGGCAGCGGAATAGAAATCTGCGCGCACACCGCCATCAGCGCCGTAAACAGCGCGATGCGGGCAAGACGTTTCGCGCCGCCGCGGGAATGGAGTTTTACCTGTTTCGTTTCGTTCGTCATATGCTTTTCCTTAATTAAGGTATTTTTTCAAATCGTCAACGCGATCGGTGCGCTCCCACGGGAAGCCCTCTCTGCCGAAGTGCCCGTATGCCGCCGTCTGCGCGTACACGGGCGCGCGCAAACCGAGCGTACGGATAATCGCGTACGGACGGAAATCGAATTCTTTCTTTAAAATTTCCGCCAGCCTGTCGTCCGGCAGTTTTCCCGTACCGAACGTATCCACGAACACGGAAACGGGATTCGCCACGCCGATGGCATACGCCACCTGAATTTCCATTTTATCCGCAAGCCCCGCCGCCACGGCGTTTTTCGCCGCATAACGGCAGAAGTACGTGGCGCTTCTGTCTACCTTGGTGGGATCCTTGCCGGAAAACGAACCGCCGCCGTGCGCGCACATGCCGCCGTACGTATCCACGATGATTTTTCTGCCCGTCAGCCCCGAATCCCCCTCCGGTCCGCCGATTTCGAAACGCCCCGTGGGGTTGATGAAATATTTCGTGTTTTCGTCGGCGTAGTCTTTCACAACCTCGTCGATGACGAATTTTTTGACGTCTTTGCGTAATTGTTCCTGCGAAACGGCTTCGTTGTGCTGCGCGGAAACCACCACGGTATCCACGCGCACGGGCGCGCCGCCGTTATATTCTACGGTAACCTGCGTTTTTCCGTCCGGGCGGAGATAGGAAAGCTTACCGCTCTTTCTTACTTCGGCAAGGCGCATGGAAAGCTTGTGCGCAAGCATAACGGGCAGCGGCATCAATTCCGCCGTTTCGCGGCAGGCATAGCCGAACATCATGCCCTGATCGCCCGCGCCGAGCGTTGCGGCTTCATCCGTTTCCTCGCCCGATTTCTTTTCCGCGGAATCGTTGACGCCGAGCGCGATATCCGCCGACTGACCGTGCACCGCGAGCGTGATTTTCACCGTATCGGCATTGAACGAGCCGAACGTATACCCGATTTTACGGATGGTTTCGCGCGCGACGGCTTCGTAATCGACGACGGCGTTTGCCGTAACTTCGCCCATAATCAGAAGTCCGTCGTATGCGGCGCAACATTCGATTGCGGCGCGCGCCGCGGGATCTTGCTTTAAAATTGCGTCTAAAACGGCGTCCGCGATCTGATCGCAGACTTTATCGGGATGCCCCTCCGTAACGCTTTCGCTGGTAAAAAACTTTTTCATGTAAAAAATCCTCTTTTTAACATAGTTGTATGCGGTACAAATATAAATTCCGTCCCGCGTGTAAAATGCGCCTGCGACGGCTTTTCCCGAAAAAAATGCCCCGAAAAAAGGCGAAACGGAAAACGATGGCTTCGCAAGGAATTCTATTATAGCACCGCGGCGCAAAAAAGTCAACGAAAAGTGCGCGCCTGCGCAAACGTTCATAAAAACATTTGACGCGCCCGCGGCGTTTTTAATTGCTTTTTCCGCGCGGCTCTGCTATAATGTTGTTTATGGCGACTCTGATTGAAAAATGCTTTGCGTGCCCCGTACGTTGCGGTGCGAATCGGACGGAACGCGCGGGATTCTGTAACGTACAGGGCTTAAAAATCGCGAAATATTATCTGCACCCTTTCGAAGAGCCGTGCATTTCCTTTAACAAAGGCAGCGGCACGGTTTTTTTTACGGGCTGCAATTTAAAGTGCGTGTTCTGCCAGAATTACGAACTTTCGCGCGCGGCGCGCGGCATGGAAATTACCCCCGCGCGGCTTGCCGATATTTTCCGCGAGCTGGAAGACGCGGGCGCGGACAATATTTCGCTGGTAACCCCATCGCACCTGATTTACGAAATAGAAAAAGCGTTCCGGCTGTACCGCCCGAAAATCCCCGTGGTGTACAATTCCGGAGGGTACGACAGCGTGGAAAGCCTGAAACGCATCGACGAATATATTTCGATTTATCTGCCCGATATGAAGTGGAAATCGGAATACCTTTCCAAGCGATATTCGGGCAGAAGCGATTACTTCGACGTGGCGGCGAAAGCGATAGCGTTTATGGCGAACAAGCCCCTGCTATTCGAAGAACCGACGGCGGACGAAACGCCCCGCGCGGACGGCGTGAAAAAAATGCTTTCCGGACTGATTGTGCGGCACATGGTGATGCCGATGGGCGTAACCGACACGCTGGCGATTTTAAAATGGTTTAAAAACGAGCTGCCGGATACGGCGTACCTTTCGCTGATGAGCCAGTACACGCCGTTCGGCGACATCGAAGCTTTTCCCGAACTGAAACGCGGCGTTACGGCGCGCGAATACAACGAAGCCGTAAACGCGGCGTTCGCCCTCGGCATTACGAATATTTTTGTGCAGAAGCGTTCCTCTGCGGGCGAAAAGTACATCCCGAAATGGGATTACTGACGGCAACGTTCTTCCGCGACGGCAAGCGTACGGCTTTACAGCCCTATTTTCAGTTTTGCGAGGCGGCGGGTAAGCGCCGCCGCGCGCGACGGGGCGGCGTAAGTCAGTTCGGCTTCCAGCGCACGGATTTTTTTCAATCTTTTTCCGATATTCATTGCAAGCACAGTTTGTGCAGAAAACGGCGGTAGTATATGTTGATTACGGCGGAAAATTTAAATTTCGGGTATGCGGGCGAGCCTCTTTTAGAGGGGCTTTGCTTTACGCTGAACGAGGGAGAGCGCGCGGGCGTCGTGGGCGGAAACGGCGAAGGAAAAACCACGCTGATACGGCTGATTTTAGGCGAGCTGACGCCCGATAGCGGCACGCTTTTTAAAAAGAACGGCATCCGCATAGGCTACCTTGCGCAAAACGGCGGATATGATTCCGAAAATACGGCGTACGAGGAAATGCGCGGCGTTTTTGCCGAGGACATACGACTTTTAGAAGCGCTTTCGGAAACGGAAGAAGAAATTTCGCGTTGCGCCGCGCACGACAGAAAATTCGCGGAGCTTTCGGCGCGTTACGAAAGCCTTACGAAGCGCGTTGCCGCGCGGGATTCGTACAATTTCGAAGTGAAGCTGAAAACCGTGCTGAACGGCATGGGATTCGCCGAACGGTACGAACAGAAAATTTCGACGATGAGCGGCGGCGAAAAAACGCGGCTGAAACTCTGCCGTCTGCTTCTGGAAGAGCCGGAACTGTTGATTCTGGACGAGCCGACCAACCACCTCGACATCAAAACGGTGTTCTTTCTGGAGGATTATCTCGCTTCGTACAAAGGCGCGCTGTTCACCGTTTCGCACGACCGTTTCTTTCTTGACCGCACGGTGAAAACGATTTTCGAAATAGAAAACAGGCGGTTAAGCTTGTTCAAAGGCAATTACACGGCGTACAAAAAGCTGAAAGCGGATAAAATCGCACGGGAAGAGAAAGAGTACGAAGCGTACCTCGAAGAAACGAAAAAGCTGCAGGCGTTTATCGATAAAAACCGCGTGCGCGCCACTTCCGCCCGCGCCGCGCAGGACCGCGTAAAAAAATTAGAGGCGCTGGAAGTGAAAGAAAAACCGTTTGTTCCGCCCGCGCCGCCCGCGTTTTCGTTCACGTACGACGTCCCCTCTTACGAAAACGTACTGGACGGAGAAAATTTTACCGTGGAAGCGGGCGGGAACGTGTTGCTGAAAGACGCCTGCTTTTCGCTGAAACGGGGAGATAAATTTGCGATTGTGGGCGAAAACGGCACGGGAAAATCTACGTTTGTGAAAGAAATCGTGCGCGGAAAGAACAGAAATCTGCGGCTGGGCAGGTTTGTGAAAATCGGTTATTACGACCAGGAGAACGCGGAGCTGAACGGCGACGAAACGGTGCTTTCGGAACTTTGGGGGCGGCGCGTGCTTTCCGACCAGACCTCCGTGAGAAAAGATCTGGCGCGGGCGGGGCTTTCCGCCGAGGACGTGTACAAAAACGTTTCCGCGCTTTCCGGCGGGGAACGGGCGAAACTTGCGCTTGCGGTGCTGGAAAACGAGCACGGCAATTTTCTGATTCTGGACGAGCCGACCAACCACCTCGACCTGCCGGCGCGCGAGGCGCTGGAAAAGGCGTTGCGTGCATTTGACGGCACGCTTTTAATCGTTTCGCACGACCGCTATTTCATCGAAGCCGTGGCGGACGGCATTGCGGAAATAGAAAATCGGGCGCTGACGTGCTACCGCGGCGGATACGAAGCGTATCTCGCGAAGAAGCGCGAAGCGGCGGCGATTGCGGCGAAAGAACGCGAAGAAAAGGAAAAAGCGGCGTACCTGTACGCGCGCGAACAGAAAAAAGCTTCTTCGCATCAGAGCCGCGAAGAACGCGCGGCGGAAGCGAAGCGACGGCAGAAAACAAGCGAAATCGAAAAACTTGTGGCGGCGCTGGAAGCCGAAGAAGCAACGCTGACGGAAGAAATTTCCACGCCCGGAATCGCGCAGAATTACCCGGAATTGCAGAAGCGTTGCGCACGGCTGGATGAAGTGCATAAGGCTTTGGACGAGGCATACGCCGAATACGAAAAGTATATCTGACGTAAAGAGTATTCTTCCCGGTGTTGCCGGTTTTATCGGGATTTGTTGCCGGACTAATACGGCGTGCGGGTATCGCGCGCCGTTTTTTTATATAAAAGCACAGTTTTTTCGCTCTGCTTTCCGTGCGGCGAACCTGCTTTTTAACGCGGCGGAGCGTTTTCGCGGAAAGCGCCCTCGATTTGACAAAATCCGACAAAACGCGCGCGGAAATTTATCGTATAATTGTTTTCGCGGCAACGAGGCGGAAAAAGGAGGCGCGGAGGAAAATGGCAAGGAAAATCGTGATTACGGGCGGCAAAGGCGGTACGGGGAAAACCGTAACGGCGTGTCTGCTGGCGGCAAGGCTGGCGGCGCGCGGCGAACGCACGATTGTCTGCGACGCCGATTTTTCGCTTTGCAACGCGCACCTTGTTTCCGATCTTGCCGACCTGATTGTTTACGACGTAATCGACGTGCTGGAGGGACGGTGCCGCGCGAAGCAGGCGCTGGTGCAACACCCCCTGCTGCCGAATTTTTATCTGCTTCCCGCCGTACATTCCGCGCCCGAACGGTACGTATCGCCGCAGTCGCTGAAAGCGGTGCTCGATTCGCTCTCCCCTACGTTCGATTATATCGTGATCGATTCGCCTTCGGGGGCGGACGAGGGGTTTCACCGCGCGGCGGCATGCGCGGACGAGGCGATGATTTTAACCACGCCCGATCTGACCGCCGTAACCGACGCGGACAAGGTTGCGGGGCTGTTGAAAAGCTATGCGATGAAAAACGTTTATCTTGCAGTGAACCGCGTGCGCGGGGATCTGGTGATGAACGAGAAAACGCTTTCGCCGTGGGAAATTTCGAAACTGTTAAAGCTGCCGCTGCTCGGCGTGATTCCCGAAAACGACAAGGTGGTGCGCAGCGGACTGAAAGACCCCTTGGGGTGTTTTTCGATGCTGGCGGACGCGCTGACGGGAAAGACGAAAAACGGGAAAATCAGATATTACGACGTTACGGCGCCCTTTTCGGGCGCGTTCGGCGGACTGAAAAAGCACTGGCGCGGCAAATTGTGAGTTTCTGCGCGGCGTATGCTTGTTGCTTCTGCGCCGCAGCGGGCGCCGTTTTTGTATCGCCGTATGTTGCCGCGCGGCGTTGCGGCGTTTTTCGCGGCGTTGCGGCGTTTTTATTTTTCCTCGCGGAAATCGGTTCCCCTCCGCGGGAATCGACGCGCGCTACGCGGGAATCGACGCGCGCTACGCGGTTTTATAGCGGCGGACGGCGTTTCGGCGGGGTATGGTGCGAACGAGCGGAATATTTAAGCGTTTTTGCAAGCGTTTTTCTGCGCTTGCGGGAGATGAATCCGGATGAAAAAAATTGAATATACGGAAAATTTCGAACAGGCAAACAGAATTATCGAAGGTGAAAAAGCGGTGCTTTCCGACGGCTGCCGCGGACTGATACTGCAGGATTTATCCGCCACCCTGTCGCGGTATTTCGAACTTTCGTCGGTGCCGGAAATGCGATTGTCGCCCGCGGAAAAAGGATTTGAGGTAAGCTTGGAATTTTCCGCCGCAATGATTAAAAAATTCAACGTTCTGAAATAAAGCGCCCTGCTTTTTGCTTTTTTTCGCAAAAAATAGTCGTAACAAATTGTTCTGCTTTGTAACGTCAAATTATGACAACCCCGCTTCGGGCGCTTAAACGATTGCCGCAGTTCGGACAGATATTGTTAATGGTTTTGAAATTTACTTATTTCGTTTAATCCGCTTTCGAAAAGGGGTTTTCGGTAATTTCCGTTAAAATGTTTTTAATATTTATTGCCGATTGCTCCGTTTTTTGCCGCGGTTTTTTTTTAAATCCGGGATTCGTCGAACGCGTTCAATAATTCTTGACATCGTTCGGGGAATATTGTATAATGATAATACATTCCGCGCGGCGGAGCGGTGAAGCATGCGACGGCGACGGAAAAAACTTTACGGAGATAAGAAGTATGGGTAAAGCGAACTTTATTATTGCGACGGATTCTACGGGCGAAATGCCTCTTGAATATTACAAGGAGCACGGCATCGAGCGGGTTTGCCTCGGTTTTGTGATGGACAACGTGAACTACGAGGGCGAGGACGGACAGCCCATCGACACGGACGCGTTTTACAAAGCTTTGGCGGCGGGAAAAATGCCTACGACTTATCAGGTAACCGCCGAGCAGGCGAAAACGCATCTGCTGCCTTATGTGAAGGCCGGCAACGACGTGCTTGTGAGCGCCTTTTCTTCGGGGCTTTCCGGTACGTACGGCAGTTTCTGCGTAGCGGCGAAAGAACTTTCGGAAGAATTTCCCGAACGGAAAATTATGGTGATCGACTCGCTGTGCGCGTCTTTGGGACACGGCTTATTTCTGCACTATCTCGTAGAAAAAGCGGAATCGGGCGCGAGCATTGAGGAAACGTATGAGTATGGCATGAATTTGCGACTGCATATCTGCCATAATTTTACCGTGAACGATTTATTTCAGCTGAAACGCGGCGGACGCGTTTCTTCCACCGTAGCGATAATCGGATCGCTTCTGAATATCAAACCCGTGATGAGAATGGACGACGAGGGACATCTTGTGCCTGTGGGGCGCGGCGTGATGGGCAGGAAAAAATCAATTACCGCGATTTTCAACAACATGGCGGCTCAACAGGATTTACAGCCCGGCGAGCCCGTGTATATCGTGCAGGCGGTTTGCCGCGACGACGCCGAATACCTGAAAAAACTGGTACAGGAGAAGTTCCCCGGACACGAAGTGTTTATCGGGGAGCTCTCCCCCGTCATCGGTTCGCATTCCGGATTGGGCACTTTGGCGATCTTCTTCCGCGGCACGGCGAGATAAAGAAGTTACGGCAAAAATAAAAAATGACGGCGGCGGTTAAAATGCGGCAACAGCAAAAATGACGGCGGAAAATTTTTTCATTTTTCCGCCGCGTTTTTTGAAAGGCGCTGAGAAAATCGTTGATTTTTTGCACGGTAAGTGGTATAATAAATAAAACGTGCGGAGGTATATCGAAGCGGTCGTAACGAGGCGGTTTTGAAAATTTATTGATTTATCGGATTGCCACTTCGAAAATCGCTTTTGTTTGCCTGCTTTTTTGCGATTTTTTTGTTCTTTGATTTTTTTAATCTCGCAGTTTTCTCGCACCTTTGCGATTTGCTTGATTTAAAGAAAAAATTATGTTATAATTTAACTGTTTACGGAAAGTTGGCAGAGCCCGGTTGAATGCACTCGACTTGAAATCGAACGACGCCCTGAAAGGCGTCCGGGGGTTCGAATCCCTCACTTTCCGCCAATCAAAACCTAAATCGAATACGAAAGTGTTCGGTTTAGGTTTTTCTTTTGCAAAAAATATGGTTTTATCTGCGTTTTTGGCTGTCGGCGTGCCGTTGTTTCGGTCTTTTCGGGGTTCGTATAGGGTGTTCGTATCTCTTTATCCGTAGCAGTTGCAGACGGTTTTATGCCGCGAAAGGTTCTTGACGTGAGAAAGGAGTGTGTCAGGCTATCTTGCCAAAGGCAAACGAAAAGCCCCTCGGGGCTGTCGGTTGGCGGTTTATTTGCCTACCGACACGCTCCTGAGAGGCTCAGGTCAAGAACACCGTGGAATAAATCGTCTGCATATGTATTAAATACGCATTACAAGTCTGAAATCTTTAAGTCCGTAATACTCTCTGTTTTGTATCACATACGGCATTTTGACGTTTTTGTCGTAAAAAGAAAAACCCTGACTTTCGTCAAGGTTTATCGTCTTTGGGGTGTTGTAGATAATTATCATTTTGTCGTCATACAACTGAATTTCTTTTATGAAGTAATTTATCAGTTGTAGCGGCTCTTTTTCAAGCGCGGATTTGTAATAATCAATTATTTGCTCTTTGGAAAGTCTGAACGCCGTTTGAGATTTTTCAATCGTCAATCGCTTTTCGATGTCGGTCAGTTTTTCTTCGAGTTCTCGCATACGTTTCATTACCGTTGCGCTTTGTCCGCCTAATTCTATGGCTTGCATAATGTTGTTTATCGTATTCTCGGTTTGGCGTTTCTCTTTTATGAGATTAGTCAGAACCGAGTTTTGTTTTATTCGGTTTTCCTGCACTTGCAGTAAATACGTTGCCATTTTATCTAATATTTCGGGGCGTTGCATTTGCTCGCATACGTTGTCAAGCACATATTTTTCGAGTATTTCTTTTCTTACTTGGGACTTCTTACAACCGCTTTGGTGTTTTCGTCCCAAACATTTGTAATAGCGTATTTTTTGTCCGTTTTTAGCCGTTCCGCATTCCGCAGAGATAGGACTGCCGCAATATCCGCATTTAGTTTTGTTGCGAAGTAAATACACGACTTCAACGCTACGAGTTCCGTATTTGTTGGTTTCGGTCTTTCGTCTTACGTTTTCGTAAATTTCCGTCGGCACGATTTGCGGATACATATTTGTAAAAACTTCGTTGCCGTGTCTGTATATCCCCGAATACTTTTCGTTTTTGAGTATGTTGTAAACGGTATTTCTCGCAAACTTTTTACCGCGGTTGAAAATACCTCTCTCGGTAAGCGTTTTTATTATGTCTTTAACGTAAACGCCTTGCGCGTATTGGTCGTAAATAAACCTTACGACTTCGGCTTTTTCTTCGTCTATAACGACTTTGTGGTTTTCTACTTTATAACCGTAAATGATAGTTCCGCCCGTAAAGTTACCTTTTTGTCTTGTTTCGTTCATTCCGCGCTTTACCTTTTGAGAAAGTTCGGCAGAGTAATATTCGGCGTAGCCCTCAATCATACTTTCGAGTATAATCGCCTCGGGGCTGTCGGGAATATATTCGGTAGCGGAAACGACTTTAACGCCGTTGTCTTTAAGCGTTTTCTTGTGTTTCGTGGTTTCGTATTTATTACGCGAAAACCTGTCGAATTTGTAAACGAGTACGATACTGAAATCGTGTTTTTTGCTATCTTCAATCATCTGACGGAAGTCGGGACGATTGTCGTTAGTACCCGTCATAGCGCGGTCTATATAAGTTCTTAAAATAAGTATGTCGTTGTTTTTCGCATACTCGTTACATACACGGAGTTGTCCCTCTATGGACTGTTCCGTTTGAGTGTCGCTCGAATAACGAGCATAAATAACTGCTAATGCTCCTTATGGACACTATTACAAAATCAAAGAAATAGCGTATGAATCATAGTGAAACATACGCTTTTTCGTTATTATTTGAGTTTATGACGCAAAACGGATATATGAAAATGCAACAAAATGTATTTTCGAAACTTGTGCTTGTGCATTTATCTGTATTCTTTGTCTATCACAAACGACGTTGTCAAATTTTTTGAAACAAAAATCGAAGTCAACCTCATCTAAGACTTGGTGCTCATTGAGCTTAATATCAGATCTCAAAATGAAAACATTATCCAGCCCGATTTCTTTTCCGATTTTTTCTTTAGGTTCTTGCCGATAAATAATTTTATGATTGTAGTATTTATCGAGATTTACAGTAACAAAGCGATTCATACTGCCTCCTTCATGACCAACAGATAAACAAATCCATAAACAACATTATGAACGCCATCGAACAAGGCATTATTACCGACACGACAAAAGACCGTTTGCAAGAACTTGAAACCACTCGCAAGGACTTACAAGAAAAACTCATTTTCGAGCGTATGCAAGAAAAAACAGTTTTGGATAAAAAAACTATTGAAAACTATCTGAAGAAAGCCGTCGAGCAAGAGCCTGAAATGATGATTGAATTGCTCGTCGAAAAAGTGTATGTGTACAGCGATGACCGTATCGAAATTATGCTACACTATGTAGATACACCCATTACCCCCAAACCAATTGAATACGATAAAGACGAGAGCCCTGAAGGTGAAAGCCTTCGGGGTTCTCTTATTTATACGACTAAAATCTTCGTCGATAACGATATCTTTAAGGGTATGAATAAAAAAATCCTCGAACCAACGTTCAAGGAAACTCAAAAAATGCCCGTTTTAATTGAAATTAGAGGATAAAACTATGCTTTTTACTACTAAAAAGTGTTCGTGCGAGGTTAAACAAACGCAACTTCATCGGTGTAACAGCATTCTGCTGCGGTAACTCGATATAATTTACCGTCATCAGAAAATGTCCTTCCTAAAAAGATCGCTTGATTCTTAAAGGCGTTAATATCTTCCCCCGCATCATTCATTTGCATGACTTTCATTAGGGTAAGTATAACATCATCTTTATCTACATTTTGTTTTCCGGAAATATCAGACATAATATCGACTTCGGCTGACATTTCTTTAACGCCCAACATTTCTAAAAACTTTTTCGCCGCTTCATTTTGAGAAAATGAAGAATTTGACAAGTTTACATATATCGGACTTTTCAAATTTTCCGGTTTGTATTGCGTGTTTTCTAAATAGATATTATCCGTTGCATAATACAGTTTTCCATCTCTTCCCAAAATCATTTTCACTTTTTTGAAGACATCTTTATATAAACCGACACCTTGGACTTCCGATAATAAAACATACCAATCTCTAAACCATTCAGCGGTTTTTCCATCGAATAATTTATCGTAAAAATTAGGATTGTGCCGCATGCCTTCCACAATGGTTTTTCTATCGAACTGAGCGATCCCTAAATCCAATAAAAAGTACAATTCATTTGTCTGTGGATTTACTGGAGGAATCCAGCTTTTTTTGAAAAGCATTTCTACTGCGTTATCATCAATTAAACGAGCAATTTCTCTATTTGTTTGCAATACTTCGTTTGTTCTTTTATAGTCTCCACGGGCAGTAACGATAAAATTTTGCGTTTTGAAAGCACTGAGTATTGAAGAATAAATTGGATAATATGCACTAGTAGCATCGATAAAATCTCTTCGATTAGGTAAAGCAGCATACAACCCCAAATCAATACAATGTTTTTCTTTCAAAAAGTACAAAGAGCAAACGCATAAGTTGGCAATTTCTCGAATGAGTTGCTTATTTTCAGAACAGTCGCGCACACTATCGCGTGCCACGGTAGATGCAAATGGTGCATTTATATGAAAACGCAAATGCGAGTTTTCTTTTACGGCAGGGAAGAATATACAAACATTGCCTTTCAAGTCTGCATCAATTTTATATTGTTTTTCGCCGTCTATTTCTACTTTTTTTAATTTATATGCAATATCAACATTGTAGTTTTTGTTTTCATTATTACTTTCAATAACGCACGGTTTGCTAAATTTATACCAAAAAGTTTTTTCTTTTTCCTTAGTGAGTGCATTAACCCAGATTATTTTCTTTAATACATCATCTTTATCTTCAAGCTTTATCCCGCCGACTTTTCCATCTGGAAGTCTAAATGTAATTTGATGAATATTTCTTAAAAAAAGAATTGAATTTTCATTAAGAGCCAATAATCCCTCAGTTATTTCCTTAACAGCCTGTTTAGGCGTTTTTGTAGCGTGATCAAAAGGAAAGATAAATTGAGTTTTTCCTGCCGATGCAGTTTTAGAAACGCACTCATCTTCCGGAACGAGCATATCTACTATTTTGAAGTCATATTTACCAGAATGAATTTCTGGCGTGTTTGTATATGAATAAACAGCCTTAAAGCCAACTCCAAATTTCCCGATTGATGTTGGATCATCTATTTTAGTACTTGTTCCGATATTTGTAATAGAGTCTATGTCATCAAGAATAAAATCTCTTTTTTTTCCGTTGTGAGTAAATACCAGCCTATCATTATATAACTCAAAATTAACAGAAGAAGCTTCTTTATCTTCTGCATTTTGAAGTAATTCATAGATGAAATGTGCTTTATCTGGATACAACTCCGTCAACAACTTACGCAATCCGTTGTAAGCGCCGCGCTCCTTACTACTTTGCACGAACTCTTTACTTTTTATCTTCAGTTCTTCGAAAGATTGGTATCTAGACATCTCAATTCTCCACCTTTAGTATTCCGATAACAAGTTTTCTTGTTACTATATCCGATTGTCTTATTTCCTCATTAAGCGAATTTAATTTTTCGCGATAATTACTTTCTTGAGATGCTAATTGAGATTGTTTCATACGAATTATTCTCGGATTAGTCTCTTTTTGCAAGCGATCTTCTATTGTCCTTTTTCGCGCCGCTTGACTCGATGACAAACTTTCTTTCTTGAACCCGATAATTTGCTCTGCAACGGATTGATAATCACTTTTTGCGTATTGCCATATTTGGTAGTGAAGTTTTTCAAGAGCTTGTTCATCTATGATAGAAAAATCCGCAGAGGTATCCGAAGATTTATAAATTGCTTCGAGAATAACATCATTGGGGATGTTTTCTAAAGTGATTACTTGAAGTTTATTATCCGGTTTAACGCCTTTATAAAGCCACTCGTATATAACGAACGGATATGTCCCTGCGGTAATTTTTGTAGTCGTTGACTTAATGGCGCATTTAACAGGTTCATCCTCAAAACAATTCAATGCTTGTTTTACGAGCGGATGTGTTGGCATTATGAATACAACATCTCTATTCTCAGCTGCAAATTGACCGTCAAATGTAATTTTTTCAAAAGGAACAGACTCATTCAGGTATTGCTCCCATGTTTTATAAACTGCGTTTGCCTGTCTTGGAAGTGCCAAAAAGTCATTATAGAGAATCCGCCTGTTATCAGCATTTAATCTTAATGTTTTTGATTTTCCATCGCCGAGTATATACGAGGAACTGTCTCCTAAACGTTTCTCGAGATATGTTTCAACCAAACGATATATTGCATCGGCACTTAGATGAATATTTGTAGCATCTGCTAATTCCTGACGCATAACGTTTTCGCTCAAATCCAAACTGAAAAACGAGTGCTTTTCATCTTCGATTTTTTGTTGTTCCTGAATAAGACGAACTTTATTATCCTGTAATTGCTGTAATTTGATACGTCTTTCTTCCGGATTAAGGATATACTTTTGGGCAATATCATAGATTTCCTTTGTAATATCTCCCAAAATTTGTTCGCTGTCACCAATAGAGGAATTAAAGACACCGATACGCGACAAGCATCTGTCATAGATATCGCAGTCGATAGTTCCTTCAGTAATGATATTGACGATAGAGACACTTTCGCTTTTTTGTCCGTTTCGATCGATACGTCCGATACGTTGTTCTATTGCCTGCGGATTCCAAGGCAAATCGTAATTTATCATGCAATCGCAGAACTGATAGTCCAAACCTTCGCAACCCACTTCTGAAAAAAGCAGAACATCCAAAGAATCAGAATTGCTTCGTTCCGACATAAAGCGTTCACGCAAAATAACTCGGTCTTCATCTTTAACTCCGCCATGAACAATTCCAGCTCTAATTCCTCGCTTAGTCAAGTTTTCATAAAGGTATTGTAACGTGTGTCGGAAACTGCTGAAAACCATTACTTTATTGTTCTGCATCAGTTGTTTCCCTTCGATTGTAGAACAGAGTGCATCCAGTTTGTAATCGGTATCACTTATTTCCGCGGCCATAGTAAGAATTTCCTGAACAGCGGCTTTAATTTTAGGAACTGACATTTTTTCTTCAAACTCAGAGTAGTCAACATTCTCATCGAATCCGTCGCTCGCAATTTCCAATTCATCAAATCTACGCGTTAATATAGTCTGCAAAAACGGTTTTAATCCGTGAATGCAGCTTGAGGCTTGCCTCATAATCGTGGTCATCATAAATCGTATACCACGATCTCCGTGCAACTGCATAAGAATATTTGCCTGAGTTTCCATCAGCCGATTGTAAAGTTCTTGCTGCTCAGGTGTAAAAGATACTTTTAACGTTTCCGGTTTACGCAACGTAAAATTACCGATATCGCGTCTGCGCGTACGATTGATTATATGGGCAAATGTATGAAGGCTTTCTACGTCTCCTATAAGTTTTACTCGATCTTCCAGTGAAATTTTATCCCTATTCAACATTCTGACAGCGTTTCGATAAACAGGGTTTGGGATTAACATTGCCGTTCCCCAATTGGTATTGCCGGCTTTTACAAGGTTGTCTAACGCTTCTTCCTTCCAATTCTCTTTGTTCCCACGAATAAGTTTTGCCGCCTCGTTGATAAAAGGATTAGGTTCAGACATGTGTTTGAAGCTATCGTAATCAAATACAAGGTCGGGGCGAATCAAGTTAAGAAGCACATACAAATCCTTGTCACCCAACTGAATAGGCGTTGCGGTAAGTAAAACAATGCTTTCTGCATTATCGCAAAACATCTGTGCTGCTTGATATGCGTATGTATTAGGATTTTTGATATGATGCGCCTCGTCTATAATCACCAAGTCAAACTTCGGGAAAGGCGTCATATCTATCAAAGATTTTTTATTTAGTTTGGTCAATCCGCCGTCACATGTTCCGCAAACGACAGATTCGTCAAACAAAGAGTACGGAACTATACATTTTTGATAATCGCTCGGCCATTCACCGTCATCGTTTATTGTTTCATCAATGCAATAGCGAAGTTGTTTGCCGTCTATGTGTACGAATTTTTCACCGAAACGTTTCAACTCATTTTGCCATTTCTTTTCCGTTATAAGAGGACGAGGACATATAACCATCACGGATTTTATATCAAATCTGGCTTCCAACTCCTTAAGAACGAGCCCTGCCTCAATAGTTTTACCAACACCAACGCCATCTGCAATCAATATGCGCGGGCTATCGGATTTAATAATCTTTAAGACAGGACGAAATTGATACGGTATAAAATCAATTTTTGCGGAATTTAGAGAATACAACGAAGTGATACTCGGATTGAGTATCAACCTTGCAGTAAGCAAAGAATTAACATCTTTAGCAGAATAAAACAAGTCATTATTCTGTGCGTCGACAACAGAAAGTTGGTCCTCAAAGAAAGTTAATACTTTCCCGTTTACAAGAACCGTATACTTAATCGTAGAACCTAAATCTTCGGCGCCTATAACTGCGCCTATATTTCCGTTATGTATTATTTTTACCGCATCGCCTATCTTAAACATTTTTATTCGGTAACCTCAAACCTCTGAGCCAGCATATTGAAACTGGATGTTGTTTGTACTTGTTGACTTGGAATATACAAGTATTTCCATATTTTAAGCCCATTTCCTTCACAATACACATTTGCTACTTGGCAATATCTTACTGCACGTTGTTTCTTGTGTAAATTATCTTCGTCATTTAGTCTGTCCTCGCCCTTAATTTCGACAAGATACATTGTATCTGACGTTTCGACAACGAAATCCGGTTCATATCTTCGGTTGCCGTCATAGAAAAGATTGAATTGCTTTGGTGCGGGGCGCAACCATTTTTGTACTTCAGGATCTGTTTCGCAAACTATAGAAAATCTACGTTCCGGTGCGGAATCAAACTTGTAAATAGGGTGCAAAGCTTTTTTGAATCCGGTAAACAAGACTTTCGGAACTTTTCCGTCCTTAATACTATCATACACGGAAACCGGTTCTTCTCCGATTTTACGCATATAACTTGGCTCGATAATATCGTAGCTTACTCCTGAGATCCGCTCTATAATGTCCGGTGTTGAGCATTTAAAATGTCTTTTCATTTGCTCATATATCTTGTTAGCAATATCTTTCTTGTTGAACATAACAATATTCTTAACTTCTTCGTCAGAAAACTTCTCCTTAAAATGAGTCAAGAAAGAATCGATCAAATCGAATAGTAAATCACTGCAAGAATCATAGTCAATTTCAGGCTTCATTTCTATGATATCAACCAATGTTTTCATTGGATTAACCGCGTCGAAGTCGAGATATTTGCCGTTAATTACCGTATTATCTTTTGCATCCACCAAACTCTGAATTAAAATTTGATTATCTATTGGATAATAATTCATATTTGAAAAATCCAACTCAAACGGTTCGAAATGGTAATCGGACTTCATATCGCGCATTATCTTAATCTGCGGAATAGCCATAGTTTCGCGTTCGATAATGTCGCGTTGTTTTTCAATTTCTTTTCCAGTAAAGCGTCTTATTATATCCTCAAAATCGGTACGATTTTTTACAATTTCTGCCAAGTCCACATTATTTACGGCATTATTAACAATTTGCTCGGTAGAAACGGAAGACATATTATCTCTTCCGGTAAGCCTATATGTATTGATAAGTTCGTCCGAAGCTTTTTTAACAGTTTCGGTAATGATTTGACGTTCTTCGACAGTCAAATGTTCACCCGTTTGTTCAAGATTTACGCCCAAATCGAAAATACTCGCTTGAACGGAAGTTTTATAATTGGGAGTAACCGCAACTGATTCTGCTTTTTCAATATCTTCGGCATAAATGATGTTGCCAGCTTTAAGCAAACTGTTCGGATCGGAAGCTTCGCGTATAATCTCTTCAAATTTGTCGTGCGCCGTAATAATCAAAGAGTCAACATCTTTGTTTCCGGTTCTCTTTCCGTAGGGAAGTCTTAAACCGCGTCCGATTGTTTGTTCTCTAAGAGTTTGGCTTGCCGCCGTACGCAAAGGAATAATTGTATAGAGATTGTTTACGTCCCAGCCTTCTTTCAAAATATTTACGTGAACAACTATTTCGACAGGATTATCGAACTTTTCAACTTCCAAAAGCTTTTGAACGTTTTCTTCTCTTTCACTGCCTTTTTGATTGCTGTGCACAATAATAGTTTTGTTTTTATATTTTCCATCGAAAAAGTCATCGGAAGTTATATAACTCAAAACTTTTTCCGCATGTTGCGTATTTTGACAAACGACAAGAACAAACGGTTTTACCGGTTTTACGCCATTGTTTATAGCATAATCCTTAAGACGTTCTTTTACACGTTCGTGATTAGATATGCCGTCTTCGAGCATCATCTTATCCATATCATCGCTGGAAAGATTGTAATCGGATATATCCCTACGCGTCAAAGCGTACGGGATTTTTGCGTATCCGTCACGAATTGCGGAAGAAAGAGGATACTCGTAAACAACGTTCTTAAATTTGATTGTTTTAGTTCCGGCCTCGACTTGCGGTGTTGCCGTGAGTTCAAGCCCCAACACAGGTTTTAACTCGTTTATCGCTGTCATGCCCTTATCCGCACGATAGTGATGAGATTCGTCCATTATCACGACCAAATCTTTTTGTGCTGCCAAAAAGTCAAAATAACTCTGTCCGAGATATTCCGAAAGATGATGAATATTGCCGATTTCACGGTTAAACTTTGAAATGTTAAACACGTTAATCGTAACATCTGAAAAGCCTTGCATCAAGCCTTTTTCTTTATAGTTATCACCAGTGATAAGGTTAGGGATATTCTGAGAAAAACATCCGATTCCACGAAAAACATATTTCTCACTTGACGGATCGCCCAAGTCTTTCATCAACTTGTTGTAAATTGTAAGGTTTGGGGCAACGATAAAGAAATTCTTTACTCCTTTCTGTGTATACAGATAGGTGATAAACGCTCCCATAAGCCTTGTTTTACCAACGCCTGTAGCCAACGCAAAAGTAAGACTCATAAAGTCCCTTTCAAAATTGATACAAGTCGGGAAAAGATCATGTACTATTTCAAGCGCGCGTTCCAAATCTTGATTTTTCTCAAGATCAAGTTCATCGAGAATGTCCTCAAGAATTTTCAAACTTCGTTTTTGCGGCGGACGCAAACTCATACATCCGCTTATGTAATTAACGTTATATCGGAAGTTTTTCCGATGAGTTTGAGCATTTGCTTAGGCGTGTGCATGGCAGGGATTTCTATATAATCGCTGTCGGGTTCAAGCATATTTTTGAAATACAACTTTTTCCCGTTAGCCAAATAAACCAACGGGATTTGTTTCGGAAACCACAATCCATACCAATTTTGCGGTGTTGCGGCGTATTTTTCTGCTTGTAAGGCAACTTCTTCGCCAAGCATATTGTCTTCTTTTTTCGCTTCCACTACAGCAATAGCCTTATCTTCCACAAAAAGCAAATAATCGCTTTCCTTACTTCCCTTCATTAAGGCTTCTTTTACGGCAGAAGTAGTGTTTGGAATATATTCCATACGTGAAACTATATCCCAACCGGAATCTTGTAATTGCTTGTCTATTTTAATACGGGCTAACTCCTCAGGTAACATCTGAATGCCTCCCAAATCATTCATTTTTGTTCCGATAATTTTTTATTATCGGAAGTTTGCGGGTAAAAAATTATCTTGCCCCGTTTATCAATGCCTTTAGGTTGTCCCAAGTCCATTTATAAATTTTATCAAACGTGTTCGCTCCTAAAGGCTTAACGACATTTCCATCAGCACGCCCACATAGAAAGAAATAAGGTACACCTTCTTCTTGTGTAATAGTTAATTCAGCGGTTACCCCCTTGGCGGTATCCGTATATTTTCCACAAATAACAATAACAACATCGCATTGTTTTATTCTTTGGCGAGCGTAATATTTCCAATTGCCGTCAATTGCTTGTTTGATAGACATGTCATTGATGGAAAAAGGGGAATCTGGATTTTTAGATTGTCCAATCAATGCCTGTTTCAATTCCTCATCATGATCATAATCAAAACTGATGAAAGCTCGTTTTTTCATTTGTATATCTCCTTAAATTCGATTATTTTTTACTAAATTCCAATAATGTACGCCCAAAGCAGTTAATTTGCAGGATTTACTATTCATCGCAGCATAGTACATGTGCGTTTCTCCCACCGGAACAACCAAATTTACGTGCACCATATTTTGCAGAATTCTGAAAATTTTTGTATGCTCAGATTGTGCGAATTCGCAATCTGGTTCATATGATGGATTAAGGGGGAAACTTTCAGAAGGATTTTTAAAGATATTTGTAATTTCCCTTATATCATCATAACTGATCGATGGGTATATCTGACGCAGGCAAACAAACTGTTCGACATTTGTTTTGAAAACCGGACGTTGAGACCAAGACCCCAAAGATTGGTCTATATGAGCATAAACACTTCCTGGTGTGATTTGTCCTAAAATGTTCGCTCCGCTTCCATTTAGGGCATCGACAAACAACTGTGTAAACACACCGTGGTGCGCATTTTCAAGTGCATATTGTCCTTTTGTACAAGCACTTAATATTGTGACTCCTTCTCCGATAATAGAATTCCCACTGAAATATCTATCATCGCCTACGGCACCGGCATGACAACAATCAAAAATCAGTATTTTATTTTTTACCTTAGATCTATTACACCATTGCATAATATCATCCATTTTTATCCCATTGCGTCCTGGCAATTGAGTATCTGAAGGAATAATATAGCCATTATTATCTTCTGTGTATCCATGCCCAGAAAAATAAAATAATGCAATTTCGTCATTTCCAGAAAATAGTTCCTTAATTGCTTCTTCCAGTTCATTTTTTGTTACAATATTTTTTTCTGATGTGGCAGTCATAACTTTTACATCGAAATTCAATGTCCCGTCAGCATTCCGTGTTAAAACATTAGCAACATCATGTGCATCATTTACACAACCTGTTAAATCTGATATGTTTAAATAATTATCAATCCCAACTATTAAGGCTTTTTTCATATAAAATCCCCCTTTGTTATTTTCTGTATAGTTCGTCCAAAGTTTTTCCGTCTTTGTTTTTCCATTCAACCCAACCGTTTGTTGAACCGCCGAGAATAAAATCGCTTGCACCGCTCGGCGTATTAAACTCCAGTGTTATTTGCAATATATAAATTCCATTTTTCGTAATAATATCGCCGTTGGATTTCAACTCCAATCTTTGCCTATTATATTTTTCAAGGTTAGCTGGTTTTGCTATATTTATCTGAGAGCCTTCCAGCACTTGAAACTTATCCCCATCATACACTCCATAGGCAAGAATACCATTTCTTGTTGTGTGAAAAATTTCACGGTTATCGTTATTTTGTTTTGCGTCGTTCATTTTATAACCGAGAGTAGCCATTACGAACTGAATTTCGTCGTAGACTTCTTCGACAGATGGAAGGTCGTATTCATCGATTTCATATTTCGGTCTGACAGAATTTTCTACTTTGTATCGCTTGGATTCGTATGCTTTGATAATTGCATATTCCTCAAGCCCGCTTATCATATCAAGCGAAAAGGTTTTATTGTCTGCCAAAAACATAATAGCCTTATTCCAAAAATCTTTTGAGCGGTTATGGTCATCAAGACGAGCGACGCCGTTTCTTGTTTGTCCAATATAGATTTGTGCTATTTTATTTTCGTCGTTTTCGTTAATTAAATAGTATATTCCGGGACGCGTAATTCCCGAAATTTTCTTTGCTTCAGATAATAACGGACGAGGTATAACATATGTAGTTATTGTGGACAAATGCCGCCGGATAGAACGAATTCCATCAGGTTGTCCATTATAGTAAATTGTTTCAAGTTTTTTACTGATAGACATTTTTCTTTTCCTCAAAATATTCAAACTTAATTTCTTTATTCAAAAGACATAATCCTATACTGTTGAACATCGAAACAAATCAGTCAACTTGCTCGTAATAATAAGAGTAATCGATTCCTTTCATAAAGATTTCGCGGTTGTTTATATCGTCGGTCAATGCTCCTTTTATAAGTACGTAAATATGCGAGGAATCCACAGGGCTTTCCTGCATAGCCGTAAGGTATTCCTTCTTATCGATTTTACTCCAATCGGTACATTTTTTAAGATTCTTTTTCAGAATTAAATCGAGCCATATACGAGTACTTCGACCGTT